>Ga0208014_1000682_pt1 | contig 12696 bp, 21 predicted proteins | sample 25_taG_FD_184099 | JGI IMG/M metagenome (GOLD analysis project Ga0208014, IMG submission 184099) | Marine viral communities from Cariaco Basin, Caribbean Sea - 25_WHOI_OMZ (SPAdes) (version 2) | ecosystem: Environmental > Aquatic > Marine > Oceanic | place: Caribbean Sea: Cariaco Basin...
GGCTTCAACTTTTTCGTCAGTAGGCGCTGACTACACTGTGCCATGCTTTGCTGCCCGGTGCGCGTCGATAGACTTTGCACTAACTATCGAGTTGCACAAAGGAACGCACATGGCGATGCGCTATTTCGAGATTACGGCCGCTGGCTTTGACGGTGGCACCGATAAGACCGACGAGCGGGTGATCTGGGTGAAGGCTGAGAACGAGCAGGTGATTAAAGCTCTGCCCATCGAGCAGTACGGCGCCCAGGTGGTGGACATGGGAGTGGAAGGCCACTCCAAGTCCATGGTCGATCGGGCCGTCGATTACACCCTCCCCGGGGACGCTGAGCCGCTGGAAGCCTGTCTGCGTCGCCATGCCGTTGCGGAAGGCGTGGTCGGGTCATTCTCTCGTCGCCCTCGCTTCTGCGCCCGGTGCACCGACTTACACTAACAACTGCACGCACAAACACACATAAGCACAAGACGGAGTTAGGCATGAACAACGACAGCATTGGCGAGGAGCTGAAAGCGTTTTTCGAGGTGTATGCCCTCGACGCTGATGGCTACCAGCACGACAACGGGCCGTTCGACCGGGTGCAGGTGATTGCCCACGACGATCTGGAGGGCCTGCTGCTGCGCCGCAAGGGCACGTTCTACCGGATTACCGCTGAGGAGGTGGATATCCTGGCTGAGGACCGCTCTCAGGATGGCAACCAGCTCGATCACTACTACAACCCGAACGGCGACGGCGAGCACCCTCTCTTTTCTCGCGCGGACTGGCGCCAAGCAGTGACCAATGACGAAACCCTTTATGGCTACTGGGCGTGGGTGGCTCGGAGCATCTGGGAAGAGACCGAGGAGAAGGCGAGCGCTGCAGGGGGTATCCGGGCATGAACACGCTGATTCTCACTCCGATTGAGCACGCCCGGCTCTACAACCGTCTGCGCCGGCATGGTCTGGAAGCTGATGGCGGGGAAGTGCGCTGGCCCGGGCGCCAGAGCGACCCTCTGGTCTTCACCGACATTCGCTTTCACCGCCCAGGGCCGGTCGAGGTCAGCGTGGCCATCCAGGCCCGCATGGATCACGACAGCGGAAGACGCCTGTTCCGGGGTCAGATGCTGGACGCTCGACTGCCCCTGGGCGCCGGCCGCCGGCGAGTGACCCGCTACTACCCCGACGTGGAGTCGGTGGCGGGCTGTATCGAGGGCTGGCTTGAGGGAGGTGACGCGCAATGATCGGTCGCCGATACGCCAAACACCGTGAAGCGGAAGCCATGCGCAAGCAGATCGAGCAGTTCGTCGACGCCGGCGGCCGCATCGAGCAGGAGCCCACCCCGGATTGGGAGCGCCACCGCAGAGAGGCCAAGCCATGCTTCTTTGCCGTGAACGTGTGGGAACAGGGGTTGCGGTAGGACCCCTCTTTGTAAACGTGGCCTGTGCGCGCGTAAGAGCGCGTAAGCGGCCCCAGGGGCGTCGAGACGGGCAGAGCGCTACCAGCGTACTCAGAAACCGAGATCGACGCCCCTGGTGACGACCAGACAGCTTCCCGACAGGGTATTGAGCAGGGTAGAGCACATGAACACCGAGAAACCGACAAAATCGCTTATCGGCGCCGCTGACCAGGTGCTGCAAGTCACTCGCAGCGGAGGCATCAAGGGGGGCGAGCTGGCCGACATCTTCGCCGGCCGACATCTGGGTAAGTCGTTTCTTGCCCAGCCACCGGTGGAAGTGCTTCGCCGGGCACTGAAAGAGACTGAGAAGTGGCTGGAGATCGAGGAGCGACGACACCGCCGTGCAAACCCTGGCGTGGATCGCATCGAAGCCGCTGCCAGGTTGGCCCGGATCAAACTCTACCGCAGCGACCTGCAGCGAGAGATCGACCGACACCCGGACTACCAGGGCCCCAAGCTGCATCGAAACGCCAATGGCGGGCCATAGCCGCCCATAGCCGCCCATAGGATCGGCCTGGGCCTATAGGAAATCCCCTATATAACAGGGCGCCTTCCAAAAAGGCCGTGGGTTGGACGATCCATAGTGCGGCAAGGGCGCTCCCGTACAGCGCCGCGGGTCGCCGCGGCTTCCCACGCCCCTCAACCACCTGCAACCGACAAATCCCACGGGGAACCGCGGCCCTGAGCGGGATCACCGCCGCGTGGCGAAAGTCGCTGCTCGCCATGCTTCGTGAGCCACATCGAGCGTCAGATAATACGCTTACACAAACAAAAGAGAGTCCAGCAAAATGGTAAAAGCATCAGTACAAGTTCTAAGCGTCGACGACGCGCAAGCAGCAGTTGTCTATGCCGTCGAGATCGCTAACGGTGATCAGCGTCACACCGCCGAGGTGCAACTGACGTTCAACGAGCGCGGTAAAGTTAATTCTGTGGCCGTACCGAAAGCGTTCACCGAAAAGCAAGCGCATACCTTTTGCGAGTTGATCTTGCGCGCTCGCGATACAGCGTATCAACGCACCGATGACGGTGATTGTGATTCACAAGTGTTCGAGCTCGCTTTTACCGACGGTATTGCGGTGCTTGAGATAGACGGTGAAAAGAGCCGTATCAGAGTGCACTGACGTCACAAAGCGCACCTCCCGGGGTGCGCTTCTCACCTCACACCAAAGCCGTGGGCCCCCGCGGCTTCAACGCTTCACCACCTGGCTAATTTAACTGATCGCCATGCTTTGTGAGCCACCTGCAGCAGCGATAATACGCTTACACAAACGCAAGCAAGCACTAAGGTGTAAATATGCGCAACCCCATCGAGAGCCTCGACGTCATTCGGGAAAACATGGTCAGACACAAGAATGGCGAAATTCAGGTGCAAGTCGCAGCGCTGTTCCCCGGGCCCGATAATCCCACTCTTAACCCCGACACGCTCGTTCTTCGAGCCATTATGACGGTGTACGGCGAAAGCAAGCAGGACATTCTGGAGGTCGAGTCTGGTCGCATTTACCCGGTCGCAGAAGTCGCATTTGATGGCAGTCACTACGCTTTGCCGTTTGAAACCAGCAAGCCCCATCTGTTTCTGCTGGGGTGCGTCAATCAGTGCCTTGATACGCTTCGCCAGATTGCTGAAGACGATGGAGAGGCCTTTAAAATGCCATCGAACATCATTGAAGACGTCGGCTGCAGCGATCTCCCCATACTCGAAGCGCTCGAAGGCTAAGAGAGGCACGCCCAGGCGGCGTGCCTTCCCCTCACACCAAAGCCGTGGGCCCCCGCGGCACTAACGCTTCACTACTTGGCTCATTTACCTGATCGCCATGCTTCGTGCGCCTATGTGCAAGCTCAATAATACGCTTACACAAACACAAGCAAGCACATAAAGGTAAGCACACATGGCCATTCAAATTCAGCACATCGACACCACCGCCCGCGCTGAGACTGTCATGCACACCCGGGTAGACGCGCACGACACCATCATAGCGCGCCTGCTGATCACCCAGCACGACGAGAACTACGAAGCAGAGGCGTTTTTCAGCGCGCTTGTACGCATCGACGCCGAAGACAACGTCGCCACCAGCTACCAGTTGCTGAGCGTCGAGAAAGACGGCTTCGACGAAGCCTTCACCGCGCCGAAGAACGCCGAGTTGATCGTCACCGCACTGCTCCCGGGCGTGATCGACTTCAAGCAGAAGTACGGCTTCGACAGCTTCACCAAGGTGTATGACCGCTACCAGGGCCGCGTGTACACCCCGCGCGTGATCGACGTCGAGAGCATCGCGCTTTAAAACACCCTCTTTGTAAACGTGGCCTGCGCACACGCGCACAAGGGGCTCACCAGAGCCCCACCACCAGGTAGGTGCACCGCCGCGGCGACCCGCGGCTTCGGGCTCACCAGGTGCGCTGTGGCGCATCTTTATTGCATTTCCACCTGCCCTAAGCTGTTCACCCTTTGCAGATCGTCATAATAGCGTTATCGAGACGACGCGAGAGCAGAGACATGAAACGAGCAGCCCGGCCGACGACAACCCGCAGCGCGCTAATGAGCAGCGCCCAGGGCGTCTTTAGCGACAGCGGCGCCTGGGTGAGCCCGAGACCCACCCCTGAATTTGAGCGTGCCCAGCAAAGCCGCTGGTGCGCCCCGGGACGCCGACAACGACGACCCCGGTAAACCGAAGTAAGTGCTGGCTCTGTGATGCCTACCCCCTTTGAGCGCTCACCCCCTTGAGCGCTCTTTTTTTGGTCGGGATCAGCGCCGCGGGCCGCCATGGCAAAACTCTGATCCCCGCCATGGGCTCAATAGACGGCTTTGGGACCCGCGGGCTCCTATAGGATTTCCATATATATACGGCTGCCTCCTAAGAACCCTGGGTCGCCGCCGTGGCATAGGTCGTGCCAAAACAGGGAGCCGCGGGTCGCCGCGGCGCCGGCGGATGCGGTTGAGGAGCATCCGCGGTTGAGGATGCGGTTGAGGAGCATCCGCGGTTGAGGATGCGGTTGAGGAGCATCCGCGGTTGAGGATGCGGACGGCTGTCACTTGCGGTCGCGGAAGGTTCGCGGCCAGCTCGGTTGGATGCGGATCATTCTGGGCCGTGTCTGCGGCGGTGGACGCGGATCGCTTGCACTTGCGGGCGCGTGTCATTCAGGCACGGGCATTCTTTTTCTTGCACTAAATCTAATATTGTGCTAAGCGCTATAATTCTCTTGCATCAAATCTAATCTTGTGCTAAGCGCTATTTAGTGCTTTACACAGTCATTTATTTAGTGTAAACGCGCACGCATGCACGCGCACAATAAAGAGACAGACAGCGGCACAAGAAAATAAAAAATTTGTGCTTTTTACGCTTGCACTAAATGTTAGTTGGTGTAATATGTCTCTTATCGAAGCGCACAAAACAAAACAGCGCAACGATACACAAAACATACTTTGCACTAAACTTTCGATAAGGTAGAAATCATATGAACAAGCAAAACGACACTTACAAGACTTTCGCACAAACTATGCTCGCAAGCGCTAATGAGCGTCATGCACGCGCTGCTGAGCTTGAAGCGATTCACAACGACACCGATGACGATGACACCAAGCGCGAGTATCTGCGCACGCGCACGCATGCAGAGTATGACGCTAAAGTCTCAGGTATGTCAGAAAGCGCGCAGCGCTTCGCATGCGACGTTCTGAGCGCTGATGCGTCTGATATCGCTAAACAGTCTCGCGAACTGAAAAAGCGCATGATTGCAGCGTGTGAAAGCGCAGCGAACAAGGTGCGCACGCGCGATAAAGCAATGAACGCTTTCATTGACACGCTCAAAAGCGGTAACAGAAAGCAATTCACGCTCGAACAGGTACAGACAATCATGCAACACAAGACAGCGACGCAAGCGCGTAATTTGCGCACGATACTGCAATACTTTGGTGCACTCGAAAAGTGTGACGCTGATAGCTTCACCGTGAAGCGCGATCACGCTTTGATTGTCGCGCTGATCGACGCTGCGAAGTAACAGTGTGACAATGTGAGCGCTCGCTAACGTGAGCGCTCACTTTTTGATCAACATTCTGTCGAACTCTTAGATGAGGTTCATTCTCGCCCACCCGGGTCCCTCCAATCTCCCGGACCCACCACCCCTTTCCTTGGATAGCCGCTGACCCCGGGGCACCCGACCCTTGGAGAGCCGCACAGCCCCACCGGTTGGACAGCTGGAACCTTGGAAGGCCGGAACCCTGGACACCGGGGAGGGTCTCAGCCTTGGAGATCGGAAGGCTGGAGCGCCCTACCCTTGGATCGCCACCGTGGACGCCTGCCCTATCTACAAGGTTCCGCGGCGCCCGGTGCACCGCCGGCCTGGCGGCCGCGCTTCCCGTGCTCTGCATACCCGAAAAGCGCGTGATATACTGCACGCAGAGGTGATTGACTATGGCTACTGTACTGACGCCTGACCAACTGCAGACGATTCGCGGCCGTGGCCCCGTTAAAGGGTCGATGAAGGTGAAGTCGAGCTCCTATTCGCACGCAGGCGAGATCGAAGTAGTGACCCAGGGCGGCTCTGGACCAGTCCGCGTCGTTGGTATTCCTCGCAGCGACGAAAGGATGTTCAAAAGCCTGTACCGGCGCGCAGCTGATCTCCTTGCCAAGAAAGCGACCATCAGCGACGAGTCTCAGAAGCCCCTGGTTCCCACCAAGGTGAGCGACGAGGAGTACGACGAGATCCTGGCCGAGCGCCTGGCTCAGTACGAGCTGATTCGCCACGGTGAGTGATTTCGACGTCCTGCTGGACACCTGCGCGGTGATTCCTTGGTCTTACGACCGGCTCCCCGAGGCCCTCGGCCCGATCGAGAGCCCCCTGGTCTCCGCCATCACCGTGCAGGAGACCTGGGCCGGGGTGTTCCGCCCTCCCCTTCCTCGCGACCCCAGCCAGCGCGCAAAGGCCCACTGGGAAGCTCGTATGCTGGACCTGCGTGCTCGCGTCATTCCCTTCGGCTCGACCGAAGCGAGGATTATGGCCGAGCTGCGCCAGTCCTTCCTCAAAGAAGCCCGCAAGAACAGCCGGATCTACGCGGACCTGATGATCGCATCGACTGCTCTGGCCGCTGGCATCCCTCTGGCCACCTACAACGTGGCTGACTTCGAGCGCCTGCACGATGACCTGGTTGTCGTCGATCTCAAAACCATGTGACCCGCCCTTTCCCGAACTTTGATTTTCAAACGGCTTCTCGAACAGTAAACTGCCCTTCGACCGGGACACTTTTCATGTGTCCGAGAAACGGTCGTTTTCCGAATGGGGGTGACTATGCCAATTGCGACGTTCAGACCCGTGAGCTTGCTGCTGGAGAATGACGGTCAGCAGACGCCCGGCGATATCGAGCTGAAAGAGGACGGGTATGTGATCAACCTGATGGTTGATCGTCTGGACCCGGTAAAGATCGACGTGCCGGTGCCGATCAGCGCGGCCTGTGTTCCCGACGGGCCGCCGGGTGGTGTCGTGACCCAGGTGATAGGGAGTACAACCGCCGGCACGACGATCGAGCTGGTGGTGCTGCGACGCGCCCTCAATGCGGCAATGGCTGGCCGACCGGTCTGGGGCACCTGGTCCACGCTGCTCTCGGTGGAGCCGAACATTGTCATCAGCCACGAGTGGCGCCCATGAAGATCGGCTACGCGCGAGTCTCCAAGTCCGACGGCAGCCAGACGTTGGATCTGCAGTACGATGCGCTGCTTTCCGCCGGCGTGGAGCAAACCCATATCTACGAGGACCGGGCCAGTGGCAAGCGCGACGATCGGCCCGGGCTGGCAGAGTGCCTCCGGGCGCTCCGCGAGGGCGACGTGCTGGTGGTCTGGAAGCTCGATCGCCTGGGGCGCAGCCTGAGCCACCTGGTGGCCACCGTCGACGATCTGGGTGCCCGCGGCATCGGTCTGCAGGTTCTGGCAGGGCAGGGCGCCAATATCGACACCACCACGGCCGCCGGCAAGATGATGTTCGGCATTTTCGCCAGCCTGGCGGAGTTTGAGCGCGAGCTGATCTCCGAGCGGACCAAGGCCGGCCTGGAGGCGGCGAGGTCCAGAGGGCGGAAGGGCGGTCGCCCCTCTGGACTCACTCGCAACCAGCTTTTGGGCGCCCAGGCGGCCCTGCAGGACAAAAACACGGTGATTGCGGATCTGTGCAAGGAGCTGGGCGTCGCCCGCTCCACCTTGTACCGCTACATCGACCCCAATGGCGAACTGCGCGAGCCTGGCAGGCAACTGCTGGGCCGCTGAGGAGACTACATGGACCGAAAGGATATCCCGCCGGAGATGTTGCGCGAGATGCTCGCCGGCGCCACCGACGCAGGCGACCCAATGCAGCCAGAGGAAGATGCCGCCCTCCAGCGGCTGATCCAGATAGCTCAGGGCGACACCGGTGGCAGCCGGCGAGTGGCCAACTTTCTGCTGGCCTGGTGGAACGCTGATGAATGCGGCGCGTTCGATCTGCGAGACCTCTGGGGCCTCGATCCGCAGGTCTGCGCCGATGTTACCCGCATTTTTGCATTCCTATGCCGGCGAAGCGTCTACCCGGATACTTTGGGCTACGCAGAGCACTTTGAGAATCTGGTTAAGCAGTGGCGGTAGTTGATGATTGAGTATTTCGGGCCCGGTGATCATCACGCGGGCTTTATCGGTTTTCAGGTCCTCGGCACGGTCGATGGCCACCTGTACAAGAAGATGTTCTCCACGAGAAAGGCCGGCAGCCAGAGCAGCGACGACCCACTGGTGCAGTGGCGCTTCCTGTGCGCAATGGAGCAGGGGCTGACCTGGCGCATCGAGGCGGAGGAGGTCCGATATCGGAAGCTGGTCAGCGAGAATCACCACCTGACGCTGCCTCACCGGGGCGTCGGTGTGCGCTGCCTCACCGCGTCCTTCGTTCCGGCCGGGAACAGCGACGACGCCTGGGCGCCATGCTTTCTGGTGGCCCGTCACCGCGACGAGCTGGGTCGCCGGCAGGGCCCCAAGCGGTTCCACTTCAAGACGGCGCTGTTCTCCGAGGCCTGGCGCGAAGCCGTGCACTTCTGGGCTGACGAGCACACCGTGTTCGACGAGGACCGCGACCGGGTGCTGGCCACGCCGCCCAGCCCGGGGCAGTTCTCGGCGCTGCGCCGGCAGATGAACAGCGAAGGGCGGGACATACCCACCGAGGCCCTGGAGCCGGTGTTCCGGGAGCAGCGTATGCGGCTGGCTAAGGCGCGGGCCTCCAGCGAAGATACGACAGCGATCGAGGATGCGCTGGCTCAGGAGCTCACCGAGTGGCAGAGCCGGCCCAGGCCCATCGACGGCCGCCGACGAGGCGCAAATTAGTTCGCCGAGTGCTGGCGAAGACGCGGGTTAAGGAGAATTGAACAATGGAAATCATCAATACGGTGATGGAGCAGATAAACGAACACCGGGGCTCCAGATCCTCGCAGATCCTCGCCTCTGCATTGGCATCGGCCTGCAACAGCCGGTACGGCGTTAGTCTGCTAGACGTGTCCGTGTCCCTGGATCGACAGAGCAAGGCCTTGGTTCAGCGCCTATCAAACATTTCCAGCGAGGGCGATTTCAGCAATCTGGCGCAAGATAGAGCACTGCGCTGGCTGAGAGACAATCAATTCATAGACTGAAACCTCCCATCACGCTTTGGACCGAAGGCGCTAGAAAGCGAGCCTCGCCCGGTCTACACTGTCCGCATGAACAGTAGTCTGGTTTTCTGGTTTCGCTGGAATGCCGTGCCGATCGAGGTGCACCCCTGGACCAGCGTGAGGTGGCCTGTTCGCCGGCGCAATGGCGACTATGCCTTCTGGGATTTCGGCGGCTGGCTGACCCGGGAGCACTGCCCTGTGGGCGCAAGGCCGGCGGCCGTGCCGCTGTCAGCGTGGGGAAGGGGCGAGGAATGGCCCACTCGACACCACCTTCCGCGAGACGCGCATGTGGTGTCGGTGATCCAGGGTGGCAGGGTATGGATTGTCTTCTACGAGGGCGAGCCCCGCATCGTCGATCAGTGGACGCAGACGTAGCCGACCGGGGTGATCAGGTCGAGATCCACCGGCTGACCAGCACCGCGCATCGGGTTGATTAGGACGCGACGCACCGGGTCCCAGGTCATCGCATGTAGCCCGATTTGTGACTCGACGATCACCACCGCGGGCGTCTCGAACGCGCGCAGACACCGGCGCAGGCCGTCCGTGTCGACATTGGCCACCGGCCAGCCCTCGCCGGTGCTCTCCATCAGCGTGAAGTAGCCAGCGGCCCGGCCGCTGCGCATCATCAGTACAGTCGCTTCGTAGGGCGTCACACCGTAAGGGATTTCCATGTCGCCCACCGTGACCATGTCGCCCGGCGCGCACGGGAGCATCTCCAGGACGTCTTCATAGGTGAGCCCGGCAGCCATGGCCAGGCAGCACACCATGCAATCGTTCTGGTTTCGCTGCTCGATCCGGGTGATTTCAGTAGCCGTAGTGGTCGTCATCGTCATCGTCCGTATTGGTGAATCCCGCCGCGAACATGGCGCAGATCAGGCAGACAACGCTCAGGTGGTACGCAGCTTCGAGGGATTGAAGGAAGTCCATGGGGCCTCATAGCAAGTAAGTGCTTACTTACCATTGGACTACAAAAAAGGGGGCACGGCCACCCCCTTCTTCCATTTAGTCTCCCAGCTTGGCGAGAAGCGCGTCGATTTCTTCCTTGGTCATGTTCTTGAGCTTGCCAGCCGCGTAATTCAGGTTGCCCTGGCGCTCCCGCTGACGCCTCTCCAGGTACTCGTGGGCGGCCGCTTCCGCTTTCTTGTCGATGGCACCGGCGGCGTTCTCCGCCATGTAATCCACCATGAAGCCGAGCGTTTCGTCCTGATTGGGGAAGCCCCAGCGTCGTGTGAGCCCTTTCAAGGTGTCGCGCCGCGCGGTAGTCATCCGCAGGGAGGTACGGGTGATCTCTTCGCCGCCGTTCTTTGCTTCTTTGCTCATGCTGCAGGTCTCCATGCTGTTTTCTGAAAGCCCAGCGCTTCGTAAGGAAACGGCTGGCTGGGGTCAATGATGCCCTCGGCAAAGCCGGGGGTGCTCTTTACGATTTCGTAGCGCTGCCGGGCGTGCTTGAGCAGCGTCTTGTTGAATTCCTCGACGAAGTCCACCACCAGGCACACGTTCGGCCCGGCCTTCTTCGCCCGAAGGCCCCGGCCAATCCTCTGGCGCTGCGCCACTTCGGCCTTCCCGCCGCCGGCAATGATCACCATGCCCACCGCCGGCACGTCGACGCCCACGTCAAGGATGTTGGAGCCAATCAAGGCGTCGATCTCGCCGGTGCCCAGGGCGTCCAGCCAGCGCTGGCGCTCGTCCTGCTTGTCGTCCCCGGAGATGAACGCCGCCCGCACGCCGAGCTTTTTGAGGGCGTCGCAAAGCCACTTCCCGTGATCCTTGCGCTGAATGAGGATCATGCTGGTCAGGCCGAACATGCGGCCGCGCATTACCTCCTTCACGATCATCTTGTTCCGGGCCAGGTTCTCCTGAATGCCCATCTGGTAGGCCTTCTGCCAGGGCGTACCCCGGGCCACGCCCGCCGGCGCCGGCACACTCAGGAACCGGAAGTACGGGCGAGCCAAAATCCCCAGGTCAATCAGCATCTTCTCCGTCACCTGGATGCCGATGGGGCCGGTGGCGGCCATCAACCGCATGTTCGCCTCGCCGCTCTCGCGCATGAACGGCGTTGCCGTCAGCGCCAGACGGTAGTGGGCGTTGCGGCAGGTGGCCATCACGTTGTAGAAGCCGGCCGCACTAACCTCGTGCGCTTCCTCGACGATAGTAAAGGCCACCTTGTGCAAAACGGCAATGGTGCTTTTGCGCCTTGCACTATGCTCCTTTAGCTTTTTCTTGGCCAGCGCCGCGATACGCTCCGTCGTCCAGGTCCGGTCCTGATCCTGCCGCAGCCGGTCATAGAGCTTGTCCAGCGCCTCCTGCTGCTCCTGGGTCGGCTTCGCTTTCGCACCCACCGGCAGCCGGGCCGCCTTGGCCTGGGCGGTGTACGTTTTCTCCAGCTCGCCGTGAAGCCGCTCCACCACGTTGGCCAGCTCGTCATCCAGCTCCCGGGGCTCCATTCGGGCTGACAGGGTGTCGGCGATCGCGACGTTGAATCCGCCCTCGATAAACTCCCACTTCCCGTCGCCGAGGAAGCCGCAGGACTCCTTCAAGTCCCGGTTAATCGACGCCGCCATCTGATACGCCAGGCTCTTTCGGGTTGTGACGAACAGCGTGGTGTCGCCGATGCGGCGGTAAGCAAGACGCGCAATGCGGCTTTTCCCGCCGCCGGTGGCGATCATGGCGATCATGCGGCGCAGCTCGACCAGGCGATCGACCGTTTTGTGCTGGTACTCGTAGCGCGGATCTTCCGGGAAGTCGTCGACCTTCGCCCGGGCCTGGCCCTTCGGCGCCGGCGCCTTCGCGTTGTGCACCACCACCTTGAGGCCGGCCTTGGCCATTCTCTGCTTGATAGTCGGGACGAAGCCGGCCGGGAACCGATTCGTGCCCCAGTCGAACAGCGTGCCGTGCCCGGACTGCACGGCGTTGCCCCGGAATTCGCTCTCGCCGTTGTTCTCGTAGCTCAGCCAGTCGGTCAGCAAGCTCTTGATCTGCGCTGTCGGCTGGAGCACCTCCGCATTCACCACGCCAGCCGCGATTCGTACTACTGCACTCATAGACTTGCCTCCCGTGCCTGAATTGCATACAGTAGAAAGTAAGTAAGGACTTACTTCCTTGTGTTATTAGTGCAATTTAATAGACAGAGCGCGGCATGTCAAAATCTTTTGTGCAACCCGAGTATACACAAGCTGACCCGCAGATTCTTCAACGTAATCCCTGGAACCCCAACCAGGTGGCGCCGGACAACCAAGACAAGATCCGGGCCTCGATTCAGCAGCTCGGCATGTTCAAACCCATCGTTGTGCGCACCCTCGCCGATGGCTCCCTTGAGATCCTCGCCGGCGAGCACCGCAACGATGCCGCCATGGATCTGGGCTGGGACCGAGTGGATATCGTCAACCTCGGCGAGATCGACGACGAGAAGGCCAAGCAGATCAGCCTGATCGACAACAAGCAGTATGGCGATGATGACGACGAAGCCTACGCCGCCGTACTGCGCGAGCTGAACCTGGACGACTTCCGCGGCCTGATGCGGGTCGATGACGACGAACTCCAGGCCCTCATGGAGATCACCGACGCCCACATTGAGGTCGATCTGGATGACCTGGACGGCGCCGGTGGCGATGACCTGGAGACCCCGGACGTT
>Ga0208014_1000683_pt1 | contig 12687 bp, 6 predicted proteins | sample 25_taG_FD_184099 | JGI IMG/M metagenome (GOLD analysis project Ga0208014, IMG submission 184099) | Marine viral communities from Cariaco Basin, Caribbean Sea - 25_WHOI_OMZ (SPAdes) (version 2) | ecosystem: Environmental > Aquatic > Marine > Oceanic | place: Caribbean Sea: Cariaco Basin...
ATGCACTTTCAAGCAGCCCGGGACCCAAAGCTCTATGGACTTCGATCCCTGCTCCTATGATTTTATTTGCAATTTCGTTTTCTGTCATATTTCAAATTTTTAACTGCTCTTTTTTAACAGCAAAGAGTGCTAAGGTCTTTTTAACCGCAGAGTGCGCTAAGGTTTCTTTGCGTTCTTTGCGGTAAATCCTTTTTTAACCGCAGAGTGCGCTAAGGTTTCGCAGAGAGCGCAAAGTTTTCTCTGCGTCCTTTGCAGTTATTCTTTTTCATCACACAAACATTTGCTGTAAAAGCCCTTTTTTGAAGCTCTGCATTTTGTCAATTTGCTGCGAAACAGCTTCTGATTTTTTATCTATGGCAGAAAGAAAGTTCGCTATTTTTTGTTGTTCTTCTAAGGTTGGCAACCACAGGTTAAGTTTCATTAATTGTTTAGAATATAAATGAATTACAGAACTCCCCTGGGAAAGTCGTGCAATTTGATTTTTTAGATAAGAATTTATATAATAGGCCAAAAATATTCCATTAAAATCTCCGCGCATGATATTTAGGTCACCTCCTAATGCGACACCTTCACGTATTACGCAGGAAGCAGTAGCAATGTCAATCTGGGTTTCCCCAGAGGCGGGAATTATTACATCTCCTGCTTCGCTAAGAACTAAATTTTCTTTTGAAAGGTTAGTCTTAGAAATAGTATGGTCAATTGCTTCACTGTAATGGGTGTAGAGTTCTCCATATCTAATACAAGGATTTAATCCGTCTTCTAAAATGTCATTTTTGGATATATCTTTACCTTTTGAAAAAGAAGCTACATCTCCCAGTCGTTTCTCCTCCCACTCCGGAAAATCTCTCTCTAAAATGCCATTTTTGGAACTGTTATAATCTTTAAACCTTATCTCCTGTGAAAACAGTTTTTGCATCACTCCTTTTTTATAGGTCTCTAAAAGGGCTTTTTTGCGGGTGAGTTGTTGGATCTTTTTATCGACCGCAGAAAGGAAGGCGGCAATTTTTTGTTGTTCGGGGAGGGATGTTGTTGTAATGATAACTTTTTTCAAAGTATCTTGTCCAACATTATATCTGGTGCTTCCGCCACTCTTAGAAGTTATTTCTTTTCTTGCTGCTGCTGTTTTTAAAAGATAATTAAGAAACTTAGGGTTGTAATCTCTAATTTTTTTTCCTTTTATTACAAATCCTCCAAATACTGCAATGTTTTCCTTATCAATATAAACATTCGCCTGTCCAACTTCTTCTCTTGTTTCTGAACTTCTTTGGAAAAGAATATCGCCATATTCCACGCTGTTCTTTTCAAATTCATTTTTTGTTACCTCGACAGATCCAATAATTTTATCATGAGTAATAAAATCGTTGTTTATAATGTCTAAAACATTTATAAATTTTACTCCACTACCATACCTGCCTTTGTCTAAATTCAGACCGTTTTTAAAACTTAGTAAATCACCCAGAGTCAATTGGAGCCAAGGTTTCTGAAATTCTTTAAACCTAGTTTGTGGAGACAGCTCAACTTTCTTTTTTTTAATTGTTTCTGCCTCCATTCTAAAAAGGTTGTTCAATTCCTAGCTGCTTACAGAAATCGGCTATTTCAGCATCGGTTTCAGTCATTTCCTGCTCCAAATCTTTTAATTCCGCAGCAACAGCATTGATATCTACCGGCTCTTCCTCTTCAAAAGTATCAACATAGCGAGGAATGTTGAGGTTGTAATCATTCTCCTTAACTTCAGCAAGTGGGGCGACATAACTGTATTTTTCTAGGGTAGTCCGTTCCCTGTAGGTGTCAATGATCTTTTCTACATCTTCCTCCCGCAGGTAGTTTTGGGTTTTTATCTTTTCATAATGTTCGCTGCTGTCAATAAACAGGATGTCTTCGCTGTGCTTTCGGTTTTTCTTTAGCACCAGGATACAAGTAGGGATCCCGGTTCCGTAGAAAATATTGGCCGGTAAACCAATCACTGCGTCCAGGTAATTTTTGTCCTTAATAATATACTTTCGAATATGGCCTTCGGCAGCACCTCTAAACAACACTCCGTGAGGCAGCACGCACGCCATCGTACCGGTGTCGGATAGCTGGTACAGCATATGTTGTACAAAAGCAAAATCGGCTTTGGTTTTTGGCGCGAGCTTTCCGTAGGCAGCAAAGCGGTCATCACTCATAAAAAGCGGACTCGCACTCCATTTTGCCGAAAACGGCGGATTGGCCACTATAGCTTCAAACCTTTCCTCAAAATGATGGGGAGAAGGGTTCTCCAGCGTGTCTTCATTATAGATGTCGAAACGCTTGTAATGCACATCGTGCATAATCATGTTCATCCTGCACAGGTTATAGGTGGTGGGGTTGCTCTCCTGCCCAAAAAAGGCACCTACTTTTGCCTCTTTTGAAACCCGTAGCAGCAAAGAGCCCGAGCCGCAGGTGGGATCATAGACATTTTTCACCTGGTCTTTTCCAAGGGTAACCAGTTTTGCCAGCACTTTGCTCACCTGTTGCGGCGTATAAAATTCCCCGGCCTTTTTCCCGGCTCCCGAGGCAAATTTCCCGATCAGGTATTCATAAGCGTCTCCTAAAACGTCATTTTCGGTATTTTCGAGGTCAAAATCCACCTGGTCGAGATGGGTGAGCACTTTTACAATAAGTTCGTTCTTGGCTTCTTCGGTTTTGCCTAGTTTGCTACTGCTAAGGTCGAGGTCTTCAAAAAGGTTTCCGAAGTCTTCTTCGCTTTCGCTGCCCATGGTGCTTTGCTCGATATTCCGCAGCACCTTATCCAGATCGGAAAGGATAAATTTGCTTTTTCCATTCCCATTGCCACGGCGGGCGAGCTCGCTGAAGAGTTCTGAAGGTTTTAGAAAGTAGCCCAGGTGCATTAAAGCATCTTCTTTTACAGCTTCTAAAAAAAGGGATTTTTGAGGATGATTTTCCAGTTGCCTGAAGCTAAGATTGTCGGGTTTCAGGATCTTGTCCGCATGCATTTCCATCTTTCGGCTTAGGTACTTGTAAAAGATGAAGCCTAAAATATAATCCCGGAATTCATCGGCTCCCATTTTTCCGCGAAGGGTGTTGGCAATGTTCCAGAGCTGGTTTTCCAGTTGTTGTTTAGATTGGGTCATTTAATAGATAAAGGGTTTATATTATTCTACAGGCCGAGAGAATATCTTTAGCCGGAGAACAATTTGTGTAGGGATAGTAAATCTAAATAATTTATTAAAGAAATTGAAGGAGATTGAAGTAAATGATGTGCATCCAGATATTAGCCCTTATTGAAAAACTCATGAATATCAATTATGCTTCCTCTGCTGATCTGGACTAAATCCCGGGTTTCCTTAAGATAAATACCGAGAGATCTTTCATTATAAATTATTTTCATTTCGGGAGAATAATCAGTAACCAGGTACATGTCTCCTTCCAGTTTATAAAACGGTATATCTTCACCCTTTCTTGTCTTCACTCCTTTGTTGACAATTTTTCCATCTCTAAGGGTTTCCCGAATTAGATTTTCGTTTGATTTTTCGGAAGCTACTTTGGAATAAGCTACCATCATATTCATCCACTCATTAGCATCTATAAGATGCCATTTGACTTTATTGAAATCAATTCCATATTCGCTTATCCAACCTCGACTGGTAAAAGCAAAAAGAATTTGTTTTTTTCCATTAAGTTCAGGTTTGTCTGTAGGTTCAAATTCCTGTATTTTGAACGTCATTACAGAGGCTGAAGAAATATCTTTAAGTTTCTTCCCGTCAAAATCCAGGGTTTTTAAAGAGAAACTCTCCAGTTCAGGTTGGTTGGAGAGCACCCATTCTGTAGCAGTTAACTCAGCCTGTTCTTTCATTTGTTCTACCGCTGCTACCCCGGCACCAATGGCTATTAATCCCCCGGCAATTGCAGCAATTGCCTCACCTTCATTCTGCGAATTCATTTTTTTTGGTATAATTAATAATACCATTAAAACTACTATTGTAATTTTTTTCATTTTTAAGTTGCAATTAGTTAATTTGAAAATTAAGGTGCTTATAGGGATAGCCGTGAAAGATCTATCTTTCGTAGTAAATCTAAAACTTTTCTTAAAGCTTTGAAAGCGGATTTTGGTAAAAGCGAGCTTCTCCTAATGTTTCTTCAGCTATAAATCATAAATAAACTTAGATTCAGATAATTACTCCAAAACTTCAGAAATATCTGTTCGAAAAATGCCATTTTTGACACCTATCTCTCAATTGTCGCACCCTAATACCACAACAGCGTTATATAATTCTGTTTAGAGCGGCACCATGATATTTTTTTGTTCTTAATGAATTTCAGATTTCGAAAACTTCAAAATACACTTTAGGCCTGGACGCACGAGAACTAATAAAAAGTTTTCGCATATGCCGACTATTAAAAAGATGTAGTTGGAAGTATTGAAGACAGGAAGTTTTAAAAATCAAGAAAAGAACAGTTTGCATGCTCCAAAAAAATTATACCCCCTACTTATAAAAATCCCGGGAACAGCAACTGTCTCTCTCCTTAATTTGCACTAAAACTAAGGGATTTTACGTGAGGGAATTTAAGCGTTTAGTAAACGTATGGAATTTGAAAGTAAGCGTTAAACTTTTAGTTTAAGGAGCACCAAAGTGCCTTCATTTTTCACTGAAGTTACCTGTAAAGCCTCTTCCACCTCGTAACCCAGTAGTGCCATCCGCTCCTTTACCAAATTGACCCCTTTAGATTCATGCAACCTGTTGCCTGCCCCGCTTGAAAAACCAATCCCGTTATCTTCAATTTTACACTGCAGCAAACCATCTGAAAGCAATTCAAACGAAACCTTTAAAAGCGGATTATTAATACTTTGGGGGAAAGCATGAACAAAGACATTTTCTACAAAAGTCTGCAGCAACATGCTAGGGATTTCCAGCTCATAAGGGTCTATCGAAGGATCTATCTCAAAGATTACCTGAATGGTATTATTGAACCTCGTATTTTCAACCCTGATGTAAGCCTGCAGGTATTCAATTTCTTCAATTAACAGGATTTTGGGCCTGGTACAATGGTCGAGGTTTAACCTGATCAATTTTGAAAAATCCCCCAAAAATTCGGTGGCTTTTTCTATATCATTGTCCATGATATAGTACTGAATGGAATTCATGGCATTAAAGATAAAATGCGGATTCATCTGCGCGAGCAGGGCCTCCATTTTAGTCTCTTCCAATCGCTTCTGAATAAGGCCTTTTTGCGCTTCAAATTTCCTGTTCTGCCTTATCTGAAAATTATAGAGCCCCAGAATTCCCGTACCGGCAATGAGCACCAGCAGGCCGCCAAACCACCAGGTCTTCCAAAAAGGGGGAAATATTGTCATGTTCAGCAAGGGCCGGGAAAAACTGAGCCCGGTACTTTCGTCTGAAACCTGTACTTCAATACGGTAATTTTCGGGGGGCAGGGAAGGCAGCAATATTTCGGGTTTTGAAGAAGCCAGGCTCCACGCGGCATTCTTATTTAACCGGTACTGGTATTGCAATTTATTGGGAAAAGGATGAGCTTTTGTACTAAACTTCAGCAGCAGTGTATTCTCATTATGGGCCAGTTCTACCCTGTCTTCACTGGAAACCGGCACCCATGAAAGTTTGTGGTTATTGACAAAGATCTCCTTCAGTTCAATATCATCTACCAGCATCTTCGGCTCAATAAGCGCATCCAGATCAAGGTTATAAAATCCGTTATTGCTGCCAATTGTCAGCACATTCTGGTGCACTTCGGCACTCAGCAAAGGCTGCTCCAGCCCCTGCTCTTTATCCATAAAAATAAAGCGGCGATCTTTGTAGAGCGTGAGTCCTTTTTCGGTACCAATAATCAAAGTGCCGCGGTAATTCTTCATGAAAGAAATGGTATTCCCCCTGATCTTAGCCCTCGGAATCTTTTCAAGTACTTTAAATGAAGCTTTATCGTTGATGATAAAAACATCTCCAAATTCGGTTGAAATCGCCAGGTTTTCTCCTATTTCTGTGATGTGTTTTAATTTTTTCTCTTTCCAGAACCCTTGTTTTAAAAAGGAGGTAAAGCTGCCGTTTTCCCACACGTAAAGCCCTGAAAAAACAGATAAGAAGTACGTTTTTTGCCCTTTTTGAAGACTATTTACCACCATAGTGGGAGTATGCCCGTCTTCGGCATTAAAAAGGGTATATTCAAAAGCATCCAGATCGTTATAAACCCTCACCCCGCCATAGGGATTGGTTTCTATCAGGTTCCCGTTGCGGGTAAAGTTAATCTCTTCGGAATGCAGGGGTAAATAACGTTTCGGTTCTCCTGAAGTGTTGATCGCAAACAACCCGATATTGGTGTTCACCCAAAACATATCCTGGTGAACTTTTATGTCATAGAACTTAATATCTTCAGCTACTGTAGAATAATCAAGCTCGTAAAAATGATCTTCATGTCTTGGTAAAGGTAGGCTGGTGGTGTGCACATAATCCTCCTGCCATTTTTTAAGCTGAAGCAAACTAATTCTATGTTCATTTATGCCTTTTTTGACAAGTATAGCATCATCCCGCAGTACTGCGGAAGTATTTTTTGTCCTGGTAAAGCCCAAAATTCTTTTCCCGCCAGATTCATGAAAAGTGATTGGCGGATTGAGTGCAATCTCGAAGAGTCCGTCATTCCTGGTGCCTACATACAGCTTTTCAAAATCTAGATCGTAGGCCAGGGAAATAACTTCCTTGCTGGGAATATTAAATTCGGAAGCTCTTGAGACCAGCCGCTCCCCTACTACTTCATAGATCCCACCGTTGGTATCATATATGCCCCAGGCCGCCGCGAAGATCCTGTCCTGCCCTGTTTTGACGTAATCCCAGATAATAGAAGTCCCTAATTTTTCGGCAGCAAGATCCTTTTCCTGTACATAGTTTGCCAGCTTCTGCTTTGTAAAGAACTCTTTGTTGCTGCTGTAAATACTATCCTTATCTACAAATACAGAGTAAATAAACTTGTGATCACTGACTTTCACAAGAGTCGCCCCACCCTGCTGCTGATCAATCCTGAAGATGCCCAAATTGTACGTGGCTACATAAATCTCATTGTGGTAGCTAAAAAAACCCTGCACCCTAAAAAGCTTATTCTCCGGCGGATTTTCCGGGGAAACTACTTCAAAAGTGTTGATATCAACGATGGAAACTCCATCACTGGTCCCCACAAAAACCTGGTCTTCATAAGAAAAAAGTTTGGTGACTTCATTGTGGATTAATCCGTCTTTTTTAGAAACAACCGCGAAATCGAACCCATTATAGATGCTAACCCCCTCGCCGTAACTGCCAAACCATAAATTGCCGTTCTTATCTTCAGCAATAGCCCAACAGCTGTTGAGAGCTAAGCCATCTTCTTCAAAAAAGTATTTTAAGACACCATTTTCTTTTTTAACCACGCCATTCTCGGTGCCAATCCACAGCACCTTATCACTGTCAACCAGTAGCGACCGCACGGCATTATTGGGCAACTCATTAGCCGAGTTGTAATGTTTTACGGGATAATTTTGAGAGATCGCTAAATTACACCACAAGAATAGTAAGAGAAAAGACCTAGTGGTTCTGTAAAATGGCATTTATAAACTCTTCTTCTTTTCGAAAGGAAACCGGAAGTTTCTCTCCATTTGTTAATTCAATTTCCTTATTAGATTTGTGATACCTCACCACATAATTGAGGTTGATCACATAGCTTTTATGGATTCTCTTAAAAGCGTGCCCCGGAAGTATTCCTTCTACGTATTTTAATGTCTTTGCAGCCATTTTTGTGCTGCCGTCAATCTTCTTTATGTTGCAGTAATTGCTTTCGGCCCTGCAATAGAGAATTTGATTGGTATGCACCAGTTCAAAACCTTCAAGTGTAGGGAATGCAATTTTACTCACATTCTGGTCATTGACATTGAGGTTCTCCAGCAGTAAAGACAATTTTTTCTGAGCAAAGTTGCCTTCGTTTTTCCTTTCAAACTTTTTAAGCGCTTCAGCCAGGTCAAGATGATTTATTGGCTTCAGCAAATAATCCAGTGCACTGCGTTTTATTGCTTTAATAGCAAACCTATCAAAAGCCGTGGTGAAAATGACTTCAAAATTGATCTTATCGAAATTATTGAAGAGCTCAAAACCATTCTTTTCGGGCATTTGAATATCCAGAAAAACCAACTCGGGTTCGTGATTTCTAATAGCAACCACCCCGGCATCTACCGAGCTGCATTTCTCCACAACATTGACCCTGTTAGGAAAATACCTGTCGAGGGTTTTCTCCAGCAAATTGCGGGCATTCAACTCGTCATCGATGATCACTGCTTTTATCATATAACAATATTACAATTTAATTGTGATGTTGTTAAGGTACCAAAAATGTCAAAATGTGACGTCTTTTGTTTTCTTCGGAAGCTTTTTACTTTAACCTCAAACAACAAAAATCTGCCGGATATTTCTACCACAGCAGATTCTTATATTATTTCTGAAATAAATCCTGAAGCTTAATCAAGATCAGAAACTATCTTCTAGTCCTTCAGCGTAAATCTTACAAACAGCTCATGGGTCCCGTTGCTCACATTTTGTAATTCCGAACGCAGGGAAGATTCATAAGCGTAACCAAAGTCAAACCAGTCAATCACTTTGATCAAAGCAAGGCCGCTAATGGCCTCATCGGTCCTGTAAGCTGCTCCCACTTCAAAGTTATTATGAATATTAATAAGGGCTGTAAAATCTACCGAAACCGGAGCGCCATCTACATATCGAAGCATAACAGAAGGTTTTAATTCCAGGGTGCTGTTCAGCCTGAAGTCATATCCTCCACTTAAATACATATGCACCCTGTCTGCCGCCGTAGTTACTATGCCTTCCTCTTCCCGGGCCCGCTTGGTCTCCAGTATCTTTGGGGCCGATAGAGAAATATAGTATTTCTCATGTTTTAAATAAGCACCCACCCCCACGTTAGGGTTGAACCGGCTAAGCCCCACCAGTGACGGATCTACTTCATAGTTCCAGGTCTCCAGCTCGGAGGTATTGACGTTGTAAAAGTTCCCACCGGCTTTTAATCCGAGGAAAAGATCGAGTTGCTCGTTCATGGGGAGCCTATAGGAAAAATCGGCAGTCACAAAGGTTTGCTGCTCCACAAAGGTGCGGTCGTTTTCTACCGAAAGTCCCACTCCCACTCTTTTCCCGCTATAGGTTCCAAAAGAAAAAGCCTGGGCTTCGGGGGCATTTTTCACACCACTCCACTGACTTCTAAAAATACCTGCAAAAGTAGTATTCCCATCGGCCCCGGCATAAGCCGGGTTCACGATGTTCATATTCTGGCGGTAAAAAGTGTACGAATTCTGTTGTTGCGCGTATAAAGTCGTTCCGGTGAATATCAGGAACAGTACGATAAATTTATTGATATATCTTTTCATTGTGAGCTTCATTATTTTGTTATGTACAACCATCCGTCTTTATCCAGGTTCTTTCCGTCAAGGTAGATCTGGAAGTAATATGAGCCTTCGGGCAGCGCATCGCCTTTGTACGTACCGTCCCAATTGTTTTGGTAAGCAGACTGTCTAAAGATCTCTTTGCCCCAGCGGTTGTAAACAATTACGAGGGAATTTGGATGATTCTCAATATTCACAACCCTCCAGGTGTCGTTAATACCGTCACCGTTTGGCGTCATAGCTTCTGAAACAAGCAACTCAACCGTATCACATACATCTCCTTTTCCGTCTTTATCGATGTCTTCCTGACCCGGATTGTAAGTCATCGGGCAGTTATCATCTTCATCAAGAATCCCGTCACCGTCATCATCGGGATCGATCGTATCGCCCACTCCATCACCATCGGAATCTGTTTGATCGGGATTTGGAACTAACGGTGCATTGTCAACATCATCTGGAATGCCATCGTTATCATCATCGTCATCACAGTTGTCTTTGAGTCCGTCGGTATCATTGTCCCCAAAGCTGTTTCTCACTTCTACAACAGCTTCAGCCGTTCCAACATTTCCGCTATGGTCGGTAACACTTAATAGCACGAAGTTCATACCCTCATTGTCACATCCAAAACTGGTCACATCCAGGCTCATGGAAGCAATTCCGCAGTTGTCAAAAACCTCATCGTAGACATCTTCGGCTACGATACTGGCCGCGCCATTTTCGTCAAGCTCTACCACGATGTCTTTCGCGATCACCACGGGAGCGGTTTCATCAAGAATGGTCACCGTTGCCACGCTGGTCGTGCTGTTGCCGTTCACATCGGTAACAGTCACCGTCACATCTTTTGTGGCGCCGGTTGCACAGTCAAAGCTGGTTTCACTTAGCGTAATACTGTCAATTGCGCAATTATCGGTCGCACTTTCCACAACATCTTCAGTGGTGATAGTTACTTTACCGTCATCATCAAGCTGTAAACTGATGTTTCGTACCACAACTACAGGGGCTACATTATCTTCTACAGTTACTGTAGCTTCGGAAGAAGATGTGTTCCCGTTATTGTCTTCAACAGTTAGCACTACTGTGTTCTCCCCAACATTAGAGCAGTCAAAAGTGTCATTATTCAGCGTCATTTCAGCAATACCAGAGGCGTCTGATGATCCATTGTCTACATCTTCAGGAGTGATAGTCACATTCCCTTCTGCATCCAGCTCAACAGTGATATTTGCAGTAACAACCACAGGCGCTACTTTGTCTTCCACAGTCACAGTAGCTTCCGCAGTGCTTTCATTTCCGTTATTATCTGTTACTGTAAGAACAACAGTGTTATCTCCTACATTAGTGGTGTCAAAAGTGTCAATATCAAGAGACATTTCTAAAATCCCGCAGGCATCAGAAGAGCCGTTGTCGATTTGTTCTGGAGTGATGGTTGCGTTCCCTTCGGCATCAAGCTGCACTGTGATGTTTTGGGTGACAACTACCGGAGATACGTTATCTTCTACAGTTACTGTAGCTTCGGAAGAAGATGTGTTTCCGTTATTGTCTTCAACAGTTAGCACTACTGTGTTCTTCCCAACATTAGAGCAGTCAAAAGTGTCATTATTCAGTGTCATTTCCGCAATACCAGAGGCATCTGATGATCCATTGTCTACATCATCAGGAGTGATGGTCACATTCCCTTCAGCATCCAGCTCAACAGTGATATTTGCAGTAACAACCACAGGCGCTACTTTGTCTTCCACAGTCACAGTGGCTTCCGCAGTGCTTTCATTTCCGTTATTATCTGTTACTGTAAGAACAACAGTGTTATCTCCAACATTGGTGACATCAAAAGTTGTAATATCAAGAGACATTTTTGAAATCCCGCAGGCATCAGAAGAGTTATTGTCGATCATTTGCGGAGTGATAGTAGCATTACCTTCAGCATCAAGCTGCACTGTGATGTTTTGAGTCACTACAACCGGAGCTATATTGTCTTCTACAATTACAATCGCTTCGGAAGAAGATGTGTTCCCATTATTGTCTTCAACAGTTAGCACAACTGTGTTCTCACCAACATTGGAGCAGTCAAAAGTGTCATTATTCAGCGTCATTTCAGCAATACCAGAAGCATCTGATGATCCATTGTCAACATCTTCAGGAGTGATGGTCACATTCCCTTCAGCATCCAGCTCAACAGTGATATTTGCAGTAACAACCACAGGCACTACTTTGTCTTCCACAGTCACAGTGGCTTCCGCAGTGCTTTCATTTCCGTTATTATCTGTTACTGCAAGAACAACAGTGTTATCTCCAACATTGGTGACATCAAAAGTGTCAATATCAAGAGACATTTCTAAAATTCCGCAGGCATCAGAAGAGTCATTGTCGATCATTTGCGGAGTGATAGTAGCATTACCTTCAGCATCAAGCTGCACGGTGATGTTTTGGGTTACCACAACAGGAGCTATATTGTCTTCTACAATTACAATTGCTTCGGAAGAAGATGTGTTCCCGTTATTGTCTTCAACAGTTAGCACTACTGTGTTCTCACCTACATTAGAGCAGTCAAAAGTGTCATTATTCAGTGTCATTTCTGAAATGCCAGAGGCATCTGATGATCCATTGTCTACATCTTCAGGAGTGATGGTCACATTCCCTTCAGCATCCAGCTCAACAGTGATATTTGCAGTAACAACCACAGGCACTACTTTGTCTTCCACAGTCACAGTGGCTTCCGCAGTGCTTTCATTTCCGTTATTATCTGTTACTGTAAGAACAACAGTGTTATCTCCAACATTGGTGACATCAAAAGTGTCAATATCAAGAGACATTTCTGAAATCCCGCAGGCATCTGAAGAGCCATTGTCGATTTGTTCTGGAGTGATAGTAGCATTACCTTCAGCATCAAGCTGCACTGTGATGTTTTGAGTCACTACAACCGGAGCTACATTGTCTTCAACAGTCACAATTGCTTCGGAAGAAGATGTGTTCCCGTTGTTGTCTTCAACAGTCAGCACAACCGTGTTCTCCCCAACATTAGAGCAGTCAAAAGTGTCATTATTCAGTGTCATTTCTGAAATGCCAGAGGCGTCTGATGATCCATTGTCAACATCATCAGGAGTGATGGTCACATTCCCTTCAGCATCCAGCTCAACAGTGATATTTGCAGTAACAACCACAGGCGCTACTTTGTCTTCCACAGTCACAGTGGCTTCCGCAGTGCTTTCATTTCCGTTATTATCTGTTACTGTAAGAACAACAGTGTTATCTCCAACATTGGTGACATCAAAAGTGTCAATATCAAGAGACAT
>Ga0208014_1000684_pt1 | contig 12686 bp, 6 predicted proteins | sample 25_taG_FD_184099 | JGI IMG/M metagenome (GOLD analysis project Ga0208014, IMG submission 184099) | Marine viral communities from Cariaco Basin, Caribbean Sea - 25_WHOI_OMZ (SPAdes) (version 2) | ecosystem: Environmental > Aquatic > Marine > Oceanic | place: Caribbean Sea: Cariaco Basin...
GTCATTCTGGGATCTCTCTTCTGAAATTCGGATTCAAAAGTATCATATCCTTGAAAAACAGATTGAGAATTACCTATAGGAATACCATTCTCATCAAGATAGAGATCTGCTAATTTTCTAGTGGGATTATACCCCGTACCATCGTACTGGTAAGGCATATCATGCCCTAAAATATTCCTTTCATACCTTCTATCTAAGATGGTTTCTTGAGAATCATCTCCATTTTGTAAAAATAAGTACCTGTAACTCTCCTCATCTTTACCTGTATAGAGGGCATACTGATTACTGTTGATTACCTGATTTGAAGAAGAAATAGCTTTGTCTAAATAAACATTAGCATTACCATTCCTGTATTTTTGCCAGGTGCCTTCAAACAAAGCTACACGGGCAGATAAAGAAAGTGCAGTTCCTTTAGTAATCCTTCCAACGTCAGAACCATCAAGTTCACTTTTAAGCGGAAGATCTGCGACAGCATCATCAAGATCCTGAAGAATAAAATCTACGGTCTCGGTTCTTGAACTTCGTGATGTATACAGATCAGGATCTTGCGCTCCAAGTGATTGTGTTATAATGGGTACTCCACCAAAAAGGCGTAACAACTTCCAGTAATACCATGCTCTAAAAAATCTTGCCTCTGCAACATATCTTAAAATTTCAGCATCTTCTTTATCCTCGCTTTTTTCCAGGATTGTATTGATGTCTCTAATATAAGTATAACTTGAATTCCATTGTCCATTGGTTTCAGAAAGCTGGTAGTTTCCATTACTTACCGAGTTAGGAAAATTAAAGGCGATATCAGATTCTGTATCATCAAAACCATGTCTGTCCAGGCCATTATATAGGTTGTTGGCAGCCAGTTTAAAATCCTGAGGGGTCTGCCAAAATGTGGCATCGGTAACATTATCTTCCGCAATAAGGTCCAGTTCCTCTGAACATCCCGTAAATAACATGCCGGTAAATAAAATTCCTAATAAAGAAGGTTTAAATAACTTTTTAAGTTTTATAAAAATCAATTTATTTTGAAGTGTATATTTCATGATGCAATTTTTAAAAGTTAACATTAAGACCTAAGGAATAAATTTTATTAAATGGATAGGTGCCTTCATTTCGGAATCCATCTTCAGGATCAAAATTGCCACCTAAAGTACCTTTTGAAATAGTAAAGAGATCCTGACCACTAAGATAGATGCTCACGTTATTTACTTGTAAAGTGTTGCAAATCTCTTTTGGAAGGTTATACCCTAAGGTAATAACCTTAAATCTTAAATAAGCTGCATTATGCATGGTAAGATTTGAAGTTCTGTAGTTATAATTTCTCAAACCATCTTGTCCCACACTTCCGGGAATATACCTGGGGTATTCTGCATTAGGTCGCTCAGGACTCCAGGTTTTTCCGTAGTAGTATTCAAGAGATGGCCAGAAAAATGTGTTGGGAGTGCTTACTGCACCTGTATATTGAATATCACGTTTTCCCACACCCTGCATAAATACTTTCGAGAAAAAGTTTTTATAGGTTAAGTTTATAGTTGAAGAAAAGGTGTAGCGGGGAATTAAATTTCCTAGATAAACCATGTCACCAGATAGCCCTTTGGTCTGATCGCCAAAAGCAGTAAGGCTACCATCACCATCAACATCTTTATACATGGCATCTCCTATTCCAATGTTAGAAGGTATGTTTTCTAATTGCTTATATTGATCTAACTGTTCCTGGTTTTGTATGATACCTTCATATACATATCCAAAATAAGAGTATATAGAATATCCTTCTCTTACAAAATTAAGGCCCTCTCCATAACTATCGCTGTTTCTTAGTTCAACTAATTTGTTTTTACTATCACTTAGCTGAAGTGAAACGTCATAATTTAGTGCTCCAATTTTATCACTCCAGTTTACCGATGCATCAAAACCTTTAGTGACTAATTTCCCCAAATTGGCAGATGGAGGAGTGCCGCCGTAGGTAGCAGGTACTGTGATGTTAACTAACATGTTGTCGTTAGTTTTATTGAAATAATCAAAGGAAAATGACAATCTTCTGTCGAGCATAGTTACATCAACCCCTACGTTTTTATTGATTATCGTTTCCCAGGTTCTGTCACTGGATGTTGTATTGGCCCTTGCACCGGTAACTCCTGTATTGGGAGATCCCAGTGGATAATTGCCTCCAATCGATATCAAAGGGATATAATCGTACAATCCCAAGGCTCCAATTTCCTGATTTCCGGTCTTGCCCCAGGAACCTCTTAGTTTAAGTTGATCAAAGAATTCTAAATCCTGTATAAATTTCTCTTTATGTAGATTATAGGCAATAGCAACAGAAGGGAAGAGTTCACTATACCTTTTGTCTGGAGCAAACTTAGAACTACCATCTGCACGAGCTGTAACATCTAAAATAAGCTTATCCTTATAGGAGTAACTCGCTCTTCCGAAATAGGAGCTTAGGGCTTGTTGATTTTTATATCCGGTAAAATTTGCAAAAGCTGCATCGGTTCTATCAGCAAGATTTAAAGTAAATATATCGTTACTTAAAAAATTGTATCCGTTTGTGGTTTGGCCTTCCCCTTTATTTTGCTCCAGAGAAGCACCAAGTGTAACCGAAATCTTATTTCCTTCCCAAAGCGTCTTATCATAGTTTAGATATGCCTGGTACAACTTCTTTAAAGTTCTTTGGTTGGTATAATAAGCAGAATTAGGTGTGTTTCGAATATCCTGTACACCACCGGTATAATTATATCTTGTAAAAGTTCTGGTGTTTGAATTGTCAGCGTAGAATCCCATTTCAATAGCAGCTTGCCCCGTTAAAACAAGTCCTTCTAACACTTCATAATCTAATTTAAAGTTGGTTGTAAAGCGGGAATAATTTGTTTTCCGTTCGCCTCCTTCTGCTAAGGATTGTGCGGGATTTTCATAGCCCTGATAGCCGTAAAATTGCCCTTCCTGATTAAAAACAGGTTGATAAGGAAACTGTCTTGTCACATTAGTTAATGCATTTCCAATCATTGACGGAGTAATGGTAACTTGATTTTCAAAATTAGTCCGTGTTTGTAAATTAAGATTATCAAGGAGTTTTAAGTCATAATTCAATCTTAGGTTATATCGATTAGAATTATTTTCTCCATAGCGTATTGTACCCTCGTCTTTAGTGTATCCTAAAGAGACCAAATAATTGCTATAGTCACCACCTCCAGTAATACTAATGTTGTGATTTTGCTGTAAAGCTTCTTTATAGATTTCATCGTTCCAATCTGTAGTACCATAAAAGCCAGGATAGCCTGTTACTCCATAATTCCAACCTTGATCAAGATCGGGTGGTGCATTTTGAAGAATTTTTTCAAAAACTTCATCTGAAAAGCCCTCAATTCCCACATTTCTAAGACCTTCATCCAAGAACGTAGCAAATTGATAGGTATCCATGATTTTTCTTAAATAGGCGGGTTGCTTAATTCCAAAGTTTGCAGAATAATTTATTTTTGGTTTCCCTTTATTCCCTTTTTTTGTGGTGACTAAAATTACCCCATCAGCGGCTCTTGCTCCATAAATTGCAGCAGCAGCATCTTTTAATACGGTTACTTTTTCAATATCATTAGGGTTTAAAATGCTAAGATCTCCTGGAATCCCATCGATCAAAACCAATGGAGCGTTTCCATTAATAGAGGAATAACCTCTTATTTGAAGCGAGTAGCCTTGATTACCCGGCTGCCCACTTGCACGGGTAATAGTCACCCCAGGAAGGGTTCCTTGAAGTGCTTCAAATGTATTGGCAACAGGTCTCTTTTCAAAGGCTTCTTTTTCCACAGAGGAAATAGCTCCTGTCACAGCCCCTTTTTCCTTTTGTCCGTAACCTACAACCACAACCTCATTAAGTTTAGATATATCGTCTTCTAGAACGATATTTAAAGTTTGTCCGGCATTAACTTCCTTATTCTGGGAAATAAACCCTAAAAAAGAAAATTCTAATATTGGATTATCTGTAGTAAGTGAAATGGAAAAATTGCCATCAAAATCTGTGGTAGTACCGTTATTCGTTCCTTTTTCTATAACATTCACCCCTATTAAGGGAGTATTGTTTATATCCTTTACCGTACCTGTTACAGGATCGCTTTGTGCATAGATTTGACATGAAAAGAAAATTGAAATAAATAGAAAGACAAAATTTTTCATAGAATTGCTTGATTATGATAATATTGGATATCCCCATAAAACGTTTTAGTAAATTATTATGGGATTTTCACACAATATTAAGAAGCGAATCTTGGAATGGCATCCTGTGCTTTCCTGTACAGGTCCTAAAAATTAAATAAAGATGTTACAATGAACTTCTGTAAAGTATATTAAAAGGGTTTTTAGTCTTTTCAAAAGTGTTTTCAAGAAGCATACTTGCTGCTTTCTCGCCCATTTTCTTAAAATCGGTAGAGATCACGGTAATTCCCAGGAGTTCTTTTAAAGGAGTGTCGTTGTATGAAATTACGCCTATGCTTTTACCCATCACAAAACCGGTTTCCCGTATTTGTTTCACGAGACTTACAAGGTCGTTTTCCTCAATAGTTATATAGGCATCCATGGGTATTAGTTCCATGCCGGGATAAATCTCGTCAAGAACTTCAAAATCAAAACCATAGTGCACACAAAATTTTTTAAAGCCCCTCAATATTCTTTTAGGGTAAGGATATATGGCCTTCATTGGATATACCAGTATGATCTTTTTATATTTCTTAAGGCGACCCCTGCCAGAAACCAGTGCATCAAAGATGTCATTTTCAAAATCTTGATAAACCTCGCGAAGGCTTCCTGTAATTTCCAGGAAATTATTGTCCAGGATCACCAGTTTTTCTCTGGGGATCGTATCTATTGCCGCAATAACCTGCTCATTGCTGCTAAGATGGTACAGGTCTTCAGATTTAAAATGGGGCATGATCACAAAATAGTCATACAAATCTTTCTGTTTGTTAAGTATGTTTATAAATAACTGAATGTCACAATGATATATGCTTAGGTCTACATGGGCATCTGCTCCCATTTTTTTTACAAAAGAGTTAAAAATTCTAATCTTATAAGAACTGGGCTTATTAATAAGGAATAGGATGTTCTTTTTATCCAGTAAAAATGTTTTGGCGATGTAGTATCCTTTACCTTTTACGGAAATAATAATTTTTTGATCCTTTAATATATTATAAGCCTTTTCTACCGTATCTCTCGATAAATAGAACTCTTCACTTATTTCATTTATTGAAGGAATTTTTTGATCTATAGATAAATATCCGTTGGTAATACCATTGATTACAGACTCTACTATCTGTTGATATTTTGGTACCCTGGAATCTATATCTACTTTAAATATATCTAGCATTTGCTTTATCTATTAAAAACTCTATAAATTTATACACAATATTCTTAACTATAGGCAAAAGAAGTAATAAGTCAGGCGGGACAGTACAGGATGGTCAGAGAAATTCAGAATCTTAAATTTAACTCAATTAATTCCACAAGCTAGAAAATGCAAAATTCAACTACAGATTTTAAATATGTCGATTATCTTTGGGATAGACAAAAGGCTGCAGAATTAGGAGACGATCAGGTAGCTCTTTTTCTGTATCGTTCAAATATCCTTGGCGCAGACTTAAGAATTACAAATTATGGCGGCGGTAATACCAGCTGCAAAACTATAGAAAAAGATCCCCTTACAAACGAAGATGTTGAAGTAATGTGGGTGAAAGGTTCTGGTGGAGACATAGGTACCCTAACCAGACAAGGTATTGCAGGTTTATATACAGAGCGTTTAAGGAACCTTAAAAATGTTTATGGAGGTCTTGAAGATGAAGATCGTATGGTGGGACTTTTTAATCACTGCATTTATGACCTTGATTCTAAAGCACCTTCTATTGACACTCCACTTCACGGACTTTTACCTTTTAAGCATATTGACCACTTGCATCCTGATGCACTTATAGCAATAGCAGCTGCAGAAGACAGTCAGAAAATCACTAAAGAGATCTGGGGAGAGAGCATGGGCTGGGTGCCATGGCAGCGTCCCGGTTTTGATCTGGGCCTGCAGTTAGAAAAATGTCTTAATGAAAACCCGGGAATACGCGGTATCGTTCTAGGAAGCCACGGTTTATTTACGTGGGGTGATACCTCCTATGATTGCTATATCAATAGTCTTGAGGTTATTGAAAAGGCTTCGTCTTATATCGAGAAGAAAGTAAAGGAAAACGGAAGTGTATTTGGCGGTCAAAAAGTTGAAAGCTTACCAGCTGATCAACGTAAAGATCAAGCAGCAAAATTAATGCCTTTACTACGCGGACTAGCATCTTCTGAAAATCGTATGATCGGTCATTTTACCGATAGTGATACGGTATTACAGTTTATCAATAGTAATGATCTTAACCGATTGGCGCCAATGGGTACTTCGTGTCCTGACCATTTCTTGCGAACAAAGATCAAGCCGTTGATTTTGAGCCTTGACAAAGGAGCAGATCTTGACGATACCGATGCAATACTCGCGCAATTAGAACCTTCTTTTGGGAAATACCGTCAAGAATATAAAGAATACTATGAAAATTGCAAGCATGATAACAGCCCGGCAATGCGTGACCCTAATCCCGTGATCATCATTTATCCGGGTGTGGGTATGTTCAGCTTTGCTAAAAATAAGCAGACTACACGTGTGGCCAGTGAATTCTACATTAATGCGATAAATGTGATGCGTGGTGCAGAAGCCATTACGAGTTATACATCACTTCCTCGTCAGGAAGCCTTTGATATTGAATACTGGCTTCTGGAAGAAGCAAAACTGCAACGTATGCCTAAAGAACAACCGCTTTCCCGTAAAGTGGCACTTGTAACCGGTGCTGCCGGTGGTATTGGTAAAGCGATTGCAGATAAACTGGTCGCCGAAGGTGCCAATGTGGTTCTTACAGATATGAGCGAGAAAGCTTTACAACAAGCTGTCGCGACCTATAAGAAAGATCAAGTTGCCGGTGTTGTTTGTGATGTGACCAATCAGGATGCAATTGCAAATGCTTATAAAGAAGCTTGTCTTGCCTTTGGTGGTGTCGATATTGTGATTCACTCTGCGGGTCTTGCAATCTCTAAACCTTTAGAAGATACTACTCAAAAAGACTGGGACCTCCTGCAAGACGTCTTGGTAAAAGGACAGTTTTTACTGGCCCAAGAAGGTGTTGCCGTAATGCGTAAACAAGGTTTGGGGGGTGATATTGTAAATATAGCCAGTAAAAACGGACTCGTTTCGGGCCCCAACAACGTAGGTTATGGTACTGCAAAAGCTGCCCAACAACATATGACACGTTTGCTTGCTGCTGAACTGGGCGAAGACAAAATACGTGTCAATACTGTGAATCCAGATGGGGTTATCGTAGGCAGCAAAATCTGGGAAGGCGACTGGGCAGAAGGCCGCGCCAAAGCCTATGGTATCCAGGTTAAAGACTTACCTGCACATTATGCAAAACGTAATTTATTAAACGAAATCATCCTACCAGAGGATATTGCAGATGGTGTTTTTGCTTGTGTAAGCGTGCTACAAAAAAGCACCGGTAATACCATTAACGTGGACGGTGGTATGGCCAATGCTTTTGTTCGCTAATTTTAATTGAATTGTTTTTAATTAACAGAAACTCCAGATTCTGTTTCCAGTCTAGGGAGTTTCTGTTAATTTAATATCCTCCAAAATTGCTTTCTAATGAATATTGAAACACAACAACTACAAGATCTTAATTCAGAAAAACTTTCTACCCATAAAAGCCAATTTGATTTCCTCACTCAAACGTTGTCGAAATCAAACATCGATGTAAATCAAGTTATTCAAAAACTAGCCGATTTTCAAGTGGCGATTCCCAGCTGGGCTTTAGGTGCGGGAGGAACCCGTTTTGGAAGGTTTTCTTACGGAGGAGAGCCCGCTTCTTTAGAACAAAAAATTGAAGATATTGGCCTTATTCACAGGCTTACGCAAACAGCAGGAGCTGTTTCACTTCACATTCCGTGGGATGTACCCAATGACTACCTTGCTATTAAAGAGCTTGCTGCACTTAACAAGATCAAATTTGATGCGGTGAATAGCAATACCTTTCAGGATCAGAAAAATCAAAAAGAAACTTATAAATATGGCTCACTCAGCAGTACGAGTGCTGAGGTACGCGAGCAAGCGATCGCACACAATAAGGAAGTAATTGAAATTGGGGAAAAACTGGGCTCTAAAAGTCTTACCGTTTGGTTAGCAGATGGGGCTTCTTTTCCGGGACAAAACAATTTTCAAACAGCTTTAACCCATACGCAAAACAGTCTGATCTCAATATATGAAGCTATGCCTGCAGACTGGAAGATGTTTATTGAGTACAAACCTTACGAACCTTATTTCTACAGTACGGTAATTCAGGATTGGGGTACTTCATTGATGTTAGCAAATGGTTGCGGTGAACGCGCATATACCTTGGTCGATTTAGGACACCATTTACCCAATACCAATATCGAGCAGATTGTGTCTATTTTAATGTTGAAAGGTAAACTGGGAGGTTTCCACTTTAACGACAGCAAATATGGAGATGATGATATCACGGTAGGCAGTATCAAGCCGTATGCATTATTCCTGATTTTTAATGAACTTGTGTATGGGATGAAAAACAATCCGCAAAACCCCGAATTGGGTTGGATGATCGATGCAAGTCATAACCTTAAAGATCCGTTAGAAGATTTAATTCAGTCTTTAGAAGCGATCCAAGAAGCCTATGCTAAGGCCTTATTGATCGATCAGGACGCCTTAAAAGCTGCGCAGGAAGCAAATGACGTAAGCCTTTGTCAAGAAATTTTACAGGACGCTTATCGTACCGATGTAAGACCGCTTATACGGGAAGCCCGTTTAAAAACCGGCGGGGCGATCAATCCTATTGATGCCTACCGAAAACTTGAAGTACGCGGGCAACTTATCAATGAGCGTGGTAAGAATACCATCGCAACAGGACTTTAATTCCGAAAGAAGCATTTAATGAAGCAAACAGTAACGGCAGTATTTGATATCGGAAAAACTAACAAGAAGTTCTTTCTTTTTGATTCTGAATTTCAGGAGGTTTACAGAGAATACGTTCAGTTTGAGGAAATCACAGACGAAGACGGGCATCCTACCGAAGATCTTTCGGCTTTACGTAACTGGTTAAAAATTGTATTTGATCGTATTTTAAAAACTGAAAAATATGATATAAAAGCCATCAATTTCTCTTCATATGGAGCGAGCCTTGTGCATCTTGATGAAAATCGAGACGTGATTTTCCCAATGTATAATTATACAAAATCGATTCCACAGGATATTATTGATGGCTTTTACGAGAGATACGGCTCTGAAGAAGATTTTCATCAAAAAACAGGTTCATCAAGTGCGGGGATGCTCAATTCGGGGATGCAATTGTATTGGTTAAAAAGCACAAAACCAGAGATCTTCAAAAAAATAAGATATTCACTGCATCTTCCGCAATATCTAAGTTTTGTGTTTACCGGAATTCCGCTTAGCGAATACACCAGCATTGGCTGTCATACCTCCCTGTGGGATTTTGAAAAGAAAGACTATCACGACTGGGTGTATGCCGAAAATCTGGATCAAATTCTCCCGCCTATCGTTTCGACAGAAACGAGTATCAATATGAACTATAACGGCAAACGCATCAAGATTGGTGTGGGAATTCATGACAGTTCTGCGGCCTTGCTTCCCTATGTGCGCAGTCTTAGAAAACAATTCATCTTGATTTCTACCGGGACTTGGAGCATCGCTCTCAACCCATTTGTAAAGCGTACGTTGAGCAGGAAAGATGTGGCTGATGATTGCATCAATTATATGCGTATCAATGGGAAACCGGTAAAATCTGCTCGTCTCTTTTTAGGAAATGAATACAGCATACAAGTCAAAAAACTTACTGAGCATTACGGTGTGGATAAAGACTATCATAAGTCTGTTAGGTTTGATCCGGAAACCCATTACAAACTTGTAAAAGTCTTTCAAAAGATGTTTCACTGGGAATCCATACACGATCCTGATATGCCGGCAAAAACGCATTTACCTTATCTTTCTTTTGACCAGGCTTATCATCAATTGATGATGGAACTGGTGCTTTTACAAGTAGCAAGTATTAAGAGCGCTAAAGGTAAAATGACGATTGAAAAGTTGTTTGTTGACGGCGGCTTTAGCGATAACGATATTTACATTCATTTGCTTTCTCACCATTTTAGAAATATGGAATTACGCACCACAGATTCCTCTTTGGGATCAGCATTAGGCGCAGCGATTTGCATATCAGACACCCAACTGAACTCAAAGTTTTTAAAGAAAAATTACTCGATGAAAAAACATATTCCTTTCATCGCTAAATAAATGATATGGCCAACTCTTTTGATACCGCATACCCGTCTGTCGAAGATCTTCGCAGCAAGGCAAAGGGCAGGGTTCCTGCTTTTGCTTTTGAATATTTAGATGGTGGGTGTAATGAAGATGTGAGCATCAAGCGCAACACTTCTGAGATACGTGATGTTCAGTTACAGCCGCGTTACCTCAATAATTATGGTCAAAGTTCGACCAAAACTAACGTATTGGGGATGGAGTTTGATGCGCCATTTGGTATTGCTCCCGTGGGACTGCAAGGCTTGATGTGGCCTAATTCTCCATCTATTTTAGCCAAGGCAGCCTATAAGCATAATGTGCCTTTTATACTAAGTACAGTAACCACTATGGATATAGAAAAAGCGAGCGAACTTACTGAGGGCAATGCCTGGTTTCAGCTTTATAATCCCGTAGAAGATGCAGTGCGCAATGATATTATAAACCGGGCGGAAGCTGCCGGTTGCCCGGTTCTGGTACTGCTTTGTGATGTGCCTACTTTTGGATATAGACCGCGTGATTTCCGAAATGGTTTGGCACTTCCTCCTAAAATGTCTGCAAAAAATATTATGCAGATTTTGGGCAAGCCTTTATGGGCGTTCAATACGCTTAAATATGGGCAGCCTACTTTTGAAAACTTAAAACCCTACACGCCTGAAGGTTTAAACCTGAAACAATTGGGGGCTTTTATGGATCGCACCTTTTCCGGAAAACTCAACGAAGAAAAAATAAAACCCATCCGGGATCGCTGGAAGGGAAAACTCGTTTTAAAAGGTGTTCAATCCTTACAGGATACACAAGATGCCATTAAAATGGGTTTTGACGGTATTATCGTTTCTAACCACGGTGGGCGCCAACTTGATGCAGCACAATCAACCATCAACAGCCTTAAGGAAATTGCGGCGACCTACGGCGATCAGATTGAAGTGATGATGGATAGCGGCTTACGCTCGGGTCCAGACATTGCGCGCGCAATGGCTTGTGGAGCCAAATTCACCTTTATGGGGCGATCGTTTATGTACGGCTGTGGTGCTCTGGGAAATAAAGGTGGTGATCATACCATTGGGATGCTGAAAACCCAATTCAAACAAGTGATGGATCAGCTGGTGTGTGAGCGTGTGGAAGATTTACCCAAACATTTAATAACCTCCTAAGTATGTCACAATATAACCAAGAAGAGGAAACGATAGGTGAAATCGCAGGCGGTGAATTTGAACGCCAGGCGGTGCCTCAATCCAGATTAAAGAGCTGGAAGGCATTTTTAGGAATGTATGCCGGTGAGCACGCTGCAGGGACCGAGTTTGTAATTGGCCCTTTGTTTCTAACAACAGGTGTGAGTGCTTTTGATCTCATTATAGGCTTACTTATAGGCAATTTAATGGCGGTACTGAGTTGGCGTTTTCTTACTGCTGAAATAGGTACTAAGTTTCGATACACTTTATATTTTCATCTTGAAAAAATCTGCGGCACACGTCTGGTAACCGCTTATAATTTGGCAAACGGAGTACTTTTTTGCTTTCTCGCAGGTGCGATGATTACCGTATCGGCAACTGCTGTGGGAATTCCGTTTGATATGGAAATGCCCAAACTGACCGATACGACACCAAACAGTTTAACCTGGATTATCATTGTCATTTCCATAGGCGCTGTGATTTCAATTATCGCTGCCAAAGGCTACAGTACAGTTGCTAAAGCAGCGAACTGGATGTCTCCCATTATCGTACTTGCATTTATTCTCTGCGGTGTGGTAGCACTCATTCAGCTGGATGTAAACAGCTTTTCTGATTTTTGGAACATCTGGGGAGCAGGCAGTGAGCCCTTTCCCGGGCAAATTAAATATACGTTTTGGCACATAGTACTATGGTCCTGGTTTGCGAACGCTGCAATGCACATTGGGATGTCTGATTTGTCGGTTTTTCGCTTTGCGAAAAAAGCAAGCTCAGGATGGACGACTGCCGGAGGAATATACATTGGTCACTATGTGGCTTGGATTGCCGCTGCTTTACTCTACGCCGTTTATCTCAAATCTCCTGAAGCGCAGGCAATGCTTGCGGGAGGTGAAGCACCTTCGGTAGCTCCGGGGCCTTTGGCCTATAATGCTATTGGTGTATTTGGAATTATCGCGGTGATCCTGGCGGGCTGGACCACCGCAAATCCTACAATTTACCGGGCAGGTCTTGCTTTTCAGGCCATCATCCCCAAACTGTCTACCTTCTGGGTAACGATTATTGCAGGAACGGTAGCAACCATTGCCGGTTTGTTCCCTGCATTTGCCATGAAACTTTTAGGATTTGTAGCCCTCTATGGCTTTATTTTA
>Ga0208014_1000688_pt1 | contig 12617 bp, 8 predicted proteins | sample 25_taG_FD_184099 | JGI IMG/M metagenome (GOLD analysis project Ga0208014, IMG submission 184099) | Marine viral communities from Cariaco Basin, Caribbean Sea - 25_WHOI_OMZ (SPAdes) (version 2) | ecosystem: Environmental > Aquatic > Marine > Oceanic | place: Caribbean Sea: Cariaco Basin...
GTCTCCGTTGCCGGTACGTATTGCTTACGCGACAATCTACCCGAGCATGTGATTGATAAATCGGTTGAAGTACGTTATTTAGAAGGTCAAGGCTTGGTCTTTACTGTCATGGACGACGCTTAAATTAGCTATGACATTAAGATTACTCAAAGACCTAATTTGCATTTATATTACGACATTCATATCAGCTTAAAAAATGGATGATAAAGACTAAATTGGCGGCTCAATAGTATGATTAATATTGTAGTAAGTTTACTTAACAAAACTGCGCTATGATGGATTTTTAGCTCTGCCACTATTTACGCTAAACTATATGTACAGGCTTTGAGCGCAGATACTAGAGCGTCTTTTAGCTGTCTAATCTGTTTGCTTATAGCAAGCATAAATGTGATATATCGGCTGTTTTTGTGCTTTAATATAGACTTGCTATAAGTTTTTGTATATTTATGCTAGGCTTACGCTCGCAGATAGCACATATACGCTAGGTGAATGCCAAGCAAATGTGCTACTTTATATCTATACTGTTTTGTATAATAAATATCCCATCAATTCATAGGAGTGTGCCATTGTGGCGAAGATTGTTGTAATCACTTCGGGTAAAGGCGGTGTGGGCAAAACCACAACCAGTGCTTCTTTTGCCGCCGGTTTAGCATTACGTGGCTATAAGACAGTTGTTATCGATTTTGATGTAGGCTTACGTAATCTAGACTTGATTATGGGCTGCGAAAATCGAATTGTTTATGACTTTGTCGATGTTATCAATGGTAATGCACGCCTATCCCAAGCGCTAGTGAAAGACAAGCAATTGGAGAATTTATATATCCTACCTGCCAGTCAGACACGTGATAAAGATGCGTTGACGGACGAAGGTGTAGCAGAAGTCATGGACGAATTGTCTAAGCAGTTTGACTATATCATCTGTGACTCGCCTGCTGGTATCGAACGCGGTGCTCAGCTTGCGATGTATCATGCTGATGAAGCCATCATCGTTACTAACCCTGAAATCTCTTCAGTACGTGACTCGGACCGTATCATTGGTATCTTGCAAAGCCAAACTAAGAAAGTGGCTGAAAACCAAGGGACGGTACGTGAGCATCTTATCATCACACGCTACAATGCAGACCGCGCCGCCGCTAACGAGATGATGGATATCGATACCATCTCTAACGATATTCTAAAAGTGCCGTTACTTGGCGTGGTTCCTGAGAGCCATTCAGTACTTGAAGCCTCTAACCACGGTGAGCCAGTGATTCATTATACCGACTCTGTTGCTGGTCAATGTTATGACGATATCGTTGCCCGTTTCTTAGGGGAAGAGCGCCCATTACGTCATATTGATGTGAAGAAAAAGAGTCTATTACAGCGCTGGTTTGGGGGTTAATAATGAGTAAGAAAAAAGGATTTTGGAGTAGTCTATTCGGCACCGATGACAGCAGTAATGCTGGTAGTGCCAATATGGCCACTGAGCGTCTAAAGGTTATCGTTGCAAGCGAAAATCGTTTAAACAACCGTTTGACCGCTGACCGTATCGAAAAAATGAAACGTGAAATACTAGAAGTGGTTAATAAATACGTCAACGGCGTTCAGATTGATGATGTCAATATCAATCATCGTTCTGAAGATAGCTTAGATGTGCTAGAAATGAATATCAGTTTACCTGAGCATAAAAAGTAGAGTTGTTTACTTTATTGCGCCATAAAAAAGCCCTAAGTATCATACTTAGGGCTTTTTTATGCTTATTTTTTATCTACCAGCCTTTATTTTATACGGGCTATCAGATTGTCTTTTTTGATAAATTGATGGTATAAAGCGGCGCCAATATGAATCAAGGTAAAGGCGATAATCATTGGCCATAAAATATCTGTATGCCAGTCATTAAAAAGTCGGGCCAAGCCTCTATCTGGTGTGACAAAGACAGGGATTTGAAATAAGCCAAAAATATCAACGGCTCTACCGCCATAGACTGACATCAGCAGCCCTGCTGTTGGCATAGCGATCAATAAAGCGTACAAGAAAAAGTGTGACAATTGTGAGAGGAGCATCTGCCATTTTGGCATAGCAACTGCAGGCGGTGCTTTGGTAAATATACGATTGATCACGCGGGCAATCATCCAAAACAATAAACTGATCCCAAACGCCTTATGCAATCCGATATAGACCTTACTATCCAAATTGCCATATAAAAATATCATGACCCAAGTGACCAGCAATAAGATGGCACTAATCCAGTGAAAGATTCGACTAGCAACCGACCACTTTGTCAGGTTTGAATTGATGGTATTCATAGCTTACTTTATCACCCCTATTGTTCATTAGCGCTCAATGATGCTCATTCATACTAACTGGCGCTGACTGATACACTGATATTGGCAAACAGCGATTGGCTGATAAAGACACGTGCTAAACACTCTCAAGGCTAATGACAAAGATTTTTATGAGAAGCCTCACCGTAAGCAAACTAGGAGTCTAAATCAACCAATTGGTGTGCTATTTTATCCAAATCTGCTACCAAGTACAGCGTATTATCAATCATCACGGTTTGAAAGAGGTAGGATAGCACATCATCTTCTTGTACGCGTTCATCAACATCATCGATTTTGTCGTCTGTCTTAATAAAATACTCAGGAAGGTCGATATCTTTGACATCAGAGATACGCGCCTGTAGTTGGCGTAGCTCGCCTGCCGTTTGAAGTGCGATGCGATGGGCGGAGGTATTACCCTCTAAGACAATCATTTTCTCTGGTTTTTGATGGCGTGGCAATAGATGGAAGACCGCGACTGCTTGCTGTTGCCACTCATAACTATCGGTATGTTCGCTACATTCCTCAACGCTCAAAATCAAACTGCTAGGAATAATCCAATCCGGTTGGTTAACTGCTGGGACAACCGTCACGTCGAGCATACCATTGTTAGTGGTCAGTAAGCTCACCGCCTCAAACGAATGCTTTAGAATCTGTTTCATAAGTCGCTCACAATAAATGAATCTAAAGGGGCGCTCACCGCCCTTTCAGTAATATACTCAGTAAGTTTTTCTGCTAATGCTGTAGGACTGCCGACAAACTGACAATAGCCTGAATCAATAATCGCTTGTGGCTGACTAGGACAGGCACTTAAGCTTGGCTCTTGCGCCCACAATTGACTGTCATTGTCTTGGATTAAATCTAAATACTGCGTGCCATCGTTACCCATCCCTGAAAATATAATATTGATAAGCTCACTGCCATAGACATCACTGGTATTTTTAAGAATTTGCCCTATAGCAGGTTTATAATCGCCTTCCCAAGCCTGGTCTAACAAGATGATGCGACCGGTTGAATCACAGACAATTTGTTTATCAATAGGCACTATAAGACATTGCCCAGTGCGCAAACGCTGCGTTGAGGTAATCAGCTGACAGCGCCACTCATTATGACGATTCAATATACGTGGTAATGTACTAATCATGGTTTGGTTAAAGTGATGCGCCAATAGAATACTTACAGGTAGTAAAGGCGATAAGTGGTCTAAAAACTCTTTGACGGCGCTAGGACCACCCATTGAAGCCCCCAAAAACACCACATAACGCCAGTCATTGGCCTCATTTTTATAGGCAGTGTTTTTATCAGTAGCATTATCGACTAGCAGCGGCAAAGCCAACATTTGGGCAAGCTTACGCTTTAGTTTACGCTGCCACTTAGCATACTGCTGTGCTTCATTAAGATACGGTGCTTGACTAAACCCCACCAACACAGCGGCAGCTTGAGAGGCTGCCGTTGCTGTCGCCATATGATGGTCATAATCACCGTCGATTAACCAAATATCGATAGAGCCTTCATAGCTCTCAAACTTATCTTGCAATTGCGCCCGCGATACGCAGTCAACCAGCTGTAAACCACAGCTACGTACCGTATCAGAAAAAGCCATACGCTGATGATGGTCCTCTGCAACCACCAATACCTTGATATCACTTTTATGTTTGTCTTTTAGCGCCAAGGCACGTAAGTTATCCTTCATTGACTAGGCTAGCCTCTTTACCCAATAGGGTTTCAATATTACTAAGAAGCTGATTTTCTTGGAAAGGTTTGCCCATATAGTCATTAACCCCAATCTCAAGGGCGCGCTCGCGATGTTTTTCGCCCGTACGCGAGGTAATCATAATAATCGGCAGATGTTGCAGACGTCTATTATGGCGGACTTGCGTCGCGACTTCAAAACCATCCATGCGCGGCATCTCGATATCGAGTAGCATCAAGTCAGGTGTCGTTTCTTGTAGAATCTCAAGCGCATCGATACCATCTTTGGCAAGCACCACAGTGAAGCCTTGGCGCTCTAAGAAACGTGAGGTGACTTTTCGTACTGTAACGGAGTCATCGACCACCAAGATAGTCGCTTTAGACTCTGTCGTGCTGCGCATGCTCACAGCAGGTTTTGCGACTTCTTTCACCAAGGTGACATTACGCATCAAGGCAATCAAATCAAGGATGAGCATGACTGAGCCATCACCCATAATGGTCGCTGCTGAAATACCTGATAAATTCGAGAACTGTTGTCCCAAAGGTTTTACCACAACCTCAATACGCGAGCCTGCGATTTGGTCTACCTGTAGCGCCATATTCTGCCCACTACGGTTTTTGATAATGATAAGTGGCACGCTGGTATTGGTATTGACGACCAACTCATTTAACTTATTACCAGATAAAACCTCATTTAAATAACGGACGCGATAATCGGTATCTTCAAAGTTAAGCGTCGCCGCGCCTGATTGATAATAGTCGTATATTTTTTCTGGATTGATACGCACCACCCGCTCAATCTGCACTAGCGGTATCGCATAATAGCGGTCTGCTGCGCGCACTACCAAGGCATCAGAAACAGCAACGGTAAGCGGCACACGCATGGTAAATCGAGAACCTTTACCCAGCTCTGAGACGACTGATACTGCGCCGCCTAACTGACGAATCTCACTGATCACGACGTCCATGCCGACACCACGCCCTGATATTTGCGTCACCTGCTTACTGGTACTTAAACCGGCATTAAAGATGTACTGCATAATATCAAGGTCGCTTAGGGTACTGTCGCCGGCATCAATCAGACCTTGCGAGATAGCTTTATTGCGTACTGCTTCTACATCAATCCCACGACCGTCATCGGTTAACTGGATGACAATTTCACTGCCTTCACGCAGTACTTCTAAAGTGATTTGCCCACTACGCTCTTTACCCGCCTTTAGGCGTGTAGCAACGTTTTCAATTCCGTGGTCGACGGCGTTACGTAACATGTGCTCAAGCGGCGAGGTAATGCGTTCTAGAATGGTTCTATCCATTTCATCATCAGCATTGATAATCTTGAGCTCAACCGACTTATTAAGCTCATTGGCTGTCTGACGTACGATACGCTCAAGCCTTGGCGTTAGACGGGTAAACGGCACCATACGCGAGTTCATCAAGCCATCTTGGAGCTCGGTTTGCGTTCGTGATAGTTGTAGCAACAGACTTTCACTATCACGGGTTTTTTCTAATAAGGTGTTATTAATATCGACCAAATCCGACGCCGACTCTGTCAAAGATTTTGACAGCTGATTCAATGAAGAATACTGATCCATCTCTAGCGGGTCAAAACCTTCATGATTGACCAATTCGTCATCGATTTGCGATAAAATCTGCGCCTCAAGCTCAATCTCCATCCGGCGTAACTGATCTGCTAAGCGCTGTACGGTAGTGCCCATCTCTTCAATACTATTGGTCAAGCTACTCATGCCCATATCGATACGCGCACGGTTAATCGCCGACTCGCCCGATAGGTTAATCATATGCTCAATCAGACCACCTGAGATACGAATCATCTCATTATTGTTGGTGTTCTGCTCTTGCTCAGCAGTATTGGCCACCATCAGCGGCATCTCACTAATATCCTTTTGGATATAGGTCGACTCTTGCTTTTGTTTCGCTAAAAGAATGGCGTCACGCTGCGGTTGCAATGATTCTTTCGGTATCTGCTTTAAGCTATCTGGGTTTTTACTAAATTGCTGTAATGCCTCAATCAATAAATCAGGGGTTGGCGGATTCACCTGTTGCGACAGAATAAATACGGCATCTGCAAGCCAATCATGACAGGCAACTAATAGCTCTAAGACTTTTTTGGTAGCCGGACGGCGACGATCGACAAAATCTGTATATACCGATTCCATTTCATGCGCAAGGTCAGCAATACCACTAGCGGTCACCATACGCGCGCCACCTTTGAGGGTATGCAAGTCGCGCTGTAGTGCCTGCAATGCCACCGTATCATTTGCATCACTTAAGAATGATTGCAGATATTCGTTACGGTTGGTCAGGGCTTCTGCTTCTTCTAAAAACACTTCCAAAATATCAGGGTCAGGTAAGCCATTTGCCCATGATTGCTTGATAATTCTATCTAAACTTAAGCTATCTGCTGCTTGTTCTATACGATGAATATATTCATCTGCCAGTACTTGCGACTCAGTATCAATATGGTTCTTTGGCATCGGTACAATAAGTTTAACGACATCTGGCAATGCCTTCGCTTTTTCAAACTGTTGTAACTGCTCAATCAACTCAGGCGCAAAAAACGATTGCTGATAGCGGACAATGTGCGCCACTTGTAATGACAACGTATCTTGCACGACCTGCATAATCTCAAGCCACTGTGCGGTTGGTACTCGTCTTTCTTCTACAAATGCCTCGTAGATACTCTCCGCTTCATGAGTCAAGTCACCAATACTACGGATACCTGCCATGCGCGCGCCACCTTTGATGGTATGCAGATGACGTTGTAAGACTTTTAAAGTATTGATATTACTAATGTCGGCGCGCCATTTACTAAAGCTGTCATTGAGCGCGTCATCAAGCTCTTGCGCCTCTTCTAAGAAGATTTCTAATAGCTCGATATCGGTATCGATGGTTTCAAGCTCTAGCTCAGGCGCGGCGATACTATGCACCGAAGCATCAGCATAAACCTCTGCAGCAATATTAATGTTGGCTTCAGTTTCAGTTTCAATTGCAGCGTTGATTTCGGCATCATCAGCGACCATTTCGTCATTACTGTCATAGCGCTGAGCAATACTTTGTAGCTGCTGAAGAACTTGCTCATCAATTTTTAATGAGCTGCTACCTGCCAAGGCATCAAATAAACCGACCAATTGCGCATGTCCGGCCAGTAAAATGGCTTGAATATCAGTATCAATCGACTGCTCAGGATGATGACTTAAATAAGCATAAGCCTTGCCCAACTCATTAAGGATGGCAGTAAACTTTGGAAACTCTTGGGCTTTATCACTTAAGTATTTTATTTGTGCCATTTGCTGCGCTATATAAGCTTGGACTTGCGCACTTTCTGGATGAGTCAAAGCGGCTTCTAGCTGCCATTCAGCATCGAGCAATTCATTGATATTATCATCCAACAATTGGTTTATCGTTGGCTTATTATCAGCAGTGCTCTCGCTATCTTTAATAGCATACTGCTCACCAAGCATCGCTTGCAAAGAAGCAATATCTTGCTGGCTTTGCATCTCTTCTAACGACACATCCTGCTGCTGAATGTTTTGTTTATAGTTGTCCAAATAGCCATTAATCAGGGTTGCAGACTGGGCGAGCGCCTTTAAATGCTGCGCACTCATCGGCGTATCCTGCTGCTGTAGCAGCTCTAAACTCTGCTCTATGGTCGCACTAACCTCGCTAATTGCTGTCAAAGCACTAGATCCAGAAGCAGCCCTTAAGGTATGGAATGCCCGTACAATCTCATCGCTTACCGCCACATAAGGCTCGTCTTGATGGCGACGAACAAAGTCATTAACGCTCTCTAATAACTCTTCTGCTTCTTCAATAAAAATGTCAAAAAATGCTTGTTCTTCTTCACTTTGAGGGGTCAAAACGATGGGCGCTTCTGCCATTTTTTCATTCACAGAATTAATCGTTTGCAACATGCTGTCGATATGATTGCTATTGTCAGCATTGCTCTCATCGTCAAAACCATCCTGAGCACTTTGATTTGTACTTGGTGCAGAAGACGGTACAGGAGTGCCTAATAACTGTTGGTATAGCGCAGAGTAGCTAAATTCATTACCCAACTGTTTACTATAGGCCTGAGCACAAGCCACCCATAAGGGCATGATAGTAGGATAATCTTGGCTATCGTTCTCAAAGGTGGTTAATAACTCAGGATACACGCTCAGCACATCGCCAATCAGCTGCTGTATGTCCGTAGAAGCCGTAATGCTATTATCTAAAATACGGTTGAGCATATTTTCTATCGACCACGCCAACTCAGCACTAGTGTTAGCACCAACCATACGCCCCGACCCTTTTAAGGTATGAAAGCCGCGACGAATATCAGTCAGCTGGGTTAAGTCATCTGGAGCAAGCTGCCACTGCTCATATAAAGGCACGATTTCATCCAAGACCTCATTGGCCTCTTCTAAAAAAATCTCTTTAATATCAGGATCGGCATCGTCAGCATCTATCGGTAACGGCTGAGCCGCTGACATAAATGGTTGCAGTACCGCAGGGATTTCTAACTCTATCAATGATGCAGAGATATCTTTTTCCTCTGCCAGCGAATAATTAACGTGCTCTGTCGTTCCTAGAGTATCGGCATGCTCAATGTCTAAGTTTGTTTCGTTTAACAACAAGCTCTCTTCTAGTAAAGGACTATCTTCCTCAACGTCAGCGGTAGAAGATATGACTTCAGATTTTTCTAGCCCTGTATTGATAGGTTGCTGGCTCATTAGGTTATTGCTTTGTACAATAGTAATAGCAGGATCAAAGCTTGGTATTTTCTGTGCTTCAAAGTCACTCAACATCTCTGGTAGACGCTGGGTCGTTTCTGTCACTAATGCGACGACTTCATCGGTCACCGGCAGTGTTTTTTCCAACAGACGATTGAGTAGGTTTTCAATTGACCATGCCATCTCACTGATGCTAAAAGCACCAACCATACGCCCTGAGCCTTTTAAGGTATGGAAACCTCTACGTACTTCCGTTAATGGGGTTAAATCCTGTGCGTCTTGCTGCCATATCGGTAAAAAATCTTCTAAATCAGCAATAACCTCTGCAACCTCTTCGATAAAGATGTCACGAATATCTTCATCGATATCAAAGTTATCAGGCTTGATTTGGCTACGGGCGCTTAATAAAGCGGCACTTTCTGCTTCATAAGTGTTATTAAGATTATTAGCGTTATCACTATTATCACTGGCCAAATCGCTCTCTAAAACTGAGTCGATAATGTCGTCATTATTAATAGGCGCAATTTCACCACTGTCGTCGTAGCGCAGTACATTACTCGCCGCTAATTTTTGCGTTAAAAAAGTATCTTTTACTGTTTCAGGTGCATCGATATAGCCAGTAAGCAACGTTGAGGCTTTATCAATATAGACATTTGCTTGTTCTAATAATGCTTGATTAAAAACTTGCTGCGCCAGATAATCGAGTAATAATTCAATCGATGTTAAACCTTCTGCCACTGCTTCAGTAACATCCCAGCTGAGTACATTAATCTCATGGGTGCTTAATTGATCAAATATAGCAGCTATTTTATCCGTCGCATAACGAATAGATGGCAAGCCCATACTATCAAAGGCTTCGCTAATTTTAGTAAAATCTGCTGAGTCTGATAATAGATCGGTATGTTGGCGCTGAATATAGTCATTAAAGCCTTGCTTAACGTCTTCGACAGCAATACGTAACTCACGCAGGTCTTTATCATTTGCCTTAATTTGGCGGTTATTTTCTGTTTGTAAGCCATCAATCAGTATCTGCCTATTTACCAGCGCATTACCATCAGTCACTATACGCACTTTATGGTAAATATTCTTAGCAAATTGCGCGGTATTTTAAGTGCTATTAAGCGGTGATAATACCTATATCAGCGTTGCGCAATCATACTATTCAGTCATCGATACAAATCCCAGCTAACCGAACTGCGAGCCTTTTAAGCAATCTTTTATTAAAGCTTAGTTATTAAAAGCAGTTCATTCTTACTAAAAGTAATTGCTGTTACTTAATAGGATTCTTAGATTAACACATGAAGTGCAACTTCAAAGAGCAGGTGAAAAGTAGGCCTAGATGCGCTAGCATCAAAGCTACTATCCACCGCCAAAGTGAGATTGCAACTATGAGCTATACACATCTAAGCCTAGGGGAACGATATCAGATTTATGCCCTTAGAGGGGCACAACATAGTATTAAGTTTATAGCAGGGGCGTTAGGCAGAAGTCCAAGCACCATATCAAGAGAGCTTAGACGCAATAAAAGCCTGCGAGGCTACCGAGCAAAGCATGCAGACAACACCGCTAAAGCGAGGCGAGCAAATAATGCCTTCACCATCATTTTAAACGTCTGGGACTGGGTCGTGACTAAGCTTAAACTGCAGTGGAGTCCTGAGCAAATAGCAGGCGTTCATAATGGAGTCAGTCACATGAGTATCTATCGTTACTTATGGACGGATAAGAGGCAAGGCGGCACGCTATGGCAATATTTAAGACGCAAAGCCAAACCCTATCGTCAAAGGCTTACCACTGAGACTCGTGGGCGTATTAATGACAGGATCTCAATTCATGAGCGCCCTCATGTGGTAAAAGAGCGATCCCGCATCGGTGATTGGGAAGCAGACACCATCATTGGTCAAAACCACAAACAAGCTATCGTGACAGTAGTAGAGCGAAAGACAGGTTTGGTTAAGATGAAGCGAGTGACTAAAAAGAGTGCTCATCTGGTCGCGGATGCGATGGTGGTAATGCTGACTCCAGTGAGACTACACGTTAAGACGATTACGTCCGACAATGGCAAGGAGTTTGCGGATCATAAAGCCATTAAGCAAAGACTCTATAGTGGGTTCTACTTTGCTGATGCTTATGCCTCATGGCAACGAGGAACAAACGAAAATACCAATGGCTTGATTAGAGAGTACTTGCCTAAAGGATGTGACTTTAGACAAGTATCTGATGATGAGGTTCAAAATATTGAAGACAGGTTAAACAACAGACCAAGAAAGCGTTTGGGGTTTAAAACGCCAAACCAGATGTTCTATTCCATTAATTAGCGTTGCACTTGGTGTGTTAATCTAGGCTGTTAAAAATATAGCTCATTTTAAATTTTCTATCTTATGTATATTATATTTACCAAACTACGCTAAACGATTGTATAGAGATGATACTAGAATAGCATCATCTTAATTTTGAATAAGTAGTGAGTAAGCTATGCAAAATAGCCAGTTAGTGAGTGTATTGGCAATCAGCAGCCTGTTATTGATTGTTAGTGGCTGCGACAATACTATAAGAAATAACACAGTGAGTACTGTCACAGACATGATTACTCCTAGTCCGCAAACTATTAGCAACCAAGTACCTCTGACTGAGGTAAAGACTTTGACCTCAACACCAGAGGGTATAGCTGAAGTCGTCACTGCCAATAACCAATTCGCCATTGCTATGTATCAGCAGATAAATGGGCAACCTGACCAAGCAGATAAAAATGTATTTTTCTCACCGTATAGCCTGTCCACTGCGATGGCCATGCTATATGCCGCAGCCGAAGGGGAAACGAAAGCGCAAATCCAAAAGACGTTTCATTATCCAGCACCAGCTATCCTCAACCCTAATAGCGCCACGCTTTATAATCAATTTAATAAACCCAGTCCCGACTACAAGCTTGCCACGGTCAATGATTTATGGATGCAACAAGGGTTAACACCCACTAAATCTTACATAGACACCGTGCAACGTTATTACAGCGGCCAAGTGACCGCTCTTGATTTTGAAGGCAGTCCTGATCCCGCGCGTCAGACCATTAATAAAAAAATTGCTGAGAAAACCAAGCAAATGATTCCTGAATTACTACCCAAGGGTAGCATTAAATCTAATACTGCCGTGGTGCTAACCAATGCCATCTATTTTAAGGGCGATTGGACCATGCCTTTTACAGCTGAAAGAACCAGTGCCCAGCCTTTTTATAATGCTATCGGCAGAGCCTCTACCGTCCAGATGATGCAGCAACAGTCTTATTTTAGTTATTATGAGAACAAACATATACAAGTCGTGCAATTGCCTTATAAAGGCGATGACCTATCTATGCTCGTAGTATTACCCAAACTCAATCATAAACTTGCTATGCAGCAATTAGCTAAGAGTTTAAGTGCAACTAAGATTAAGCAATGGAGTGTAGGCTTAGTAAGACAAGAGGTGGACCTTCAACTGCCAAAGTTTAAGTTAGATGCGCGTTATCAGATGAAAACGTTGCTTGGTGATATGGGTATGACAAAAGCGTTTAATAATGAGGCTGAATTTAACTTATATGCTGATGGCCCACCGATAAAGCTCGATGAGGTTTATCATCAAGCGGTGGTCACCGTCGATGAAAAAGGCACGGAAGCGGCGGCGGCAGCCGGTGCCGTAGGTATGTACGTTGGTATGTCTTATCCCGTCGAATTTAAAGCCGATCACCCGTTTATGTTTATGATTAAAGACAATAAAACCGATGCGATATTGTTTTTGGGTCAGGTGAATAAGCCTTAGCAATATCTAATTTGGAGTGATTGAACATGCCGCGTTTTCAATTGAATACCTTAAGTTGTTTGGCCGTTGTGATGGTTTTATTGTTTTCAGGCTGTGCCGCTAAAAA
>Ga0208014_1000693_pt1 | contig 12551 bp, 9 predicted proteins | sample 25_taG_FD_184099 | JGI IMG/M metagenome (GOLD analysis project Ga0208014, IMG submission 184099) | Marine viral communities from Cariaco Basin, Caribbean Sea - 25_WHOI_OMZ (SPAdes) (version 2) | ecosystem: Environmental > Aquatic > Marine > Oceanic | place: Caribbean Sea: Cariaco Basin...
ACACGCTCACCATTGCCAACAGCTTAAGAAGATCATAAAGACCTACCGTGCTGAATAATTCTGAAGAAAAGGCTGTACTAAAACTTGAGTACACAATAAGAACGATGATCGATTTGTCAAATAGGCCGATCTTTTTAGAATTTTTCCGGGCGAGATCCCCCAAAAACTTCTGAAGGAATAGACCAATTACCAACGGCAAAATAATCTGGAGTACCAGTTTTTGTACTACTGTCGCAAATTCAAATTGAGAAGATGAAGCCATAAAAAAGCTGAGCCAGAGCGGAGTGGCGATAATTCCCAGAAGTCCCGAAAGGCTGGCGTTAAAGATTGCTGTGGGAATGTTTCCGCGGGCCAGAGAAACCATGACAATTGAAGAACTTACCGTAGAGGGCAGCGCTCCCAGAAAGAACAGCGCAAGCCAAAGCGATGAACCCGTACCGCCTTCAAAAAATGGCGCAAACGCAAGGGCCAGCAAAGGGAAAAAGACGAAGGTGGTAAGCTGCACCAGGATATGTACCTTGTAATTGTACAGCCCGGCTTTGAACTCGGCAGGAGACAATTTTAATCCGTAGAAAAAGAAGATGAATCCTATTCCCACATCAGTAATGAGCTTAAGAGGCAGCACTTCGGGACCTTCCGGGAAAAACCAGGAAATGAGGATAGCAAAAAGCAGCGCCGCAATGAATCCGTTAAACTTCACTACGCCTCAATTTTCACGTTATAGGTTTCCACGATGTGAAGATGCTCTTCAGAAACAAAATCGGTTTCGGTAAATTCTTTGAGGCGCACCCTCTTATTGTCGTACCGCTTAATACTTTTCGCAAACCTTCTAATGTCATCCCTGGATTTTAAGACGAGTCCCGGCACTTTGACCGATTGTCCTTTCTCATCTTTTGCAACCATAGTAAAATACGAGGAATTACAATGTTTTACTGCACCTGTCTGGATATTTTCGGCTTCCACTCGAATTCCGATCTGCATGGAGCTGCTGCCCACAAAATTAACCGAAGCTTTCATCGTTACCAGTTCCCCAATTTCTATAGGTTTAAGAAAATCTACGGTGTCAACACTGGCGGTAACGCAATATGCCCCCGAATGTTTTGAAGCACAGGCAAAAGCAATTTGATCGAGCAGGGACAATACGTAACCTCCGTGTATTTTTCCGTTGAAATTGGAATGTGAGGGCAACATAAGTTCTGAAATGGTTACTTGAGATTCGGCAACAGTCTTATAATCTTTGGTCATTCTAATGGTTTTGGTAAAGTAGGTTCATATAATTTTCAGCAAAAGTAACCGGGTAATTCTTGTAATTTTAGTTCAATTGGTTCTGATTTTCTTCTTCGTTTGCCCGGGAAAGCCATTTTTGAGACAATTTTTGTTTGGGAGAAATCCCCAGGGTTTCTAATTGATCTATGTCTTTAATGAGGTTTTGCTGGCCTGTAAGTTTTTTCATGGCATCATCATAGGCCGTGTTGGTAGATTTTAGCCTTTTCCCCACAGTTTCCAGTTCGTCGAGCAGCAACTTGAATTTGTGGTACAAAGACGCTGCATGATTGGCGATTTCAAGAGCATTTTGCTGTTGTTTTTCGTTGCTCCATAAAGTGTCGATAGTTCGCAGTACAGAAAGCAGGGTGGTGGGGCTTACCAGTAAAATATTCTTTTGAAAAGCCGTGTAAAAGAAAGAACTGTCAAGGTTTTGGGCCAGGTATAGTGCAGGTTCTACAGGTATGAACATGAGTACAAAATCTGGCGATTCCATTTTGTAGAGGTCCTCGTATTTTTTGGCACTAAGCTCCTGAATATGGGTGTTAAGAGAACGCAAATGATCTTTAAGGTAACGCGCCCGCTTTTCCTGGTTTTCCTCATTTACATATTTTTCATAAGCCACCAGCGAAACTTTTGAGTCAATGACCATGCGTTTGTCTCCGGGTAAATGTAGTACCACATCGGGCAGCAGTTTTTTGCCTTCTTCGGTCTCGTGGGATTTCTGCAGAAAATATTCCCGGTCCCTTACCAGCCCCGACTTCTCAAGTACGCGCTCCAAAATCAATTCGCCCCAGTTACCCTGGGTCTTATTTTCTCCTTTTAGTGCCCTGGTAAGATTATTCGCCTCTTCGCTAATCTTCACGTTCTGCTCGTGCAGGTATTCAAGCTGCTTGCCCAGCTGTGCGTGCCGCTCGATAAAATCATTGGAGTTTTTCTCCACCTTTTCCTCAAAGTTCCTGATCTTTTCCTGAAGTGGAGAGAGGATTTGGTTGATATTCTCTTTGTTGATGCTGGTGAATTTCTCCGATTTTTGTTCGAGGATCTTGTTAGCAAGGTTCTCAAATTCTTTGCTGAATTTTTCCTGAAGTTTTTCCAGTTCCCCTTTTTGCTCTTCCAGTTTTTGCTGAAGGTTTTTTAATTCTGAAGTCCTTTGGGTCAACTGGGTGCTTAAAATGTCTTTTTTGCCCCTTATTTCTTCACGTTCCCGGCAGGCTTCAATTAATTGATTGTTGACGCCTTCTTTTTCTTCCCGTGCCTGCTCCTTGAGCTGAAGTAGCTGCTCCTGACTTTGAACCTTATACTCCTGATACTGGTTATTAAGTTGTTCATTTCGCTCTTTTAGCACATTTTGAACGCTTTTGCCCTTAAAATTGGCCAGCAAATAACCTAAAAGACTACCAAAAATAAGGATAATAAGAGAGGTTGCCAGTATAATAGGATCTGTCATGAGCTGCAGGTTTGCTCAAAGATACTATTTTCAGGTTTTTATTCTGAAGGATTCGGTAGCGGCATCAAAAACAATGAGGTCTGAAGGAAAGATGCTCTCAAAATGCCCTTTTTGGATAAGCTGTTGTGGCGTATCCTGTACTACCTCATTTGGTTTCATCAAAATGATCTTATCGCACAATTGCAACGCAAGATTAATTTCATGTGTTGCAAAGATCACCGCTTTTCTTGTGTGTAGACTTAGATCTTTTAAAAGTTTGAGCACCTGTGCCTTGTGGTACATGTCGAGGTGAGAAGTGGGTTCATCGAGGATCATTACAGGTGTATTCTGTGCCAGGGCGCGCGAAATAAGTACTTTTTGCAACTGCCCGTCGCTTAGTTCGTGACACTTCTTTTCCTGTATTTCTTCGATCTTCACCAGGGCCAGAGCGTCTTTTACTATTTTTCGGTCGTCGGGGCTAAGTCTTCCTATCCAGTTGGTGTAAGGTTGTCTTCCAAGTGCCACCAGTTCGGCTACGCCAAGGTTTTTTGACAGGGGCTGTTCGGTGAGCACCAGGCTAATCATGGTTGCCAGCCTTTCCGAAGAAATATTCTTCCTGTTTTCTCCGTTGATCTCTATGTGTCCTGAGAGCTCGGGTTGAATTCCGCTTACCGTTCTCAAAAATGTCGATTTCCCTACGCCATTTATGCCTATCACAGCTACCAGTTCACCTTCGGTAACCGCAATATTTATTCCTGAAGCAATTACTTTTTCCAGCTTTTTCTTCCTGTAACCTATGCTAAGGTTTTCAGTTTTAAGGATGATATGTTTCTTTTCTGCTTCTATATTCTAAATCTTTAGAAGAGGAATTTTCTTTTTCTTACCAGGAGCCAAATCACCACGGGTGCACCTACTAATGAAGTTACTGCATTTATTGGTAAAGTGAAATCGCTGCCCGGCATTTGTGCCACGGTATCACAAAGTAACATGAGAATGGCTCCCCCTAAAATCACAGCGGGCAGCAGGATACGGTGATCGTTAACGGGAATTATTTGCCTAATAAGGTGAGGAACGGCCATGCCCACAAAAGCTACCGGCCCGGCAAAAGCAGTGATGCTGCCTGCCAGAATACTGGTGGAAATAATGAGAACGGTACGGTTTCGACCAATGTTCATTCCCAGACTTCGGGCGTATTGCTCTCCTAATAAAAGTGAGTTGAGATTTTTGATACTGAAGAGGGCAATGGTAACGCCAAATAACCAGAAAAGGCTAAGAATACCCAGTTCGTTCCAACTGAGATCGCCCACACTTCCGTAGGACCAGAAAACGTACTGCTGCAGCTGTGCCGCCGGACTAAAATATGCCAGTACGCTCACTATTGCAGAAGTGAGGCTGGCAAACATGAGCCCAATAATGAGAATCGCCATGGTATCCTTCAGCTTGACCGATGCCAGCATTACCGCCATAAGTACAAGCAAGCTCCCCAGGCTGGATGCGATCACCACGCCCCATTGGGAGAATACAATGCCTCCTGCCACGCCTCCAAAGATGGTAGCGCCCATGAGTACAAGAGCTACCCCAAGGCTGGCGCCACTACTCAATCCCAGAACATACGGGCCGGCTAAAGGATTCCTGAACAGCGTTTGCATGAGCATCCCGCTTACCGCCAGCCCCGATCCCACCAAGATGGAGGTGAAAGCCTTTGGTAGCCGGTATTCCATAATGATGTAATGCCAGTTGGAGTTGCCTTCTTCTGAAGAGAAAAGCACCGCCAGCACCTTTTCAAAAGGAATGTTTACTGACCCCAGGCTTATATTTAAAAGCCATACTGCAACTGTTGCTCCCAGCAAGAGAAATAGAATGATAATATAGGAGCGGGTGTTTTGCAACTATTCGAGCGGTTTATAGAAAGTGGTGTTGTAGTTGGGGAGCAGTTGAGGATGAAAAATGGAGATCATGTCTTTCAAAACCAAATCGGGCCGCATAGGCGCAAGTTCATAAAATATAACTCCCCCGGTACTTCCTTTTTCACTTGCGAAAGTGTAGATATTCTTCTCTTGAAAAGCTTCAAACCTGGAATAATGAGGCGAGGCCTGTAGCATTTCTTCGAAAGCTGTGAATTGTGCAGGGCCCATCCAGAAATCGGCGTGAGCAGCCTGGGTAAGTACATTTTCAAAAGAAAGGGAAAGGCTCCCTGTGCCCTCTGTTTGACCAAAGAGGTAATGTGCATGAGCATCTTCTATAAAAATGGCCTGCCACGAGTTTCCTGCCGGCAGGTACCACTGGTCTTTAAACATGGCACCGGCGACTACATTGGGTTTATCTTCAGCTTTTTTTGCAAGCTCTTTCGCACTTAGATAGTCTGCTTCTACCTTCTCAAAAAAGGCATTTGCCTCATCCATTTTTCCCAGAAAGGCGCCAAAGAACTTGATCCATTCTACCTTGCCAAGGGGCGTGCTCTCTGTCCAATCGGCATTAAAGACTACCGGAATTCCGCTTTTTTCGAGCGTGTTGAAACTTTTGTTGCTACCATCTACCGAAAAGCCAATGACTACATCGGGCTGGAGGTTGAGCAGGCTTTCGGTATTAAGGGCTTCGTTCTTACCTATTTCCTTGATTTTGCCAGCATCAATGCGCTTGCGGGTTTTTTCAGAAGAGATATAATCCAGACCGGGAAAGCCCACGAGCAGTTCTTCGGAATTTAGTACCTCAAGCGCCGGAATATGAGTTGTGGAAGTAACCACTATGTTTTTTACCGGAATTTGAACCCGTTGATCAAACTTTACATCCTGTGGTACGGTCGCTCCTTCTTCTGCCAGCAGGTATCTATAGGTCCTGTCGGCATTGGGCCACGGGTTTTCTACAGTAATGATCTTATGATCTCCAAAATCGGTGATTTTGAGACCCGAGGCATATTGTATTTCGACTTCTTTTCCCTGCTTTGATAAGAGCGGGGCTTTTTCCTTTTTGTCAGATTTACATCCAAAGCAGACGATAAGAAGTAACAGGCTGTATGTGTAGAGGGTATTTTTCATTGGCACTTCAAAAGTAAGATTATTTAAAATTATTGAAGTAAAAAGCCCTAAAATGTTTATTTTCGCTTTGAATTTTGGTTCGATTGTTTTCTGAAAAAAATTTTCAGAAAGTAAAGACATCGATTAAAAGGGAATCAGGGGAAGTTAGAAGTACGAATTACGAAGTACGAAATTTGACACTAACTTCCGAAGAGAGTTGAAGCAAGAATTACTTCGTATTTCTAACTTCTAAACTCTAACTTCAAACAAGCCTGAGCTGTTCCCGCAACTGTAAGCTTAGTTCCGATGCGTCGGAATGCCTTTTGTACACTTCATACCACTGTCCTGATTTTAGGATGGGAAGGTTAACAAAAAGGACGCGAGCCAGGAGACCTGCCATTTTTCATTAATTAAAAACCTTTGGCTTTCGGGAAAAAAGCCTGCGGATGATGAAAAAAAGCACTTTCTACCTTCTATTCCTGGCCCTGCTAAATTGGACACCCTCTTTTGCCCAGCTGGACTCTATGAATTATCTCGAAGAGGTATTTGTAAGCAACGTTAAACTTCGAGAGTTTTCAACCGGCCAAACCCTTATCAAAATTGATGATTCTGTTAGTAAACTCAGTCGCCCTACATTAGGGGAAGCCCTGCGGTTCAACTCTCCAATTTATTTTAAAGAAAATGGCCTGGGGATGGTTTCTTCTCCTTCTTTTAGAGGAACAACCGCATCGCAAACTGCGGTGTTATGGAACGGAATCAATATTAATTCTCAATTTAACGGGCAGGTCAACTTCAACATAATTAGTACAGCAGGCATAGACGAGGTCACTGTACGCGGCGGTGGCGGAAGTGTGGTTTATGGTACGGGCGCCATTGGCGGTACTGTTCACCTCAATAATCGGCTTCACTTTAACCAAGGCTTTAAAAATGAACTTTTTCTTCAGTATGGCAGCTATAACACTGTAGATGCGAGATATAAAACGGAAGCTTCGGGCGAGCTGTGGAGTTTATCTATAGCGGGAGCAAGAAACAGTTCAGACAATGATTATGAATATCCCGACAATGGTGAAAACCTGAATGGTCAATTTTTCAATAATACGCTTGATGTGGGGCTGGCATATAAGATCGCTCCTAAAAATTATTTACGGGCTTTTAGTAGTTTTTCTCATGCAGGCAGGCACTTTTCACTCATAAGACCTTCAGAAACTCCAACAAAATACAGGGACATTAACAGCAGGAATTTACTGGAGTGGGAGACAGGGATCTCGCATTTTAAATCTACTACCAAACTGGCATTTTTAGATGAAAGCTTCAGGTATTATGAGAATCTGTCTTCCGACAAGTATTCGTTTGGGCAGGCAGAGACTTTTATAGCCCGCAATGACCTTGAATACACTGGTTTTAAAGATGTTAAGTTAGCTTCGGTGCTTTCAAATACCCACACCAGTGGCGAGGGCTCCGGAATTGATGACAACAGCAGGAATATTTTTTCCGCAGCATTACTTCTGAAGCATCACGCAACTCAAAGATTCTCGTATGAGGCAGGGCTTCGGAAGGAACTGACAAATAATTATGAGAGCCCCGTGCTCTTTTCCGCAGGAGCAAAATACGAGTTTTCATCCTTCTACGCACTGAAGCTGAATGCCTCCAAAAATTTTAAGATCCCTACTTACAACGACCTTTACTGGAATCCCGGGGGAAATCCCGATTTAAAACCGGAGACTTCGCTCCAGGGAGAAATAGGTAACAGTTTTAGATGGAGAAATTTTGATCTGGATCTTACTGCTTACTATATAGATATAAAAGATATGATAAGGTGGCTCCCGGCAAGTGGCGGAATTTGGCGGCCGCAGAACGAAGATGAAGTACGCTCTTACGGATTGGAAGGGCTTTTAGGTTGGGAGAAGCATATTGGTAACGGATTTTTAAGGCTTAAAGGGATATACTCTTACACGGTATCTGAAAATCAAAAGACCAGCAAGCAATTGATCTATGTCCCTTATCACAAGGTAACGGGCAGCGCCGGCTATGCTTATGGCAGGTGGAATTTTGATTACCAGTTGCTCTTTAATGGAGAGGTATTTACACGATCGGACAATGATCCAAAATACAATCTTGACGCCTACACAATTTCAAACATTTCTACTTCCTATGCTTTTGGCCAGGAAAAGTCCTACAGGTTGGGAGCACGGGTGAGAAATATTTTTGATGAGGCTTATCAAAACGTAGAAGACCGCTGGATGCCTGGCGTCAATTTCAATATTTATTTAAATCTTAATTTTTAATTTATGAAGCTTAGCAAACTATTTTTATTTGGAGTCCTTGGAGGATTATTTTTCAACTCGTGTAGCAGCGATGATGACAATGTAGATCCACAACCCGAACCAGAAGTCGGAGTTTATTCCGAAGGTCTTTTTGTGCTTAATGAAGGCGCACAGGCTGCGGGTACAGTAACATATATTAGTGATGATATGGAAACTGTAGAGAACGAAATTTACCAGGCAAACAATAATGACGACCTGGGAATGTTTCTCCAGTCAATGTTTTTTCACGAAGACAATGCTTACATAATTTCTAATGGTTCAAATCTTATCACCGCGGTAGACCGTAACACCTTTGAAGTTGGTGGAAAGGTAGATAGTGGTCTCAAAGTTCCTTATTATGCAGCAGTAGTTGGTGAAACAGCTTATGTAACAAATTTGGCTGAAGTAATAGATACACCTAATGATGATTATATTGCATTGGTAGATCTTAAAACTTTAGAGGTTACCGGTACCATAGAAATTGACGGTCCTGCTTCGAAAATTATAGCTGAAGATGAGTTCGTTTACGTTCAGAATTCTTCTTATGGAGTGGGTAATACTATAACTGTAATAAATTCAGCTACCAAAGATGTAGTAAAGACCATCCAGGTCAATGACGGACTTACAGATATGGAGATCGAGAATGATTATCTCTATGTGCTTGGCACAGGAAGCTTTGAAACTATTGATCTTACCACAGGGCAAAAAGTATCGGAAGTTGTTTTAACTGATGATCTACAGGGAGCTTCTAATTTAGAGGTTGAAGACGGTACAGCTTATTTTACTTTAGACAATGCAGTTTATGCTATGGCAGTTGGAGCTACAACCAACCCTGTTGCTCCTATGATCGAGTATACCAGTAATTCCCAATGGGGAAAAATGTACGGTTTTGAGGTAGAAGACGACAAAATATATATTGGTGATGCCGGTGATTTTGGATCAAACGGATTTATTCAGGTGTACACAACTTCTGGTGAATTCTTAAAACAAATTAGTGTTGGTGTGGCACCAAACGGGTTTTATTTCAATGACTAAAACAGATATGCTTTAAATGAAAAAATCCCGCTTTTGCGGGATTTTTCATTGGTATGTATTTAGATCTAGTTCCGTTTTGCAGGCACCTCATTGGTGTACATTCTTTGGTATGTAGGCTGAAACATATCGCTCTCTCCTTCAATCTTAAACCTGTCATTGAGCATTCTTTTATTTGCAGCAGTTGCCTGCTCTCCACCAGTCTCTCCTGAAATAGCATTTAGAGCAACCTTTAGTAAAGGTTCTTCCGGATCTCCAAGAGGAAGATAATTTAGGCCTTCTGATGCTGTGATGTCGGGAGTTAATCCGTCGCCGTAATCACTTTTTCCAACCGAGTTGGCAATTTTTGAAATCAACGGCTGAATAGCATATTTATGAGTCGGGTTAACATTTTCTTTGGCGAACATGATGTGATCTGAATCGTACAGCGTTCTTGAACTCTGGTATTTTCCTGCAGTTTTATCCCCAATATGAATTACATCAATGTAAGGATCGAGGCCATTGATCAAAAGTTCACTCGCCGAAGCCGAGCCACGGGTGGCAATCACGTAAACCTTTCCAAGGTTCAGGCTGTTAATGGCGTCTCCCGTACGTATCTTATCATTAAACCTGAAGTTCACATATTCGGGCGCCTCTTTTTCGTAGATCGCTTTCCATTTCTCATTCATGATCATCTCGGCAAGTAATTTGCCTTTTAAACCTCCGGTGACCATAGATGCAAGATCTGAGGCTGTTTCAACAGATCCTCCTCCATTGTACCTCAGGTCAATTACAAGTTCATCTATGCCCTCAGCTTTAAAGAAACCAAAAGCTTCGTTCAACTGCTGGTCAAAATCTGAAGTAAAGCCATTGTACATAAGGTACCCAACATTTAGGTCGTTATGTTTTATAACCTTGGCTACGTGAACAGGATTTTCAGCCAGTTCTACACTTGTAAGCTGGGCGGTTTCTCCGCTTAAACCAATAGTGTTATCAGTGATTTCGGCATAAGAAACGCTAAAACTATCCTGTGACAGCAGCTGTCCTAAATTACCTACAGTCAGTTGCTGCCCGTTAACTTCAAGGAAAATATCCCCACGTTTAATTCCTGCCTGGTCTGCAGGAGAATTGGGCACTACATATCTTGTGATTATAAAGGCATCGCTTCCACCTCCAATAGTTCCGTAGGCAAAAACCATCCCTGTCGTTTTCTCTATACCACTGTACAGCAATTTTTCCAGCTCGGTATAATCATCCCATATAAAGCTGAACCTGTCATTTGATGCTTTTAAACCTTCGAAGGTATCTTCAGGTTCGTCAAAATCTGCAAAAAAGTCTTTTTTCTCCTGAAGGTTTTTGAAATAATCTTCCTGTAATTCCGGTACTTCGGCTTCATAAAGGTACCAATCTGCCATTGCGCGATGTATGAATAAGTCAACAGTGTAATCCCGTGCATCGGGAGTTATTTCAGAGTCCTTTTCCTGTACATCGTCATCTTTGGAGCAGGAGGTGAAAAATATTCCCAGAAGGAACAACGGCATAAATAATCTCTTCATTTAAAATACATTTAGTGGTGGCTAAAACTAAGATAATCATGAATAGTACCAAAGAAATATGTAAAAAAATTGTTAAAATGCTGCTCCTGGTTTGAGAGGCAAAACAAAGTCTTCGGTGTACATCACTTGGTGAAGTAGGTCGTAACTCCTGCTTTCTCCTAACACTTCAAAAATGCCATTTTTGACACTCATTTCGGGAGTGTGTCCTTCTATGTGGCTTAACACCGCTGCCAGCAAGGGCTCGTCAGGATCTCCCAATACTCCGAGATCTGTAAAATCTTCTTTTATTTCTACATCCGGAGAAAGCCCTTCGGAATAATCGGTGACATTATTGACGTTCAGGCTCTTATAAATGAGGGGTTGTACCGCGTAAGAATGCCCTGTATTTGCTCCGTTTCTGCGGAAGTTTGGTGAATCGTAAAGCGTAGTGGAAGCCTGAAATTTTCCTGTAGTATTTTCCCCTACCTGAATCACATCGATGTATGGCTTAAGTCCGTTGATCACCAGCTCGCTGGCCGAGGCAGTCCGTAAAGTGGTAATGAAATAGACCTTTCCCAGCCCCAGGCTGTTTATGGCTGCTCCTGTTCTTATTTTGTCGTCAAAAAGATTGACCAGACTTTCGGGGGCGGTAGATTCTAATAGGTTCTGGTATTCCTTATTCCACTGTTCTTTGCTGAAGATCTCCCCGTTGAACTGTCCCGTGATCATACTGGCCAAATCACTGGCAGTCTCCACCGAACCCCCGCCGTTATACCGCAGGTCTACAATCAAGTCCTGAACTCCTTCGGCTTTGAAGTAAGCAAAAGTATTGTTTAGAACATCATCAAAACTGCCTGTAAAACCGTTGTACATGAGATAACCTACAGTACCATTTGTGGTTTCAAAGGTTGTGGCTATATAAACAGGATTGGTGGTATACTCTTCTTTTTGAAGGCTTATGGTCTCTCCCGTAGCTATGATCTCACCTTCAGTAAACTCTGCCATACCTATAGTGTAACTTTGCTGTTGCAGCAGTCTTGAATAATTTTCCCGGTTGAGTTCTACGCCATCTATGCTGTTGAACAAATCACCTCTCCTTACTCCCTGCTCTTCAGCTGAAGTATTGGGCAAAACATACCGCACGTAACCCACTACGTTTTGTGAGCCGGGAGGATAGGCCACCACGCCATACTGCATTCCGTTTGAAGTATTGATGCCGTCAAGCAACTTTTCCAAAGCCCTGTAATCCTGCACCAAAAAACTGAAATCATCAAAATCGGCTACCAGGCCTTCATAAAAAAGTTCTTCGGGAGATGAATAACTTCTAAGGAATTCGTTGAGTTCTTCCTGGTTGGCAAAACGATCATCGGCAAGATTGGGAACATCGGCCTTGTAGAGGTACATATCGTTCATAGCCCGCCAAATAAAATTTTTAATTTCCAGCTCGTCCGAAGCTACAAGTACATCATCACGGTCATCATGGCAACCATAGATAAACAGCAACATGAAAAAAGAGAGGAGTAATTTCGGGGTAGATTTCATAGCTTTATCCATATTTATCACTTTAAATGTAATACGAATAAATATACTTTTTAATATTTATTGGTAACAAAGTACCTTCAACGTCGTCGTAAAGGAAAGGGGCCTAAAAAAGCCCTGCCAAACAAACCAAAAATGAAACAGCATACTTTTATAAGTCTCATGAAACCGGTGCAGGACAAGATGTACAGGCTTGCCTTAAGGTTACTTGTTTCTAAAGAGGCTGCAGAAGATGCGACACAGGAAGTAATGTTGAAGCTTTGGAGCCGTAAAGAGAAATTGAGTTCTTATAACAATGTAGAGGCCTTTGCCATGACCGTTACCAGGAACCATTGTCTCGATCAACTTAAGCTGAAACAGAACAATAACCTGCGCATTGTTCACAGCAATTACGAGTGTGGTGAAACTTCACTGCAGCACAAAGTAGAGATACAGGATGACCTGAACTGGGTGGAGA
>Ga0208014_1000697_pt1 | contig 12448 bp, 17 predicted proteins | sample 25_taG_FD_184099 | JGI IMG/M metagenome (GOLD analysis project Ga0208014, IMG submission 184099) | Marine viral communities from Cariaco Basin, Caribbean Sea - 25_WHOI_OMZ (SPAdes) (version 2) | ecosystem: Environmental > Aquatic > Marine > Oceanic | place: Caribbean Sea: Cariaco Basin...
GGTCTATTTAATACTTTTGACCGCAAAAACTACTTTTACCCTGATTTACCGAAAGGCTATCAAATCACCCAGATGGCCAACCCTATCGTTGGCGAAGGCTATATAGATGTCGTGGTCAATGAAGGTGAAAAGAACGAATATCCAAAACGTATGGGTATCACCCGCGCGCATCTAGAAGAAGATGCTGGTAAATCAGTACACGATGCCGTCGATGGTATGACGGGCGTGGATCTAAACCGCGCTGGTACGCCACTGATCGAAATTGTCTCTGAACCTGATATGCGCTCAGCTCACGAAGCACTGGCCTATATCAAAGCCATTCATCAGCTGGTCACGTGGCTAGGTATCTCAGATGCTATCATGGCAGAAGGCTCATTCCGCTGTGATTGTAACGTCTCTATCCGTAAGCCTGGTTCTGAGCTTGGTACACGTACTGAGCTTAAGAACCTCAACTCATTCCGCTTCATCGAGCGTGCCATCAATCGCGAAATAGAGCGTCAGATTGACATCTTAGAAGACGGCGGTAAAGTTGTGCAAGCGACGATGCTTTATGACCCAGAGCGCGACGAAACTCGTGTTATGCGTACTAAAGAAGACGCCAATGATTATCGCTACTTCCCTGATCCTGACTTGCTGCCTGTACGTATTGAGCAGCATACGGTTGATAGCATTCGTGCAGCGATGCCTGAGTTACCAGTTGCCCGCCGTGCGCGTTTTGAAGAAGCGCTTGGTCTTTCAGAATATGACGCTCGTATCTTGACTGGTAGCCGTCAAATTGCTGATTACTTTGAAAGTGTGGTTGCAGAAGTTGGGCAAGCAGATGCCAAAATGGCAGGCAACTGGGTAATGGGCGACCTACTCGGTGCGTTGAATAAAGATGATAAGGAAATTACTGACTCCCCTATCAGTGCCAAGCAATTGGCTGGTATGCTATCGCGTATCAAAGACGATACCCTATCTGGCAAACTAGCTAAGAAGGTCTTTAGTGCCTTATATGAGCGCGAAGGTGGCGATGCTGATGATGCAGCAGATAAAATCATCGAGGAAAAAGATCTTAAGCAAGAAACCGATACGGGCGCTATCAAAGCCATCGTTGAAGAGGTCATTGCTAAGAATGCAGCGATGGTTGAAGAGTATCGCGGCGGTAAAGAAAAAGCCTTCAATGGTTTAGTTGGTCAAGTAATGAAAGCCAGTCGCGGTAGTGCTAATCCACAGCAAGTCAACCAAATTCTGAAAGAGTTACTGAGTTAAGGTTAACTGCTCATTGGTTATACTGGCTATGATATGTAAAATACAATTGTAGATTTTGGCTAAAATAAATAGCTCTTGCAATATACATAATTTTGCGTAAAATAGTCAGTCATTCGGGGCGTAGCGCAGTCTGGTAGCGCACTACACTGGGGGTGTAGTGGTCGCAGGTTCAAATCCTGCCGTTCCGACCAAACACAATATTAGGGCAGACCGTCATTGACCGTCTGCCCTTTTTCTATGGGCGTTTCAAACGATACACCCTACATAACAAGCCATCATAAAGCATGGTAATCCATGTCAAAGTACGGTATATTTTACGGTATATTTTATACCGTCATGGAAATATACCGTCATGTCATTAACTGATAGCCAAATCAAACGCCTTAAGCCGTCCGATACTTGCACACCTAGCCGACCTGACAAATATAGTGACGGTAATAACCTACGCCTATGGGTTCGTAGCACTGGCAGCAAGGTATGGGTATGTGACTATAAGTATGCTGATAAGCGCCAAAGCCTAACCATTGGTAAATATCCAGCAATGAGCCTTGCCGATGCACGCCAGCGCAACCAACAGATAAAAGACTTGATAGCACAAGGCATCAACCCTAAGCACGATAAGAAACGCTTGCAAGCCGACACTGACGGTACAAAGGCGTTTGATGCCATAGCAGAACGCTGGCACGATGACCGCAAAGCCCACATTGCCCTTAAGACCTATAGCCGTGACTACTCACAGTATCAGCGCGATATTAAGCCCTTTATCGGTCACATGAACATAGAGGACATAACCGCGCCTGATGTTTTAGCCATTGGTAAAGCTATCGAAGCGAGGGGCGCTACCGACATGGCAAGGCGTGCAATGCGTCAAACAGGGCAGATATTCAAGCAAGCCATACGTGAGGGGCTAGTAACTCATAACCCAGCCAACGACCTAACCGAAGCATTAAAACCGCATAAGGTGAAGCACCATAGCCGTGTGACTAGCCAGCAGCTACCTAAACTACTTCAAGACATTGATGCCTATGGTGGTGACTTACTGGTGAAGCTAGGCTTTTGGTTCATGTGCTATACGTTCGTGAGAACTCAAGAACTACGCTTTATGGAATGGAGCGAGATAGACTATCAAGCCAAAGTATGGCGCATACCAGCCGACAAGATGAAAATGGATAGACCGCACCTAGTACCGCTTGCCCCTCAAGTGATGGCAATCTTAGAGCAGATTAAACAGCTAGGACTTTCGGATAAGTATGTGTTCTTTAATACCACAACCCGTAAGCCATATAGTGAAAATGCCTTTATCACTGCCCTATGGCGCATGGGCTATAAAGGGCGTATGACTGGTCACGGCTTCCGTGGACTTGCCAGCACTACCCTACATGAGCAAGGCGCTATGCACGAAGCAATAGAGCTACAACTGGCACATGAAAAAGAGAACAAAGTAAGCAAAGCATACAACGGAGCGCAGCATCTACCCTATAGAAAAGACATGATGCACAAATGGGCAAACTTCATTGATGATGCTTACGCTGGCAAGATTGATAACGTCATTCACGGTAACTTCAAACAACAAGCACAGAAGCATGGATAACCCCATGTGATAACGACCATGCAAGGCTAGGGCTGATCCCCCGAACGATAGCTATTCACACCCTTAAGCTATCACTGCCTTGCACCTACTTTGATTTAAGGGTGTAAGGGTGTGATTATGAGCTACTATAATTTAGAGCAAACTCTAGAAGTATTCCAAAAAAACCTACCTGAAACGCTTTTACCTTTTGGCTCACCACAGCTCGCAGACTTATGCAGACGCGGAGAAGTAACGCCAGTATTCCCTTATGCTAGATATGTCAGTGAAGGATTTCTTGATGAGAATGATCAAATTGTATCTACCAAAAAGAATACAAAGTCTTTTAACGGCTATCTTACCCTACCCGATTTAACCGATTTACTTTTCCAGCTTACAGAAACGGTTGTTACCAGTAACGCTTATATATATGAGGAAATTGGAACAAAAGATAAAGGAAAGTTGGTTACTTTAGAGAAAGGCATCTATGACCGCAACGAATACTATAACTACCGTGAGCATGATTACTACGATAGTGTGAGCAGTGGTAATGCTCATTACATAGCTATCAATAATTTATTATTCCCAAGTGAACAGGTACAAGTCTATATATCATCAAAACGGACTGATGAGCCGAACAAACCAACTGCCACAGGTACATTTGGCAACCCAACAGTAGCGTATGACGAACCTGAAACTATTGAACAATTTAGAGAGGCGCTGGCAGCCGCCAATGCCAAAATAGTAGACCTCGATAGCCAGCTCACACAAGCTAGGGTAGATTTCGAACGAGCCATTATCAATAATAAGGCTTTATACACCACACCAGCCATTAACATAATGAATGCAGTTATCACAGAGTTTTGGATTAACTACCACCCTGACCAGCCAGCACCTAAACAAAGCACTATTACAAAATGGATAATAGATAACTTTGATGGTATATCGGACGCTTTAGCATTAAATATTGATAAAGTTTGCCGTCATAGCGATGCGCGAAGTGGTGGAAAATATAAAAGATAGCTAGATTTTTAATCTATTGCTATAAGGTCAATGAACCCTTGTCTATCAAGGGTTTTTTAATGCCCTCATATCAATACTATTGCCCTTACATCATAGCAATAGCACTTGCCTGATAGCCAATACCACCGCCTAACATAGACCCATACAAGATAAGCCATTACCTACCGTAGTGGCACTTAGTACGGAGTCATTGACATGACAGACCACATCAATATAGATAATCCCGTTATCGCTTTCGCTGATGACACAGCACACAGCATTGAACAAATAGCCGAAAGCCTAAACGTCAAATATCTACCACCGCAAGGCATGAGCCGTGCCAGCCAGCTAATACCATTCTTACCGTTTGGTACCAGCACCTTATGGGCATGGTCACGCGATGGACGCTTCCCAGCACCAGTAAAACTATCCCCTACTATGACGGCATGGCGCAATGCTGATGTAATCGAGTGGCTGGAAAGTCACACCTCAACCACTAGCGAGGAGGTGTGAGCCATGACTGCTACAGCCACCGCACCCGTTACCAATGAGCAAGCACCCAAGACCCAAATAGAGATTGTTAGAGCGCATCTAATGACAGGCGCAACGATCACCACATGGGACGCTTACCGCTTCTATCAAATCACTTGCCTAGCACAGCGCATACATGACTTGAGAAGTCAGGGCTTAGTAATTCAAAGCGAGATAGTCACCCATAACGACAAGCGTTTTTCGGTTTATTGGCTTGATGAACAAACCTTACTTGAAAGCGAACTATCTAATAGTGAGGTGAACTAAATGAGCATAACCGAACAGTTAGAAGTCTTAGAGCCGCGGCTGGTAGCAGTTGATACTTATACGCTGTGCCATGTGGACGACTACATGCAAGACGTATCGAACGATTGTGAAAGCCTTGCTTATGCGTTGAACCTTATAGAAACAGCCGACCCAGCAAGCAAGGGCGTGATTGTGGCGGTACGTTCTGCGCTACTGGCACACAGTGAACATGCCAGCAAAATGAGCGCAGACATCATGGGTAATCTAATCACACAAGACGAGGTAGCAATCAATGAGTAATCAAATATCAGTATCAGCCGACCAGTTAGAAAGTATCAATGAGCAGATAGTGCTACTCGATATTGATACCAGTCATCTAGCAATGGCATTGCAAGCCGTGCAAGTGGAGTGCGCGGTATCAAGAGGCGTTATTAATACCGTCATAACTGCGCTAAGAGCTGCGTCAAAGTCACTAGAGGGCATTACTGACGAATTAGACTATATGCTTACCACAGCGAAGCAGGAGGCAACAGACCATGAATGATGACAGCCTTGTAAATGAAGTAATGGACAGGCTAAAAAATGAAGGTTTTTTGATGATACCTGATGACTTTATTGACCAGCTAATCATTACCTTACACGCCAATGTGACCATCATTAACACCATGACCCAATTAGCCGAGATAGAAACCAAGATGTTAGGCAGCTTGATACCTACAGGTGGCAGACAGGTTGAGTCCCTGAAAAACCTATCGGTAAAGATAGCAGAAATCGCTTTTAACGTGGAGGACGTAAGAAATGAGCAACGATAACAGAACCAGTCTAAAAGCCGACCATGGGGCACACAATCACGCACAGGCTGGCAAGCGCGGCTTACTGCCTAGCTTTATCATATTCATGGCATGGGTGGCAGGCATTGGCTTGCTACTATCATTAATCGCTTGCCAGCCCGTCAATGCAAAACAGATTGCAACCAATGATAACAGCGGTTACTATATAGACCTCTCGAAAATCACTAGCGGACAAGCCAGCCGTTACTTATTGGCTTTTTTTGTGCCTGATAATAGTCCAGCCTCTCAAGCTGTCACTATGCTATCAAGCACAGCCCCAAACACGCATTTGAGCGTGACAAGGGGGTATTCCCTCATATCTATAGCAAGTCACTTGCTAACCGACTATGACGGGTTGACGCTGCAAAATACAATAGCCGTAAGGCGAATATGCGGGGCGGCTTCTAGTGATGCCGAGAGTAAGACCCGTCACCCTATACTTTTACCGTATAGCGTGGCATTAACTCATAAATCACTAGGAGCTATCCATCATGGGTAATTCAATCCGCACGACCTCAAACACTCAAAACACCCCTACACTAGCCACATTCAAAGCTGGTGATAGTGTTCTATGCCCATCATTAAGCTTTACCTCGTTTGTACTGACAGCCGACCCATACGGACAGCGCGAGCTATTGGCACTCAATCACGATGGCAGTTACTTCTACTACGATAATAAAGGTTATTTTGTCCCGTCATGCGACAAGGTAACAGGTGATTATCAGCCGTCATTATTCCAAGACACGCCAGCCAACCGCCAAGCGATAGCCACGCTATATAACGGCAGGTTTACTACTCAAGCCGATCAACGCAAAGTAATAGACACCACCGAAGCAGACGACAAAGAAGTGATTGTCATATCGTCACATGATCTATCGGATATTACTTGTGACATGCAAGGTGCTGCTACTGTCCTAGATGATATTGGTCAACTGTTATGGCTTATTTATAGCGGAAAAATTGAGGCAAGCACAGCTACCTCTATGGCGCGTATCACCCATGACTCAACAAACGCATGGGCAGAGTTACTACTTAGCAAAATAGCTGAAATCAACAAGTCCCTAGCGATGACGAATTACGGCAAATCGGGGGTAGATTATGAGTGATTTAACCCGTTCAAATCACCCCTTAAATGCTTATCAAAAGCTGTCTAAAATTATTCCCTATGTCCCGTTACAGCCGAAAATAAATGAGTTTTTAGCTGGTTATTCTCACCCCTTGAAAAGCGTATTTTTTAGGCTGGCAGGTACTACAAAAATTGCCATTATTTGCAGCATGGGGAGGGTTCAATTATGAAGCTTTACCCACAGCCAAAACAAAGCCGTAAGTATGCAAAGCGTAAGAGCTACTACAAGAAATATAGAGCCGAGCGCAAGCCGAACCAGCCGCAAGCAAGGGGGAAAAGATGACCACCACACCACAAACAGACAGCCAAGAAAAAGCCCGTGCATTTAGCACAGGCTTTACATTGGTAATGAATAGTTTTGATGCAGTCACACGACAAGGACTGGCAAACGATAAGCTATTGCTGAAACTATTTGACCTACTACCGCCTAATAGCTTGCTTAACGTCACAGATAATCTTACTACAGGTGACGCATCAATAGTACCGACAGATGGCACGATAGGCTTACGATTGACCGATAAACAAGGCGATATTGTAGGTGCAATATTCTACACACCAAACAGCAAAGCCAAGCCCATTGTCATTGATAATGTAGGGTATGGCGCTATCGTCATTGGTGACACGAACACAGCCAATGAGTTGATAGCCCTTGATGATTTAGATAATGGCATAGATGCTTATGCGTGCCTGATGGCTAGTAATAAGACCGTTATTGTTAGCCATCAAAAAACAAGGCAGTGCTTTAAAAAGATGGTACAGCATTGGAGTAGCGGATCACTGCTAACCGTACCGATGACACTTACTGATAAAGGCATGATAAACCTATTGGCAGGTGTGAATGCTAGGGCATTGGTTACTATGGCTGATATTGTCACGATGCTACATGCTAATAACAGCTATGAGGCAATACTGGCAGATGATGATAGCCAAATCATTAATCTAAAAGATACTGCTTACTATCCTGAATGGCGCGATGATCCACAGCTTAATGAACCGATGATTTATGCTGATGGACGTTTTGAGCTATACCATGACGGACTATTTTTTGTGAAGTATAACGATGACGATCCAGCAAATATAACCTTTAAGTTTAAGGCGTTTGTTTGTTCACCCATTGAGGTTATCGCTAAGACGCGGGACAAAAGCAGCGTTACATGGGGGCGATTATTACAATGGCGTGATGATGATGGCGTGCTGCATAAATGGGCAATGCCGTCATCGCTATTACAAGGTGATGCCCGTGAGTATCGTAAGGAGCTAGCCAGTCAAGGATTGAACATTACCACCAACCCCAAACAGCGCAATTACTTAGACACCTATATTCAGGACTACCCTATTCACAAACGGGCGTTATGCGTGGATAAGCTGGGCTGGCATGGTGAGCAATACATATTACCCGATGGTGCGATAGGCAACGATGGCAAGGAGTTGATTGTTTACCAGTCTGCCCATGCAATCAATAGCACCATAGCCCAGCAAGGGATATTAGACCAATGGCGTGATGAATTATGCAAACCACTATCCGAACAGAGCCGTTTTGTTTTCTCTATTGCTTGCGCGTTTGCTGGTCAATTACTGGAATTGCTCGATGATGACGGGGGCGGTTTTCATATCTTGGGATCATCAAGCATGGGCAAGTCTTTATCGCTTAAAGTAGCTGCTAGTGTATGGGGTAATCCTGATAACTACAGTAAGACATGGCGCAGCACTGACAACGCATTGGAGGGCACAGCAAGCGAGCATAACGACAGTTTTTTACCCCTCGATGAAATTAGTGAAAGCGACCCTAAAATAATAGGTAAAGCGGCTTATATGCTAGCTAATGGAAAGCCTAAAGGTAGAAGCACCACCACAGGACATAATCGCACTGCTAAGACATGGCGCATTATTTTCTTATCTAATGGTGAGGAGTCACTACAGAACTTCATGGCACAAGCAGGACAAAAAACCAATGCAGGTATTGAGGTTCGAGTGGCACATATAGATGCTGATGCTGGCAAGGGCTATAAAACGTTTGATAGTTTGGTACTAGCAGACACAGGCGCAGCACAAGCCGATAAGATCAAGGAGTTATCACACACTTACTATGGTGTAGCTGGCATGGCATGGTTAGAGCATATTACCAGCGACAAAGCAGCGACCACAGCCACAGCCAAGCAGCTTGTCAGTGACTTTATGAGCCAATACACAGACCTTGCACCACAAGCGCATAGAGTAGCTAGAAGGTTCGCTATTGTGGCTGCTGCTGGTGAAATGGCAACAGGTGCAGACATAACAGGCTGGCAAGCAGGACAAGCTACTACAGCCGTTATGACATGCTTAGATAATTGGCTTGATAACTATGGGCGTGATGGTGAGCATGAGCAGCGCCAAATCATAGACCATATCAAGGCATTTATTGAACAGCATGGATCAAGTCGCTTTCAACCTTGCTATAGAAACACGCGCTTAGACTTTGAGGAAAGAACCCCCAACCGTGTAGGTTATCGCAATATGGAAACAGGGGATTATTATTTTTCTAAGGGAACTTTTGATAGCGTATGTGCGCCTTTTGGTAAAAAGAAAGTCTTACAAGTGTTAGAGGAAGCCGACCTATTACTACTCAATCAAGGTGATCGTAAAACCTATAAAGCGCCTGATACTTTATTTAGTGGCAAGCAACGCCCGTCTGTTTATGCGGTTACTGCTGACATACTTTCTTGTGAACCTATGAAAAAGGACGGGACAGACGGGACGGACGGGACGGACGGGACAGGCTATATGCAGCAAGGGATTACGCTGTCCCATTGCTAAAAACCGTAACGGGACGAACGGGACAGGATTTTACATTTTAGCTTTTCTGTCCCGTCTGTCCCATTGCTAAAAACGATAATGGGACGGCTTAAAGCTATACTACGTAAGGGCTGTCCCGTCTGTCCCGCTTGTCCCATGAAAAAAACTAAGGTACAGCAAAAATAATCAAAGGTAGGCGTTTATCGTCTGCCTTTTTTTGTTTTGGCTAACTCTATATATGTGCCACATACAATCGTAACTTGTTATCTATTATCCAAAAGTTTACAATCAGTTATAAGTTTTCTAATAATTTACCCCCATGATTGATATTAACCAAACCGAACAATTTAGACGCTGGTTGCACAAGCTCAAAGACCCATTGGGTAAAATTGGCATATTGGCACGTATCAAGCGAGCACAAGGTGGCAATTTTGGTGACTATAAGCCCTTAGCCAACACAAACGGTATCTATGAGATGCGAATATTTAAGGGCAACGGTTACCGCGTTTATTATGCCAAGCAAGGCGATACCCTCTATCTATTATTGATAGGAGGCAGCAAGGACAGCCAAGCAAGCGACATTGATAAGGCTTGCACCCTATGGCAACAAGTAAAGAGTGAAACACAGGAGCACCCCCAATGACCGATATTAAGATCAGCCGTTTTGATGTGGCAGAGTACCTAACAGATGAAACCCTTATTAATGCTTACTTGAATGAGGCATTGACCGATGGCGCACCTAGCGACTTTATCCAAGCATTAAACGATGTAGCACGCGCAAAGGGCATGAACGAGCTGTCACAAAAGACAGGCATAAGACGTGAAAGTCTTTATAAAACCTTGCAGTCCGAAAAGCCGCGTTTTGACACTATGATGAAAATCATTGACGGCATGGGCTTACAAGTCACCTTAACCCCTAAAGCCGAACCTTCTTTAGAGGCTTGATCGTTTAATGGTTAGAGGATAGCCAATGACACAACTTACCAACCTAGACGACTACATAGCAGCCATGCCAGCCGATAGACAGCAGACCATCAATGACAAAGCCAAACGCTTAAGCCAGTCTATTGAGTTGGGCAGACTAGAGCCAAGAGATAACACTGAACAATCCGAGCTTGATAGGACACCTTCACCCAATGGGTGAACCTAAGCCAATACCGAAAGGTGTACGTCTAGCGTATGCCTTTTTTTGTACCTGATTAAAAGACGAAAGGCGCACATTAATACCACTCTTAAGGTATGAATATGACGCACCAAGAGCGTTTAGCAAGACAACCCCATGCAAGAAAGTTGCAAGTCGATTTTAGTATCAACAAATCACAGTAATATACTTAAGAGGCTGGCATGATTGCCAATGGCGTGAATGAAATAAGCCCCCTTACGCAATAAAACGCATTATAAACGCACGCATAAACTGGTTAGATTTAAGCAATCACAATCAGCAATGCACGTTATATGCATATAAAACGCACGGCAAACGCTTAAGATATGCACGATATTTGCGCCTATTTTGCACGGCTTAAAATGCTATTAATCAAGCGCGTGCAGTAATCAGCAATTTAACCCCATGCAAACAAAGTGCAAGTATAAAAAAGTATTCCTAAGTTGCTGGCATGTTGATAATAATGATGACTCTAATAACTATAATCTATCGTCTGTTATCTTTACTTTTTATAGCCAGATGAGGGCTAAAAGCTAAGTGACTTTTGCATAATGCGGTATATTTTGCGGTATATTTTATTTTCATAAAACGTAAAACCTTTAACACCAATGCCTATAGACAATACTTTACTTCCTGCCGTTCCGACCAAACATAGCAGTAATAGAGAAAAGCTAATCATTGTTTTCAATGGTTGGCTTTTTTTTGTGATAAATTTGGCTGGGGATTGTATGATTGTTCATCAAGCAAACAATAATAAAAAATCCTGGAAGGCTAGGGCTAATTACCCGAACGGCATTTTTACCACCTCAAACGATGCCAGCGCCTTACACCTTTTTTAGGTTTGGGGTATGAGGTGCAATGTGGCTTTATATGATATTAATGATTTTTTAACATTGAATGATGTTGCCGAATACTTAACAGATAAATGCAACTATGACTTTAATTTAGAATATTCAATAGACCATGATAGACTCATTGAAACTATCATTCAGCTTGTGCGAAATCATAAACTGCATCCAGTATTTCATTATAGTGGTAGTGTGGATTTTTTAGAAAAAAAAGTAATAACAAGTAAATCAGGTCATTTCATTAACCATGAAATAGTTTCATTAGATATCATTTATGATATGAGTGTTAGAGATTATTATTTTGTTAGTGATAAGAATTTTGACAAGCTGATTGAGAACAACTGTTCAAACTGTATTAATGTAATCAACTGTACTATTGAGCCTTATCACGTAGAGGGAAAGCAAGAAATTTTCGAAAATAACATTCTTTATTATCGTGAAATAAAAGAGGATTTTTCAATTATTTTTCACGATTTACTTTATCCCAAATCAGACCTAGCCAAACTTTTTAACCAAACCGAAGCCGATACCGAAGTTATCGAGAAACTAAGAGAAAAGATAGCAGGCCTTGAAAACCAACTAGCACAAGCCAAAGCTGAATTAGAAGACAACTCAGTTGATGACGAGCCAACACACCATAAAAGTGTAGGTTCTATGCAAGCGTTAGTCACCACACTTATCAAAATGGCTGAATATGATAAAGCAGACCTAGCCGATCCTTATGGAGAATTTAATAAGCTGATTCAAGCAAAATCTGAAGTGTTTGGATTATCAGTTAAAAAAGACTTTATTGCAAAATGGTTAAAGAAAGCTGATGACGTTCTATAGAACTTAGATATTTTCTATATAGAACTATCGAATTACTCTATTTCATAAAATACATCCATACCAACCGTATCAATCAAGTTACGGTAAATATGGAGCTAGACATATGAAACAGAAAATTCACATTCCAACGAATCCAAAACAAAAGCCATCTCAATATCAACCTAAATGGCAATTCTTTCTACTAAAAACGGTATTCAGTATCCTATTGCCTTACTTGCTATCACCGCCTGATATCAGCATTCATATTCATCACATTAATATCATATTTTAAAGCCAAAAAACTGA
>Ga0208014_1000698_pt1 | contig 12421 bp, 11 predicted proteins | sample 25_taG_FD_184099 | JGI IMG/M metagenome (GOLD analysis project Ga0208014, IMG submission 184099) | Marine viral communities from Cariaco Basin, Caribbean Sea - 25_WHOI_OMZ (SPAdes) (version 2) | ecosystem: Environmental > Aquatic > Marine > Oceanic | place: Caribbean Sea: Cariaco Basin...
TCAACTGGATGCGCAATCAAATCGGGCGTTTGCGCCTAAGGCAAGTGAATGGCGTAATCATGATGTTATCTGGCTTAGCCGTCATAGCGGTGCCGATGGTCATGGCCAATATGCATGGTGGACACGGACACGAGCAAATGAATCACGAGCAAATGAATCACGAGTCATAAAACACCTCTCTCATACAAATAGGAGGTAAGAATACGTTCAAACTATAGATAGGGCATTTTTAGCATGCCCTATTTTTATCTAATAATGCGCCAACCTCTGAACTTAGCAAAGAAACCCTTAAGTCTCTCAGAAAAATTCAAAGCCTCCGATTCTGTTACCTCCTCGACATGATGGCGAGCCGCCAGTATCGACTGTTCTAGCAATCTTTCGTGATGATCAAAAGCGCGATCCAGACTGATACTCATGATAGAGAAGTTGGTCGGCCGTGGTAGTAACGAGAGACCATCCCAAATTCTGTGTAACCGCAGTTTAGATTAAATGCTTATTAATACGTTCATCAAACATAATCATAAAGCGCTTAAGAGTAAACGTCCAGTTACGGATTGGCATTGACCATTTTTTAGCAGCCTACTGCGTTGACAGACAAATTACCTTGAATGCTGCCTGGTCAGATGGAAACACCTTATGCTTATTTACCACCGTACCAATCACACTGTGTAGAAACTTAATAGCGTTGGTGATGTAACTTGGTCTTCTGATGTCCTTAGGATGAATAAAGAATACCGTTAATCCCTCCCTGTTGTTGCGCCAAGCTTTGATGACATGAGGATGTGAACCGCTCCGACTATATCGGAGGCTAATTTGCTTGAGTCAGGCACAGGCGTAGCTATTCACAACTTTCATTTGACAAATATTATTACAAACTTTTAAAATTATTATGAGTATGTGAGTATGTGAGTATGTGAGTATGTGAGTATAAACTCACTTCTTTAGCTATAAAATCTATCAGCTGACGAGAGCACTTAGCTGTAAGTTGTTTACAGAATAGCTATGTCCAGATTGTAGAAAAGATAACGATAAACTTACGTTTTTTGGTATCTTTTCTACAATGGTAATATTCCTAATAGGCGCTCGACGCCCCTATCAGCAAACGAACGGTGCGTTTTTTAATCTCAGCAGTATCGTATTTTCTTATAATGATGATTCTCCGATACTGCTGGGGCGGTTCAGAGTAATAACTCGAAGAAATCTTATATAAAAACTTTCTCTATTTGAGTGTTTTCTAAGTTGGTCTTAGCCAATATTTTTTTACCTTTAGTAAGGCTATTTAGTATATTCAATCGATTTGATAACTCAGCTTGAATAAATAAGATACAAGTTTTTAACTTAGAAGAGCTCTTTAAACGAGACGGATATACAGCCCATATATCTGCATCCTGCCAGTAACCTGTCAAAATATGTTCTAGTTCATTTTTTTGTATTTCTTCTATGACGTCCCAGACAGAACACAGAATGATACCCTGCCCATCAACTGCTAATTCCTTAATAATATCGCTGCTATTAGAAGTAAATTTTGGATTAATGGAAAGAGAAACGTCTTCTAAGGGGCTGCGTAACCTCCAAGTATTATCTGAAAGATCTCTCTGTTTAGTCGCTAAAAAGCTGTGATTACTCAAATCATGTAAGTCCTCAGGTTCACCGTGAATTCTTAAGTATCTAGGCGAGGCACATATGATCCTATAGTTAGGCAGTAGTTTTTTCGCAATCATATTGGGATCAATATCATCTCCTACGCAAATATCTAAGTCTAAACTGTGTTTAATCAGGTCTAGAGTACGGTCAATTGTATTGAAGTTAATATCTAAATCAGGATATTTTGTCATGAGTTTTGAAAGTACTGGAGTGAGGTGAGCGCGCCCAAAGCTAAAACTACTAACGATATCCAATTTTCCTGTGGGCGAGTTCTCAGGATTATTTATTATATCTTCTAGTCTCTCAAATTCATTCAAAATGTGAAAAACACGTTCTAGTATTAATTTCCCATCCTCAGTTAAGCTTATATGGCGTGTGCTACGGTGGAAAAGTTTACATTTTAGTGTCTTCTCTAATATACGGATACGTTTACTAACATAAGCTGGGGAAGCATTAAGTTCATCTGCCGCTACAGTAAAGCTTTTCTTTTTCGCAGCGATATAAAAAACATTTAGGTCAGAGAGACTAGGTAGATTGTTCACGATCTGTGTTCCCTGTATTCACGGTTGGGTTGTTGCTCCTTCATTCTGACCCACGCATTATGAGTGTAAGGGAATTAACTCATAATCAAGGATTTGATATGGAAAGCAACTTTAAAATAGCAGCGTTTCCAGGTGATGGTATAGGATTAGAAGTTTTGCCACAAGGCATTAAGGTGGTAAATGCTGTTGCAGAAAAATACAACATTTCATTAGATTTTGAAGTTTTTGATTGGGCTAGCTGCGACTACTATCTTGAGCATGGCAAGATGATGCCTGACGATTGGTTTGAAACCTTGAAAGATTATGATGCTATATTTTTTGGCGCTGTTGGCTGGCCCGATAAAGTTCCAGATCATATTTCCTTGTGGGGCTCACTATTACAATTTCGTCGCCGATTTGATCAATACGTTAATTTGCGCCCAGTGCGCTTAATGCCAGGAGTAAACTCTCCTTTGGCTAATAAGAAGGCTGGAGATATAGATTTCTATGTGGTTCGTGAGAACAGTGAAGGTGAGTATTCAAATATCGGTGGCAAAGCCTTTGAAGGAACCGAGCGAGAATTTGTCATACAAGAAGCTATTTTTACCCGTTATGGTGTAGACCGTATTCTAAAGTATGCCTTTGAATTTGCTAATACCCGCGAAGCTAAAAAACTGACAGCTGCAACTAAATCCAATGGAATTGCTATAAGTATGCCTTACTGGGATGAGCGTGCAGAAGAGATGTCCAAACACTACCCTGGTATTAAATTAGACATGCAACATGTAGATATCTTGGCAGCTCGCTTTGTGTTACAGCCTGAACGTTTTGATGTTGTAGTTGCTTCAAATTTATTTGGAGATATTCTCTCAGATCTTGGACCCGCCTGTACAGGGACCATAGGTTTGGCCGCTTCAGCTAATTTAAATCCTGAACGATATTTTCCATCAATGTTTGAACCTGTTCATGGTTCTGCCCCTGATATTTTTGGCCAAAATATTTCTAATCCGATTGCAGCAATTTGGTCTGGTGCAATGATGCTTGAATTCTTAGGCAATGGAGATGATGCCTTTGATCAAGCGAGCCAAGATATCATGCAAGCTATTGAATATGTGCTATTAAACGGTCCTAGAACTCCAGATGTAGGTGGAACAGCTAAAACAAATGATGTTGGAGATGCCATCGTTTCTTGGATCCAAGAAAACTAACGTCAATCAGTTTATGAGTTGGAAGTACTATAAAAGCTGTTAGTAGACATTATTTAATAATTTACAAGGACTCATTGATATGGATATCAAGAATACAGGGCCTATACCAACAGGGCCAAGAGAAGTAAAATTAGATAAGTTTCTAGCAATCACTAGCTTATCTATAGTTTTTCTTTCTGTCTTTGCTCTCGCAATTTATTCAAAAGAATCAATTGATTTTGCAGCAAAACTTTTGTATTGGAGTACAAAGATTTTTGCCACTCCAGTCTTACTGTTTGGGTTTTTTGCAATCATATTTGTCGTAGGTCTTGCTTTTAGTAAGTATGGGAATATCAAGCTAGGTGAGGGTAAACCTGAATATAAAACTTCTTCTTGGATTTTTATGTTTTTGCTCGCAGGCTTAGGCTCTTCAACATTATACTGGGGCTTCTTAGATTGGGCTTATTACTACCAAACACCGGGGTTAAACATTCAACCCCAATCCTCTGAGGCTTTAAAGTTCAGTGTCCCATACACAATGTTCCATTGGACGGTAAGTGCATGGGCTATCTACGCTTTAGCATCAATCTCGTTGTGCTATAGCTTTCACGTTCGTAAGAATAAAGGCTTAAGCCTTGCTTCAATTATTGAATCAATTACAGGATTCAAAGCAACAGGTGTTGTTGGCCGAACAGTTGATTTGTTATTTCTGCTTTGCATGTTTGGAGCCTTAACTATTTCACTAGTTCTTACTGCAGTCACCTTTACTAATATTCTCTCTACACTAACAGGCATTCCGAATAATTTCATGACCAATGCCATATTCGTTATATGTGTGTCAGTTTTATTTGCAATTAGTTCATATATAGGTATGGATAAGGGCATGCAACGTCTTAGCTCTATGGTTTGCTATGCAGTAATAGCTTTTGTTGCCTATATATTCTTTTTCGGACCTACACACTTTATTTTAGATAGTACCGTCAGTAGTGTGGGCACTATGTTTACCAACTTCGTAAATATGAGTCTATTCACCGACCCATTCGGTGATGGAAAATTCACACGAGAGTGGACAGTATTTTACTGGCTTTGGTGGACTTCCTATGCACCAGGCGTCGCTTTATTCGTAACCCGAGTATCGAAAGGTAGAACAATCAGAGAAGTACTCCTAGCTATGGTTGTAGGTGGCAGTGTTGGTATGTGGATTTTCTTTGGAGTTATGGAAAACTACAGCATCTATCAATTTGTTAATGGGCTAATCGACGTTCCTGGAATATTAAGTGCAGAAGGTGGCGAAGTTGCTATATCTCAGTTATTAGCTCTGCTTCCAGGCGGAACAATAATGATGTGGATTTTCTTAGCTATTACAGTAATTTTCTTAGCGGCTCATATGGACGCGGTAGGATATGCTGTTTCAGCAACCTGTTCTAAAGGATTAAGAGAAGGAGAAGATCCTTCACCACGTACTCGATTGTTTTGGTGTGTGATGTTAACACTATTACCTCTTGCTATTATTTTTTCTAAAGCCCCTTTAGATACTATGAAGACAGCGACTGTTGTAACAGCCTTACCCTTTATTATAGTTATCTTGATTCAGACATTTGGACTAATAAAATGGTTGCGTGAAGATTATTCGACCTTGCCTTCTTACTTAATTGAAAAAGGCGAAAAAAATGATTCTCTAAGGATGTTGCAAGAGGGTCAACTTATAAAAGAAGTTTCTGAGGAGGTGGTAACTCTGGTGAAGAATGTTGAAATTAGAAGTAATTAGAAGTAATTCACTTTGAATGATGTAAGAACCAATACTGGCTGTTTACCCACAGGTACATAGAATATATTTTTAATATGGAGAAAGACATGGAAAGCAATGCTATCAGAAGCAATACAGATATGGAAATCAAGACTAATAAGGAGAGGAATATGAATGTATTCTACAATTCAAATGAAGAAGTGATAGAAAAGCTACCTGAAAACTTTTGCCAGGATATAGATGATGCATGGACATTACCTAAATCCTTTTATACATCTAAGGCAGTGTTTGAAAAAGAGAAAGAAGAAATTTTTGCCAAGAGTTGGGTATGTGTTGGGCATATTAGTGAAGTTTCAAAACCTAATGAATATTTTACCCGCAAAGTTATTGGTGAAAATATAATTGTAATTCGTGGAAAGGACGATGTATTACGTGCTTTTTATAATGTATGCCCACATCGTGGCCATGAGTTATTGACAGGATCTGGTAAGTCTAAAAACGTAATTACTTGCCCATATCACGCTTGGACTTTTAAACTTGATGGCTCATTAGCGTTAGCACGCAACTGTGAAAATGTGGAAAATTTTGATAAAGAAGACTTCAGCTTGGTATCTTTGAAGGTAGAAGAGTACGCTGGTTTTATTTTTATAAATATGGATGAAAGTGCTACTTGTGTTGAAGATCAACTACCAGGATTTGGTGAAAAATTAAAAGAATCATGTAAAGTAATTAAAGATTTGAAATTGGCCGCTCGCTTCGTGACTGATACGCCTGCTAACTGGAAAATCATTGTCGATAACTATATGGAATGTTATCACTGTGGTCCTGCACATCCTGGCTTTGCAGACTCCGTCCAAGTTGATAAGTACTGGCATACCACCCATCAAAACTGGTCACTTCAATTTGGTTATGCGCGCTCTTCTGAGAAATCGTTTAAGCTTGATCCTTCAGTGGTTGATGCATCTTTCAGTGGGTTCTGGGTTTGGCCTAGCACGATGTTCAACGTCCCGCCTGGTGGAGATTTCATGACAGTTATTTATGAATTCCCGGTTGATGAAGAAACGACCTTGCAACATTACGATATTTACTTCTTGAATGAAGAGTTAACACAAGATCAAAAAGATCTAATTGAATGGTATAAACATGTATTCCGTCCTGAAGACTTAGATTTGGTTGAAAGTGTCCAAAAGGGCTTGAAGTCACGGGGCTATCGTGGACAAGGTCGTATTATGACTGATCGACAACGTTCAGGAATAAGTGAACATGGAGTTGCTTATTTCCAAAGCCTGGTCGCTGAATATCATAAATAGAATATTGAAATGAATTTTAAGATAGGGAAGTGATAGATAGCTCTCCTATCTAATTAATAAATAAAGAAAGGAAGATAATGCAAATATTAGAGAATAAAAGTTTGTTCCAGCAATCTGCCTTTATAAATGGCGAATGGGTAGAGGCAGAAAGTCAAGATCGAGTGATAGTGACTAACCCTGCAACAAATGAAGAAATAGGTTCTGTGCCAAATATGGGTCGTATTGAAGCCTTAGAAGCAGTCGAAAGCTCACATAATGCTTTGCAGTCTTGGAAAACAATGACTGCTCAAGCCAGAGCTAACATACTTATGTTATGGCATCAATTAACATTAGATAATGCGGAAGATATTGCCCGTATTATGACAACTGAACAGGGCAAACCGTTTGCCGAAGCATTAGGTGAAGTTAAATATGCAGCTTCATTTATTCAATGGTTTGCTGAGGAAGGAAAACGTATCTATGGAGACGTTATTCCCACAACAAATAAAGGCCAACGCTTTATTATTACTAAAGAACCGTTGGGTGTAGTGGCTGCAATAACACCTTGGAACTTTCCACTTGCGATGATTACTCGCAAAGCTGCTCCTGCGCTAGCAGCTGGTTGTTCTATTGTTATTAAACCGGCTAACGAAACACCATTTTGTGCTTTAGCTATTGCTAAGCTAGCAGAATTGGCAGGTATTCCAGCAGGAGTTATCAATGTTATTACAGGAGATTCAGAAGCTATCGGGGATGTTTTCACCACCCATGAAAAAGTAAAAAAGCTAACATTCACAGGCTCTACACCTATCGGTCGTTTATTAATGAGCAAATGCTCATCGACAGTAAAGAAGCTTGCTCTAGAGCTTGGTGGGAATGCACCATTGATTGTCTTTGAAGATGCGGATTTAAATAAAGCAGTAGAAGGTGCAATACTGGCAAAATTTCGTAATGCAGGGCAAACTTGCGTTTGCGCAAACCGAATCTATGTGCATAAGAATGTCTATACTGAGTTTACAGAAAAATTCATTCAAGCTGTCAAAGAACTAAAGGTTGGTAACGGCTTTGATAATGATGTTCAGATCGGTCCTTTAATCAACGAGAAAGCTATAATTAAGGCTGAAAGACTTATCCAAGAGGCTTGTGATAAGGGAGCTTCAATAGCGTATGGTGGAAAACGTCATAATCTTGGTTCAACTTTCTTCGAGCCAACCATACTCACTAACGTGAATAAAAGTATGGAAATTGTTTCTGAAGAGATCTTTGGACCTGTGGCCCCTCTCATCAGTTTTGAAAGCGATGAAGAAGTAATCGAGCAAGCTAATGATACGATTTATGGCTTAGCTGCATACCTCTATACTGAAAATATTTCTAGAATTTTTACAGTTGCAGAACAATTAGAGTACGGAATGGTTGGCATGAACTCCACAGCTATCTCAAATGAAGTAGTACCTTTCGGAGGAGTCAAACAGTCTGGATTCGGACGAGAGGGCTCTAAGTATGGTTTGGAAGAGTTTGTGACTACAAAGTATTTATGTCTCGGTATTTAAAAAGCATAAGTACTGTCTTTGATATATCAGGTTGCCTAACCATATACTCTAATGATCATAGGAGCTAAAAATGTCTGAAAGCTATCAAATGTTCCCTTCTGTAGTATCTAGAGTGGAACAGCTTACCCCGCTAGTGAAGCGCTTTACGTTCGAACGTATTGATGGTCAATGCTATCCTGAGTTTACAGCAGGTAGCCATATGTTTGTAAAAATGAATGATGATTTTTCAAACGCTTATTCCTTGGTAAGTGATCATAAAGACTTTTCTACTTACCAGATTTGCATTCAAAAAGAAGCTAATGGTAAAGGTGGTTCGGCCTTTATGCATGACTATTGTGTTGAAGGCTTCGAATTGGAAGTTTCTTCACCTAATAATTTGTTTAAGCTATCGCCTTCAAGCAATAAGCATTTACTCATTGCTGGGGGCATTGGACTAACGCCATTTATTACACAAATGGAAGAGTTAGCACAGCACAATGCAAATTATGAATTGCACTACGCTTGTCGTTCCCCTGAATATTTAGAGTTATTAAATAGTCTAGATAAAGACGTTCATTCTTCTTGCATACACACCTACGTTAGTAGCGATGAAATATTTTTAGACTTAGATAAATTGATTTCCGAGCAACCTTTAGGAACACATATCTATGTATGTGGGCCCAAGCCTATGATTGATGCGACTATTGAAGCTTGCAACAAGTATAGACACCGTGATGAATATATTCACTGGGAGCAATTCTCTTCAACGGCAACTGGAAGCGGCAACTCTTTTAAAGTCATTTTAGCTAAGTCAAATCTTACTATCGAGGTTAAGCAAGATCAAACTATTCTACAAGCTATAGAGTCTTTTAATATCGATGTCGAATGTTTATGTAGAGAGGGAGTGTGTGGTACCTGTGAAACAGTGATTATTGAAGGTGAGGCCGAACACTTCGACCAATATCTAGACGAAGACGAAAAAACAGCCCAAAAAACTATGATGATTTGCGTATCTCGCGCTAAAGGTAAAGAAATAACACTAGAGCTTTAGTAGTTTATTTTGTTAGAGAGCTTAATCTTTGTATGTGAGAAAGTTATTCTCTTAACATATGAGTTTCTTAGGTTTTTAAGTTTTCTATCTTTGTATAAAAAAGATTTCTAGTACTAAATATTAAAATTAGCCTAAGCAATAATTAAACTAAATAAATCAAAATATATTAGGGCATGTCCTCACTTAAAAAACAATACAGGTAATATCAGGATATTACTTACTCCATTTGGCGACGTTTGATATAAGTTAGCCATTTTTAGACCATTTAGAGATTCATCGATTGAATTGAGAACACGTCCTAGTAATAGCTTTATAAAATGAATTCATTATATTAGGAAATACTTTTAGTGAATAAACTTCTGAAAGGTTTAATAGACAACCACCAGTTTGACGCCAGCCAAATTAAAACTGATAGCGAGAGTTTAGAGCATTGGGGTAAAGACTGGACCAAGCATTTTGCCCCAGCTGCTTCTGCTATCGTTTTTCCAAAAAACACTGAGCAAGTACAAGCGATTGTGCTTCTCGCTAATGAGCACAATGTGGTATTGACGCCAAGTGGCGGTCGTACTGGTTTGTCTGCTGGTGCAGTCGCCGCTAATGGTGAGATTGTCGTCAGTATGGATAAGATGAACCATATAGGACGGTTCTATCCTGCTGACCGTATGGTTGAAGTTGAAGCGGGCGTCATCACTCAGCAGTTGCAAGAGTTTGCCGAATCAAAAGATCTTTACTACCCTGTCGATTTCGCTTCAGCAGGCTCAAGCCAAATCGGTGGCAATATTGGCACCAATGCTGGCGGTATTAAAGTGATTCGATATGGCATGACCCGTCAATGGATTATGGGTTTGACCGTGGTCACTGGTAAAGGTGATATCTTGCAGCTCAACCGCGGTATGGTCAAAAATGCGACAGGTTATGACTTACGCCAATTATTTATCGGTAGTGAAGGTACGCTTGGGTTTGTGACTCATGCGCAAATCAAACTTGAGCGTCAGCCACAAGACTCAAAAGTCATAGTACTTGGTATGGACAGCTTTAATGATGTGATGAATGTACTATCGGCCTTTCAAGCACAAATTGATTTGACTGCTTTTGAATTCTTTGATGATATCGCCATTGATAAGCTGATGGCACATGGTCAAGTACAAGAACCATTTGAATCACGTACCAAGTTTTATACTTTATTAGAGTTTGAAGCGCCTTATGAGCCTATCATGGATAAAGCCATGGCAATTTTTGAGGAGTGTATGGAGCAAGGCTGGGTGGTGGATGGGGTCATGAGTCAGAGTCTAGCGCAAGCGGAAGAGCTGTGGAAGCTGCGCGAATATATCTCTGAAACTATCTCAGTATTTACGCCTTATAAGAACGATGTATCCGTACTGATAAGCTATGTGCCTGAATTTATTGCTGAGATTGATCACATTGTCAGCAGCAATTATCCTGATTTTGAAGTCTGTTGGTACGGTCATATCGGCGATGGTAACTTGCATCTTAATATTTTAAAGCCTGAAAACATGAGCAAGGATGACTTCTTCAGCGAGTGTCAAATCGTCAATAAATACGTGTTTGAAACGGTGCAAAAATATTGCGGTTCGGTCTCTGCTGAGCATGGCGTTGGTATGACCAAAAAGCCTTATCTAAACTATAGCCGCAGCGAAACTGAGATTGAGTATTTACGAGAGATCAAAAAAGTCTTTGATCCAAATAATATTATGAACCGTGGTAAGATTTTCGATATGTGAATAATTATTTAACTAATGGATTAAATGCCGTAGACTAATTTTAAAGCTAACGATACTAGCGAATAGAACCTACTGGAAAGGATTGCGCTAAAGTAATCATCAAAAAAATGCCTCTGGGAGTTGATTCTCAGAAGCATTTTTTTGTCTGTCATATAGACTGGGTTTTTAATATCTAGGATTTTTTAAAATTACTTAGGCTAAAGCAGAAAATTAACATAAAAGCCGTAGACCCATTACTGATAAGCGTCAAATCATTGCAAGTTTCTTAAAATTTGACCATAGCTATTCTAAAATACAAGCCGTGACTAACCGCTCGCGTCAGTTGATTGCAAAGATGTCTCGAGAATTAAATAGCACTTCTGGGTAGTAACTATCTACCTAGCACTATAAAAAAGTATCTAATTGATAATGAAGCACTTTTTTATAGCCTTCATACCTTTGCTTAATAGTGATAACGGCACTGTACGATGACAATCGCATCAGCTTGAATTTCATAAACTAGTCTATGCTCTTGATCAATACGACGCGACCAGTAGCCTGCAAGATCATGTTTTAGCGGTTCAGGTTTGCCGATACCCTCAAATGGGTCGCGTTTGATGGCTTTGATCAGCTTACCGATCTGTTTGATTTTGTCTTTACTGGTTTTTTGCCAGTATTCATAGTCCTCCCACGCGTCTTCCGTCCAAGATAGTATCAAGCGTCTACCTCATCATCAGAAGTGAGGGGCATATCTTTGCTATCAATCTCACGTTTAATCAAGCGACCAGCTTTAGCATCAGCAATGGACCGTCTGAGACGCTTGGCATTGACAGGGCTACTTAATAGATGCAGTGTTTCCTCATACGAGTTAAACTCTTCTAAACTCATCAATACCGTCGGTTTGGCATTTTGTCTGGTGATTAATATCGGGCCTTTATCAGTATCTACCTTATCGATATATTTTGCTAAGCTCTTTCTAAAATCAGTGTAGTTCACAACGTCCATAATAGTTACTCCACGTTTAACTATGTTAGTTATATGATCTATTATTATAGGTTAATTATCACACTATTATATACTATATGCGTACTTATATCTGTACGTATATTAAGAAAAAAAAGGGGTGCTTTGGTACATATCCATGTATACTTCTTAAAATCTACACGTAAAATCTTACATATTGATCTTGTTGTAAATTGCTTGGTGCGTTTATCCCATTATATTATCGAAAGCCTTAGTATCCACTTATATACTTATATACTTATATACTTATATGCTTATATGCTTATATGCTTATATGCTTATATGCTTATATGCTTATATACTTATATACTTATATACTTATATACTTATATACTTATAGCATCTTGCAGAAAAGCGATCATGAATGCAACATAATGGTTATTATTAAGCCTTACTGCATTTAATCGATTTTTATATGACGTTGTGATACTTTTAGATAAACATCAAATGACTTAGTTTTGCTTTTTCATTGTCGTATTTTCTCAGAATATTGCGTCTCCGATAAACCCGGGGTCGGTCAGTTTGGCATGGTTTCTAGACAGCGATGAATGTTCTTCTTATTTTAATTCTCTCTGCTACTTTTGCAAGAGATCTGATTATCCTACCCAATTTTTTGTCTAAACCTCATAGATTCAAGAGTAGCAAGCCATATCAAAGGTAGGATAATCAGCGCAGAACCTATTAACAAAGTCATATTTGGTACTTCGTT
>Ga0208014_1000700_pt1 | contig 12397 bp, 11 predicted proteins | sample 25_taG_FD_184099 | JGI IMG/M metagenome (GOLD analysis project Ga0208014, IMG submission 184099) | Marine viral communities from Cariaco Basin, Caribbean Sea - 25_WHOI_OMZ (SPAdes) (version 2) | ecosystem: Environmental > Aquatic > Marine > Oceanic | place: Caribbean Sea: Cariaco Basin...
GAGGTTATAGCAGATACCAGCAAGTTTCAGGCTATTGGTATAGATTATACCATTCAGATTGTAGACGATGAACATTTTAATATTTCGGCTGCTATTCCAAATGATTTTACGGTTCAGTCTTATGGATCTAAAGAAAAGGAAGGAAGAAATATTGGGGAAACAGCATTCAATAAGCAATTTCAGTTTGGTGAAAAAATCAACACTCCATTTCTAAATGCGGTTATCGCCCGTAATGACAATGCCTTACAAAAAAATAAAAAATTTTACATTAGTTTTTTAAATTTTGATTCGGCGGTGTCCAGATATAAAAATGTTGCTGTAAAACCAGAATCTAATGGAGCTTCCGTATTACAATTGGCTCAAACAGGCAATAATAAGGCAAGAATAGTCGATTATCTAAATGGCTCGGTAAAAGTACTTAGCGATAATATGCTTGCCAGAAAGAACCTTTTTGCGACCAAAACTATTGCTTTTATCGATAGTAGTTTAAATGTAAAGTCCAGAGAATTAAGACTGGTAGAAAATGAGCTGAATTCTTATAAAAACGATAATGAAATCTTAGATATTTCAGCTGAAAGCCAGCAATTATCCTCAAAATTACTGGAATTAGACTCCAGAAAAGAAGAAATCGAACGACAGTTATCGTATTACAGAACGCTGAAGACGTATCTTGAAACTCGGACTGATTATTCCAATATCCCCGCACCATCTGTAGCAGGCATAAGTGAAGGAAGTATTTCATCGGCAGTAGCCAGGTTAATTACGCTGGCTGAAGAACGTAGTAATTACCAGTATAGTTTGAAAGAAGGCGCTCCTATTTTTGCTGATATCGACCGACAAATAAATAGTGTAAAGTCGGTTTTACTCGAAAATATAAATAGTTCGCGTGGCCTTTTAGAACAAGAGATCAGGGATGTGAACGGACGTATTTCGAATGCAGAAAAGCAAATACGGGAATTACCAAAAGAAGAACAGGATTTACTTAAAATTCAACGTAAATACAATATTAGCGAAAGCACTTATAATCTTTTTTTAGAAAAGCGAAATGAAGCCGGACTGATAAAGGCGGCGAATGTGAGTGATGTACTTATCATAGACAAAGCAAAAGATATTGGAGGCGGAAAGATAGGACCCAATACCCAGTTAAATTATGTAATGGCCGTCATGGTGGGTGGAGTTATACCTTTAACATTTGTATTCTTACTGGTATTTTTAAATACTAATATACATAATGCGCAAGAGGTAGAACGATTATCTCCTATTCCTATTTTAGGAATGATAGGTAAAAGTAAAATGAATAGTAACCTTGCGGTTTTTGAAAGTCCCAAATCCTCGATTTCTGAAGGGTTTAGGGGGCTAAGGTCTAGTTTACAGTTTATGTATAAAAAGCAGGGGGTAGAAGGTGCAAAAACATTATTGATTACCTCTTCAGTTTCGGGAGAAGGGAAAACATTTTGCGCGATGAACATGGCAACGGTATTTGCGATGAGTGAGCGGAAAACGATCCTGGTGGGACTGGATTTACGTAAACCAAAGATATTTGATGATTTTGGATTGAATAATGATCTTGGAGTAAGTAATTATTTAATACAGGATGCAACCTCTAAAGAAGTTATTCAGCACAGTAAGATTTCCTATTTAGATGTTATTACAGCCGGGCCGGTGCCTCCGAATCCATCAGAGCTATTAATGAATGATCAGATGGAAGTCCTTATAAAGGAACTTAGAGAGACCTATGATTATATTATTTTAGATACACCACCAATAGGTTTGGTAGCAGATGCTTTAAATTTGGTGAAGTATACAGATGCCACTATTTATATGGTACGGCAGGATTATACAAAAAGGGGCATGTTAGAGTCAATTAATCAGAAATATGCAAAGGGAGAAATAAAAAACATCAGTTTTGTATTAAACCACTTTGTGCATAGGGCAAAGTATGGTTATGGCTATGGTTACGGCTACGGTTATGGTTATGGCTATGGTTACGGTTATAATCGTTATAATAATGGTTATGGAGAAGCCGCTTCAACGGTATCACAGCTAAAAAAATCCTGGAGAAAATTTAAGCAGAAGTTTGAGTAGGTCTTTAGTGATTAGTGAATTGTTAAGAGTTAATGGTGAATAGTGAAATTGATTTAATTTTTTAATGGATCCTAAAGATTTGGAAGTGTGGAAAAAAAGTATGGAATTGGTGGAGGTTACTTATAAAATTTCTGCCAATTTTCCTGTTAGTGAAATGTATGGTTTAACAAATCAGCTTAGAAGGGCATCAGTTTCAGTTGTTTCAAATATAGCCGAAGGATCTGGTAGAAATAGTGATAAGGAATTACTCTATTTTTTGAATGTATCCTTAGGATCTCTAGCGGAAGTTGAAACTCAATTTGAAATAGTATATAGACTTAATTTTATCTCGGATGTAGACGATACATTCCAACTAATAACTGAAACTAGGAAATTATTAATTGGTTTTAGAAGTTATATAAAGAAACCCCAAATCACTAATCACTAATCACCAATTGACTGAAGCTATGAATGATAATTGGTTATATGAAATTTCGCCGAAGCGAAAATTAATTGATCTTAATTTTCAGGAAATTTGGCGTTATAGGGACTTGTTGATTTTGTTTGTAAAGCGTGATATCACAACAGTTTACAAACAAACTATTTTAGGTCCGCTTTGGTTTTTTATTCAACCTTTGTTTACTTCGGTTATTTATACCCTGGTGTTTAATAATATTGCCAGTGTTTCAACAGGGAATGTTCCAAATTTCTTATTTAACTTAACCGGAATTACTGCGTGGAATTATTTTAATCAGTGTTTCACAAGTACATCCAATACTTTTAACCAAAACGCAGCGCTTTTTGGTAAAGTTTACTTTCCGCGAGTAATTGTTCCTTTAAGTAAAGTAATTGCTGGTTTAGTGAAGTTCGGAATTCAGATTCTTATTCTAATTGTGTTCTATTGCTACTTTATTTATCAAGGAAGTTCAGTTGCTCCCAATTCCAATCTTATTTTGTTTCCTTTTTATGTGATACTGATGGCACTTATGGGTTTAGGTTTTGGGATGATCATTTCAGCAATGACAACTAAATACCGAGACCTTACGGTACTCATCGGTTTTGCAACTTCATTATTGGTTTATATTTCGGCGGTACCATATCCATTAAGCCAGGTAGAAGCAAAGATGCCAGATATTGCATGGATCGTTCGTTTAAATCCGTTAACCCAGATTATAGAGGGATTTCGATATATGATTTTAGATGAAGGGATTTTTAATTTAGGTTCGTTTCTGTATACCGTAGGAATAAGTATCATGCTTTTTATCATCGGCTTAATAATATTTAATAAAACGGAAAAGAATTTTATAGATACGGTATAATGAGTGTGATACTAAAAGCTGAAAATATTTCGAAGCAATACCGTTTAGGAACGGTAGGAACAGGTACATTAAGCCATGATTTTAATAGATGGTGGCATCAAATTAGAGGTAAAGAAGATCCTTATTTAAAGGTAGGAGCAGTAAATGATCGCTCGGCTAAAGCCAGCGAAGACTATGTTTGGGCCTTAAGAGATATTAATTTTGAAGTGAAAACCGGGGAAGTTTTAGGCATAATTGGAAAAAATGGCGCAGGCAAATCTACATTACTGAAATTATTATCCAGAGTTACTTCTCCAACAACAGGAAGTATTAAAACTAAAGGTAGAATCGCTTCCTTGCTTGAAGTAGGCACGGGTTTTCATCCTGAACTTACGGGAAAGGAAAATATATATCTTAACGGCGCTATATTAGGAATGACCAAGCCAGAAATCAAGACTAAAATTGATGAAATTATCGCTTTCTCTGGTTGTGAAATGTATATTGATACACCCGTGAAAAGGTACAGTAGCGGGATGCGTGTGCGTTTAGGCTTTGCGGTGGCCGCGCATTTAGAACCTGAAATTTTAGTGGTTGATGAGGTATTAGCCGTAGGTGATGCCGAATTTCAAAAAAAAGCTATTGGGAAAATGCAAGATCTATCTAGTGGTGAAGGAAGAACAGTACTTTTTGTAAGTCATAATATGGTCTCTATACAACAGTTATGTACCCGTTGCCTGGTTTTAAAAAATGGAACTATTCATTTTGAAGGAAATGTGAAGGAGGGTGTAAATCAATACTTGAAGAATGAAAAAGACAAAACTAGTAGTGAAAACACTTTTCCTGTCGAAATAAAAAATGCGATTATTCATGATTTCTCGATTTATAACGAAGAAAAAAAAGTAAAAAATCTTTTTTCGGGTGATTCTTACAGCTTCAATCTATCTGTAGAGAATACTTCAACAAAATTTATAGAATTAAATGTTCGACTTCAGTTATTCGATGAAAGTCAATCTTTAATAACTACGCTAAACACCTATCATACAGATGATACATTGGAAATAGCCCCTTCAGAAAAAATAACAACACGATGCATTATCGATAAATTAGCTATTACTTCAGGAAAGTATATTGTAGGAATGCAATTATTAGATTTGAAGGAAAGAGATGTGTTATATGAAGATGAGAAGTTTTATGGATTTAAAGTAGCAAATGGTGATTTTTATAAAACAGGAAAGCTTCCAACAATAAAAAATTTAGGTTCTTTATTGTCTGAATATAAATGGCAAAGACTTGAAAATCTATGATTTCGCATAAGCATAAATGTATTTTTATTCATATTTCTAAATGTGCAGGTTCTAGTATAGAGACAGCATTTGGGGTAGACGTATCTGATAATACCGAAAAAAATAACAAAAATCTTTTTGGGTGGAATGAAGAGTTAAAAATACATCTTCAGCATGCTACTCCTTGCGAATTATTACAAAATAATCTAATAGAAAAAGGAATTTGGGAATCATATTATAAATTTATTATAGTTCGAAATCCATGGGATCGTTTTTATTCCGATTATAGTTGGATGAGTAGAGAACAGGATATAATTGATAGTTTTTATAACTATCTAAATGCTAAGGGTGAATTTGAGAAAGTGTTAACTCAAAAAAATATATTATATCGGGGTGACCATTTGAAATCTCAAATGGATTACTTTTTTTATGAAGGAAAAAAAATAAATTATAATCGTGTGATTTATTTCGAAGATATAAAAAATGGTCTAGAAGAAGTTTGCATAGATTTGTCTTTAAATAAATCCTTTTTTAGTAAAAAAGTTAATGCTAGAAAAAGGAAACATCATTATTCTTTATTTTATAATAAAAAAAGGAAAAAAATAATAGAGGAAAAATTTAAAGATGATATTGAATATTTCAAGTTTTCATTTAATGATAAAAAAAATGGATTAAAAGATTTTGTTCGTAGTAATTTACCATCTAAATATTTAATTAAATAATGTTTCCTCTTGTTTCTATTTGTATACCGACATTTAACGGAGAAGCCTATTTACAAGAGGCTTTGGATTCTATTCTACAGCAAAATTCTAGGGATTTTGAAGTAATAATTAGTGATGATCAATCTACCGACGATACATTAAAAATTGCTAATAAATTTAAAGAAGCTGCAGATTTTCCTGTTAAAATTTATAATCATAGTCCAAAAGGCATTGGTGCAAATTGGAATAATTGTATTAAAAAAGCTAAGAGTAAGTATATTAAATTTTTATTTCAGGATGATGTTCTTTATCCAACTTGTATAAAAAAAATGGTAAGCGTTCTAGAGAGTTATCCAAAAATTGCATTAGTAGCTTCAAAAAGAGATTTTATTGTAGAATCATCAGCATCTTCAGCATTAACAAGTTGGCTGGATAAATATAAAGATTTACAGGCAACGCTTAGTAATGAAGAAAATAATGTATTAGTTCTGGATAAAAGCCTTTTTAAGTCGATTGAATTTTTAAATTCCCCTTTTAATAAAATAGGTGAGCCTTCAGTAGTAATGTTTAGAAGTAATATTATAAAAAAAGTAGGCATGTTTAATGAAGAATTAAAGCAGATTTTAGATTATGAGTTTTATTACCGCATTCTTAAAAGATATAAAGTAGCTATTTTACCAGAAAAATTAGCTGGATTTAGGGTTCATGGTCTTCAAGAAAGCGAAAAAAATAATATGAATAACGTTAATGAGAAATTCATTTTCGATAAAATTTTATATAGATTTTTTTTTAGGTATTTACGTATCGACCATAAAAAGGAATTGTTCCTAAAATTTAATCCACTCTTAAGGAAAATTATAAAATTAATTAGCAAGCCGGCTTCTTAATAGTCCTTAAGGTTTTATATAAGGTATGTCTAAAGAACTTTTAATAATTATACTTAACTATAGTTCAAATATTGATACAATTGAATTGTATCAATATTTATCATTAAACACTAATTTTTCTATTCTTGTTATTGACAATTTTTCTACATCTGATGAGGTTCTGTCCTTAGAGCTTAAAATCCCGAAAGAAAGATTGATTCTTAATAAGAAAAACTTAGGCTATGCAGGAGGAAACAATATAGGTCTTAAATATGCAAAAAAACATAATTTTAAATATTCTTTGCTTCTTAATCCGGATATAAGAATTAATAATAAAAGTATTGTAAAGCTTTTAAAAGAAATAAAAAAAGAAACTATGTTAGCCGCCACAGGACCTAGAATTTGTTTTAGATCTAATCCTAATATTATATATTCTGATGGTGGAATTTTAAAGGAATCTAAGGCATATTTTACGGAGCATCTTCATTACAAAAAAGAAGTAAATAATATTGATAATCAAGATCAGGTGTATGATGCTGATTATGTGAATGGTAGTGCTTTTATGATTAATATGGAAGTATTAGAAAGAGTAGGCTATTTAGATGAAAAGTTTTTTTTGTATTTTGAAGAAACAGATTGGTGTTTGCGAGCTAGAAAAATGGGATATAGCCTTAAAATATTTACAAATGCCGTTGCTTTTCATTTATCTAGCGAAAAAAATAATAATTACTTTTTCTATATGACTAGAAATAGAATTTTGTTAGCAAATAAAAACATCACCTACATAGAAGAAACGAGAAAGTTAATAGGATTGTCTATTTTAAAAGAAATATATGGAGGCTTGAGAAAAGGTGAGTTTCCCGATAAAATTTTACGATCTAAGGTGAAGGGTTATATCTATGGAGTGTTCAATCGATAATACTAGAGGATACAATATCTTGATACCTACTTCCAAAAGTGTAAATTTATTTTTTGAAGAAATAATTACAGAAAGTAATAATAATTTTTTTTATGGCTCTTTGGAAACTTCTATTATAAATATAGATGCTGTACTCATTCATTGGCCAGAAGAACTTTTTGGTTGGAAGAAACCAAACCATGAACAAATTCAATATTTAGAAAATACAATAATATATTGGAAGAGCGAAGGGCTTAAGTTATTTTATTTAGTTAATAATGAAAGACCTCATGCTAGTTTTCATACCAAGTATAAAAAATTATATAATATTATTTTAAATAAGGCAGATGTATTTATACATATGGGAAAGTTTAGTCAACAAAAATATGAGAGTAATTTTCCTAATAGTAAGCATGAAATAATATTTCATCCTACTTATAACAAAAGTTACAAGATCTATAATAAAGATTATGCACGCAAGTTATTGGGGTTTTGTGAAGAAAAGCTCATAGTGTTAGTTCCAGGACAAATTAGGAGTTTAAAAGAAGAAAAGAATACAATTGCTGCTTTTACCTCTTTAAAACAAAAAAATAAACTTTTAATAATTCCAAGAATGTACTATAGAAGAGTTCATTTAGAGTTTAAGGGAAGAATTTTATTAAAAAGAATTATCGATATAAATAAGGTCATAGAGAAAATTATTAATTTTAGAATCTTAAGGAAAGATATTCTTTTAGAACAATCTTTTTTAAATAGTAGAGATTTGTCTCTATATATGTCTGCATGCAATCTTATATATTTACCGAGAGAAAATAACTTAAATTCTGGTATGGTTTTTTTGGCAGCAACATTTAAAAAATTAGCAGTAGGCCCAAATGTTGGAAATATAGAAGAGCACTTAAAAAATCTAAATTTTATAGGGTATAAAGCACAAGATTCTAAAAGTAGGTTTATAGCTATAAATAAAGCAGCGAGTTTGATAAATAACAAACACTGGGAAATAACTAATGTGAAAATGTATTCTCCCAAAAATTTAGCAATACAATGGGATAATTTATGCGCTAAATATTTGAATAAAAATTGAAGAAAGCTGAAAATTAACTAAAGAAAAAGGCTCACATTTTTTATAATTCAATGAATAATCCTTTAGTTTCCATAATCATTCCAACCTATAATCGTGCTCATTTTATTGGAGAAACTTTAGAATCTGTTATTGCGCAAAGTTGCCCAAACTGGGAATGTATCGTGATAGATGATGGTTCTAGTGATTATACTGATGAGCTAATGGAATTTTATTGCGAAAAAGATTCCAGGATTCAATATCACCATAGACCATCGAATAAACCTAAAGGAGCCAATGCCTGTAGAAATTATGGGTTTGATTTAAGCAAAGGGGAATATGTTAATTGGTTTGATAGTGATGATGTTTATGATTTAGATTGTTTAAAAAATATTTTAAGCTTAATAAAATTTAAGGAGAAGATTGATATTATTATTGTTCCCTACCAATTCATTGATAATTTAGGAAAAAAAGGAACTTTAATTACTTTAGAATTACCTTTCAATGATCTCTATAAAGACTATGCTTTATGGAATTTGAAAATTATAACAGGTAGTTTATGGATAAAAAAAAGTTTTCTTATTGATGAAGAATATTTATTTGATACAAATATTCTTAGGGGCCAGGAAACCGAATTTTTTTTACGTTTATTTTTCGATAAAAAAATTAACTTTCATTTAGTTGAAGCTGTGAGCTTTTATTATAGAAAACATAACAACTCAAAGTCTTTTGAAGATCAAGTATTCAATGAAAATTTTCAAATGTCGGTTGCAAAAATATACTGCGATAATTATGAGAAAGTATTCTCTTATAATGATATAAAGCTTTTAAAATACTATCATAAAAGAACAGTCTCATTTTGGTTTAGAGGTTTGGATTATAAATCAAAATTGGTAAGAAATTATATTTCTCAAAGGCTATTTTCTATTTATAAAAGAAGAATTTTTTTTCGATTAAAATTTAAATTAATATTTGAGATCCACGAAGTATATGGTAAGAGAATTTTCAAATTGGTCAATTATTTAAAAAATCAGTATTGAGTCAAATACCAAAAATAATCCATTATTGCTGGTTTGGAGATACAGAAATGTCAGCAACTGTAGAAAATTGTATTCTTACATGGAAGAAGCATTTGTCAGATTATAAATTGATATTTTGGAATGAAACTAATTTTAAAAGTTCAAGCAATTTTTATGAGTATGCTATAGATAATAGGCAATGGGCTTTTGCAGCGGATTATGCACGTTTAGCAATTCTTTATAAGTACGGAGGTATATATCTTGATACAGATATGTACGTAATTTCATCTTTTGAAGAATTATTGCAAGATGAATTTTTTATGGGAATTGAGAATACTGGTAGAGTTAGTTGTGGTATTATTGGAACAAGACCCAATCATGAAACATTAAAGGCTATACTAGATCAATATGATTCTTTGAAACTTGATGAAGCTTGTTTTAAAATTGCGATAACAAAAAGATTCACCCGATTTTTTTTTAAAAAATATTCTTTAGAAATTTTAGAAGATAGAGATTATAATTTGGAAGATGCTAAACTTTATAAGTCGGATTATTTCTATCCTTATCCTTATAATAAAAACCAGAAATTAAACAAAAACTTTTTAAATTTTATACAACCTAAAACATTAGCAATTCATCTTTGGGAAGGATCGTGGTTGGGATATTCAGAATTTGAATACTTAAGAAGAAGACAATACAAAAAAGCTATTAAAAAAATAATCAGTGAACCTGAGGGAGAATTTTCATTTTACTATTTTAGAAAAATTCTAAGTTGTTTAAAATATTCATTATTTAATGGTTAGTATCGTTATTCGAAATAAAAACGAGGCAGATAAATTGCAAAAGACCTTAACTATTCTGTATAGCCAATATAAAGAAGATTTTGATGAGGTAATTCTGGTAGATAATAATTCTACTGATAATAGTGTTTCCATTGCAGAAAGTTTTGGTGTAAGAATAATTACTATTGAAAATTTCAGCTATGGTCGGGCAACTAATTTGGGGATTAATTCTGCTAAAAATAATTTTGTTTTACTATTAAGTGCGCATGCAATACCAATTGGAAATTCATTCTTTAAAAATTCAATTTTTAAAATTACTCAAGACTCAAATATTGCGGGAATACGGTACGTGAATTCAATCCAAAATTATCTAAGAGCTATAGAAAACAATTTTGTTATTACTGATGGTCTACAATACGGACTTATGACCGCATGTGCCATGATAAATAAAAATGTTTGGAACGAGATAAAGTTTGATGAAAATTTGCCTGGAAGTGAAGATAAAAAATGGAGTATAGAAGTTTTAAAAGCCGGATATGAAATAAGAGATATTCCGGAAACTTATTTTTATTTCCCTAAAAGAAGTAAAAAAGCTAACTTATTACGGCTAAAAAATGAAACTATAGCTCAATATAAACTCAATAAAAAGACTTATCCTTCAAGAATTAAACTAATCCTAATTTTTATTTTTAACTGTACAATTTCTAATACAAAACATTTTATCTCATATATATTAAATGAATTTAAGTTGTTGAAGCTGAAATTTAGTATTTATAAAGAATTAAAGCATTAACTATACTAATTAATTGAAATAGTTTCATATAAAGTATAGGAGTTAGAAATTGATAAATTCATTATTGATAATGAGTACTAATCTTGTAATTCATATAGGTCATCATAAAACAGGAACTACTTTTCTGCAAAATTTTATTTTTCCATGTTATAAAGAACTTAGCGTAGTAAGAGCCTGGTATTCACATCGAAAAATTACAGAAATGCCTTTAAAGAAAAATATTTTAATCACTGATGAAGGAATTTCTGGCAATCCTTTTAGAGGAAATTATTTTGATGAATTTGAAAAAAATATAGTTAATATTAAAAAATTATATGGAGATGTAAAGATATTAGTAGGCTTTAGAGAACATTCGTCTATGATTTTGTCTTTATATAAACAACATTTGCATCAAAAAGGATATCTTACTCTGGAAGAATTTTTCAATAAACAGAATACAGGCTTAATAAGACAAGAACATCTTAAATTTCTAATTCGAATAGAGATTTTAAAAAAACATTTCACTCATATTTTCGTGTATTTGCAAGAAGATTTAAAATCCAATATCGATTTGTTTATTAATAAATTATCTCACTTTATCGGCGTCGATTTGAATAAAGAAGAATTTGAATTTCTTAGAGATAAAACAGCAAATGTAGGTATCAGAACAGAAAAGCAAGTCAGGTTATTAAGAACAATGAATATTTTAAATTCAAAAAAATATTGTCCTAATCTTTATGGAACCAAATTGACTAGATATAAATTAACACCGCGTGATATATGTCAAAATAGAATGAAAGATTCAGGTGATATATTCAAAATGGATAGTAATTTGAAGGCTTTTATTACAAATCTATATAGCGAAGATTGGCAGGGGATTAAATTATTATCTTCAACATCAGTTAATGAAAAATAAATCTAACTTTAAATTTGGCGATTATTTTAAGGAGTTAGAGCATAACTATCCTGTAAATCACTGGCGTATTGATGATATATATATATGGCCATATATCCGAATAAAACTATATTTTTTTTTACTTTCTAAAAAGATAAATCAAGGAAACGAATCTAAGACTAATATTATTGCTTCATTTAGTTCTAAACCAAAAAAAAATATAGGGAATTCTAAAATAATAGAGCTTTCAAAAGCTATAATCAGTAATAAAATATTTTTTTCTAAACTCAGAAAAAAAAAGATAGTATTTGTAGGATCACATTTTCATAGAGTTCAAGAAGATGGAGTTGCATTTAATCGTTTTTTTGACAGTATGATAAAAAGCCATCAGTTGGAGAATGATGTTTATTTTCTAGAATATCAAAAAATTATAGAGGATAGCTTTAATAAAAAGACGATCATTCATTTAGAGAAACAAATTAATGCTTCAAAAAAAAATGATAACCTTTTTAAATCAAAAAAAGAATTATATAAAAATAGTAGCGAATTGTACAGATATGAATCCTTTTTAAGTGATGTTAAAAAGGATCTTGCGAAAAGAGAATTTCTTCAATTACAGGAAAACAACTTAATTAGTTGGGTTAGAAAGATAAAGTTTATTTCTAATTTTTATATCCGTTTTTTTAAAAAAGTCTCTCCTGAAAAATTAATTTTTTGTGGATACTATGGTTGGGATAATTTGTATGCCGCGATTTATAG
>Ga0208014_1000707_pt1 | contig 12305 bp, 13 predicted proteins | sample 25_taG_FD_184099 | JGI IMG/M metagenome (GOLD analysis project Ga0208014, IMG submission 184099) | Marine viral communities from Cariaco Basin, Caribbean Sea - 25_WHOI_OMZ (SPAdes) (version 2) | ecosystem: Environmental > Aquatic > Marine > Oceanic | place: Caribbean Sea: Cariaco Basin...
GGAGTTCTTCTTCCCGGGCCCGGATCCACTGCTCTTTTTTATGTCCCTGGCACTTGGGACAATGGCGGTTGCGGCAACTATTGTAACTAAGGTGGAGCCTGTGGCAGGAAGGATGGTTACAGCGGTCAATATGGCCACCCAGGGTAGCAGTACGGCATTTGCGCAAAGCGTGAAGGGTTCTTAGTTGCCAGCTGTTGGAACAATAGTTGGATAAAGAGTCCGTGTTTCTTTCCAGTACCTGGGCCACCTCATAAGTAGCAGGTTTCAAGGCTACTCCGTGTAGAGCCGGTCCAGCGGACTGAACGGCTTTTGCCTACCCAGTTGTGCCACGTGAAGGTAGGTAAGGGTGGTTTGGATATCAGCGTGTCCCAGTAAATCTTTGACACTGATAATATCCAATCCCATCTCCAAAAGATGGGTGGCATAACTGTGCCGAAGGCTGTGGGTAGTGATTTCTTTCTGGATCCCGCTGTGTTTCCGGGCTTCCCGAACGATCCATTGCACTCCCATTGCCGATAACTGGGCTGGATTACCTTCCCTATCGTTGCCATTAAAACACCAAATGGTTGGCGGATCTGCAGTGATATATTTTTTTAGCCCACGGGCCTGCATCTGGGATAATGGAACATAACGGTCTTTGCGTCCTTTGCCCTGGCGAATGTGGAGCATTTTACGATCAAAATCCAGATCTTTGAGTTGCAAGTTCCGAAGTTCAAAACAGCGAAGGCCGCAGCCATAGAGCATCGCCAATACCAAGCGGTGCTTGAGAAGTTTTGGAGTTTTAAGCAGTTGCTTTACTTCACTACGGCTTAGTACCACCGGGAGTTTGTGGGGCCGTTCGATGGAAGGGAGCATCACCCGCATCGCTTTTCGGAAATCTTTCTTGTATAATTATCCTTAAACCAATTTTTAACAGGCAAATCTCCATCCATGCAAAAAAGGAGTTTGTCCTTAAAGTTAATAAATTGAGAATACCATTGCAGGGATTCTCTATTTATAAAGATATTTCCATCAGAATTATCTAATAAATAAATAAGTTTATTCCAATCACCAAATTGCCTACAATAAAAAGGACCTTCTTTGAAATGCCATATAAATGGAAACCTTAATTTATTTTCTCTAATATACTTCAAAACCTCGAAAGCTAATGAAACTGCTTGATAATTTAATAGACCATATATGATATCTGTCTGAATTTCATTTAATTTTTGTTGCCAGTTTATTATTGATAAATCAGTGATATTACTATATGGAAATGGCCCGATAGCATTATATGGATTGGGATTACTTATCCATAAGCCCCATAATTTATGACCTCTTTTTTCTAATTCGTAAATTCTTTCGGAATTATAAGCCAATTCACTGGAAACTTGAAGATCTGGAGTCGGAAAAGACGAAAATCTAAGAAAGTATTAAACAAATCTCGAACCTGTCTCGATTTGATGCTCTGTTCTCGCCTTTTCCAAGATTCCCCACCTATCAAAAAAATGGTGAAAACGACATATACTAAATTGATTTAAATAGTGATATTTGTAAAAAGTTTAAATATTTAAATTGCTTTTCTATGCTTCAAAGTAACCCAACCAAGAAAGGAACAGGATTAGAATTATGGGGTGATTATGGTGACTTAACAAGCCTGTATGAAACCATTCATAAAATAGGGGAGCGGTTAAATGAATATAAGAAGGAAGAGAAGGGGCAATCGGACATAATAATGGGCTTTGCTTATGAGGTCCGAAAAGCTTTCCAGCATTCCAGGTTGAAAGATAAGTTTGTTTTTGACTCGGAAAATAAGGTTGAATATTTAGGCTTTAGATATCTATGGACAGACTTCCTTTATTTAATTTCCGTTCTTCGCTATAATTCAGGTTATGTAGTGCTGGATGCCCTGGATCAGGCAAATCTTCATATCCTCGAATATAATTGTAAGAAAACTTTATTTGATTATGATCCCCAGGGCGCACAACAAATTCAAAATTTCATAGATCAAAAAATTGATATACATAATGACCTGGTTTTTTTAGTGCTGCAGGCTATTAATATAGAGTATTTGAGTAAAATCCCGGGAAAAAGAAGATTTCGGGGAATACCAGATTTGTTAATTGCTTATTCTCAATTTTCACCTGCTTATAAAATGTGGGAGTCTGATATGATGAGTAGGGCTAATGAATTAGGCTGTAATGTACATGAATTAAATTATAGGGATTATCCTGAAATAGTTTGGTAATCATTAAGTAAAAAAGCAGTTTTCAGACAGAATTTATTCTGAAAATCTTAAAACCATCTAAAGCTGCTTTTAAGAATCTTAAACCTTCGCATAAGGAGCTGCATCTAAAGTTGCATTTAAGGTTCTTACGTTTAAAGTCGTAAGAAATAAGTAGATGAGATTAAAGTAACTTAATGTCGAATATCAGGTTAAATTTTAATAGAAATTAAGATGGAAGAAAATAAAAAAACGGTTGCAGAATTGACTATCTATTACAAAAAACAGCGTTTGACCAGCCTGATTTTTGATACTCAGCAGACCGCAGACAGATGCTTTGAAACTTTAAATATGCTGTTTAACAAAAAAGGAGAAAAGGAATTTTCGTTTAGCGGAGAAATCAAGACAATATATTCGGGTAGTAGTCTTATTGAGGAACTCAAAAATTGGGAAGATGGGAAAATAGAGCCTAAAGGTACGCTTCTGGAAATGATAAAAATCCTGGATCGTTTAAATTAAAGCTAAAATAGGGGGATAGTTTATTTTCATAATTTCACTAATCTTCAGAAGATTTTTATTTTTAAATATCTTACATAATTAAATAGAAATTATTTCATTTCCATCTAAGACTCAAAAAAACTATATTTGTAAAATATTCTTGAAGCGTTTTGCTTTGAGTCCGGCACTTAAACTTAGGAAATTTCGATAACAACAGGACAACAAGTGAAATACATTACCGTAGCAAAAGATTTTACCTTAATGCTATCCTCAGGAGGATTTATTAAATTTACTCCTGTTAACGATTCATTATTTGAAGATTGGCTCATAGCAAACAAGGTTCAAAATAGCAGAAAAGAAGAAGGCTGGATAACCGAATAACCAGCCTGAATACTTTACTTCCCTTTTCCTAACTCATTTAACTTTTCCTTGAGTTCAATAAGTCCGGCTTTTTCGAGATATTGACCGGCAATACTTTTCAATTCTTCCAGATTTTCTTCGGGCACATTGGATAGAAGTCCATCATTTTTCTCATCATCTTTCACGACCAATCCACGCTCAATTACATGGTTTAGTAATAGCACATTTTTACGTGAGATCCTCAAATCAATCTTCACTGTGTCATTCATGCCAGGGATACTTAAGATCGTATCATAAACTTTGGCTACATCATTTGTTGTCAACATAATCACACGTTTTTAAATCATTTAACATTAATAACAAAAGTATTAAGAGTAAAAGAAATCATCCTCATCAAAATATGAAGGAGATAATTATTAGAACTATGGAAAACAAATCAAACGCTATTATTATTACAGGAGGTCCCGGAATGGGAAAGACATCCGTGAAAGAACAACTTTTAGTTATGGGATATCATTCGGTTGAAGAAACCGGTAGAAGTATTATCCAAAATGAACTTAAAACAGATGGAAATCGTTTACCGTGGTTTGATAAGGAAGGATTTGCAATGGCTATGTTTCGGCAATCCCTCAAAGATTTTCAGGATGTGTCGGAGAAGTGTGGATTGATATTTTTTGACCGTGGTATTCCAGATGTCATTGGATACCTAAAACTGTGCAATATTTCCATTCCTGAAATAATTTGGCAGGCAGCGAAAGAAAAGCGATACTATCCTATGGTTTTTATAACTCCATCTTGGAGAGTTATTTATGTAAATGATGCCGAGAGAAAACAGAATTTTGAAGAAGTAGTTGCCACGTATCATATAATGAAGGAAGCCTATGCTTTCTTAGGGTATAAATTGGTTGAACTGCCTAAAACAACAGTTTTAAAGAGAGTTAATTTCATAATTGAATATTTAAGTGCAGTATGAAACATTTCTGTTGATTAATGAAATTTCCTGTACTACTTTGTACGAAATTTTAATTATAGGATTGGCGATACTCTAATGGAGAAAGAGTGGTTTTGTTTTTAAATAATTTATGAAACGATTGAGGATATTCAAAGCCCAATGAATAGGCTATTTCACTAACTGATAATTTAGTAGTGGATAATTTCTCCTTAGCTTTCTCGATTAACTTTTGTTGGATATGTTGCTGGGCACTTTGTCCCGTTATACTTCGTAACATATCGCTTAGGTAATTGGAAGACAGGTTCAGTTTTGCAGCTAAATAGGAGACACTGGGAATACCCTCAGTTTCTGTGAGGTTTTGGTTGAAGTAATCTTCTAACAAATCTTCAAAATCGGATAATAAACCGCTATCGGCCTGTTTTCGGGTTAAGAATTGGCGATGATAGAACCGGTTAGAATAATTCAGCAATAACTCTATTTGTTTTATGATAATTGAATGTGAAAATGTATCTATTGAAAATTGACTTTCCTTTGAAATATCCAATAGTAATTGATTAACGGTTTTTTCTTCATCAGTAGATAAATGTAAAGCTTCATTTAGGGAATAAGAGAAAAAACCAAATTTACGGATATCCTTAGACAAGGAAAAGCCCTGTAAAAAATCGGGATGAATAGTTAGCCAAAGACCTTCTAACTCCCAATCATCCCTTATTTCTGTAATTATCACTTGATTCGGGGCATAAAATGTCATAATACCATCATCAAAATCAAAGTGCTGCTGGCCATATCGCATTTTACCTTTAAAATTCTTTTTGATTGCTATGCAATAAAATCCGTAAGTAACCGCCTCTAATTTCTCATCATCATAACACTTAATGGTAGAAAAATCAATTAAACTAATTAATGGGTGCTTCGGTTTTGGCAACTCTAAAAGTTGATGCAGATCTCGGATTGACTGAATTATATAAGGTTTCATTAAAAACAAATTTATAAAAATAGAATTTACGCTTCCTATTTAATCAAAATCGGTAGATAACGTCAAAGATTTCCATTTTTCAAATTCTGCATCTTCCTGCGCTCTTTTTTGGGCCACCAGCTCATAGGTGTCCGGCCCTAAAAGTAAATGAAGAGGCGGCTGTTCCATTTCACTTATTTGAACTAATATTTTTGATAGTTTGTCGGGATCTCCGGGCTGTGATCCACTAAATTTAGTCCACATCTTTTCAGCTTTATCTACACCATACACTTCAATACGGTTCTTTACATAGTTGATGGAGTTCATAAATTCTGTTCTAAATTGTCCAGGTGCAACTACCGTTACTTTTATCCCGAAATTTATTACCTCTTGAGCTAAGGCTTCGGAAATTCCGATAAGCGCAAATTTAGCTGCATTATAACTTGCCGCCTTTTCAAAGCCAATATACCCCGCATTAGAAGAAATATTAATGATGTGTCCGCTTTGCTGCTTACGCAAATGAGGCATCATATTCCTGATGATATTAACCGTCCCAAAAAGATTCACATCCATAGTTGCCCGAAACTCTGCATCAGTCATTTCCTCCATACTTCCCACCAAGCTATAACCGGCATTATTGACTACTACATCGATACGCCCTAGTTTTTCAATACTTTCATCAATAGCTTTCTTTACAGCTGTATCTGAAGTAATATCTAATTTTACCGGAAAAAGATTTTCTTTAAATGATGTAATTTCTTTTTCCAGAGCACCTGTATTCCGACTTGTAGCAATTACCTTATGTCCTTGTGAAAGGAGTAGTTTGATTAAATGAAGTCCTAGCCCTTTGGACGTACCTGTCACCAACCATACTTTTTGATTTTCTTTGCTCATAATAATCTGTTTTTTATTTATGAATACAAAGTTGCATTGTTTTACTTTTTATACAGTATCCCGATTACTGAGTTTAGTATCCATATTGCAGATGTATTTAATATTTTCTGAATCCAGATGCTACCATGCCATTCAAAATATAGAGAGGATGGGGAGAAGCCATACCACTTGTTTAACTTTACGTCAGTAAACTGAATAGTGAAGATGAAAATATGTGGTTATGGATTTCAGGAAACAAAAACTTTCCATTGCAGAAGCAAAGGAAATGGATATGGTTCAATACCTGTCCTCATTGGGTTATGAACCTTCAAAAATCAGGGGCAATGACTATTGGTACCGTTCACAATTGCGGCAGGAAAAGACACCCTCTTTTAAGGTTAATCGAAAGTTGAACCGATGGTACGATCATGGACTTGGTAAGGGAGGTAATATTATCGATTTTGGGATTGCATATTTTGGTTGTTCTGTCGGAGAATTTCTAAAAAAATTGGATGGTAATTTTTCTTTTCAAAAGCACTTAAAAAGTTTTCCCAAAAGAAAAAATGAACCTGAGCATCAACTTAAAATTTTAAAAGATGTTGCGCTTAGTTCACATGCATTGATACGCTACTTAGAACAACGAAAAATCCCTATTGAAACTGCAACTCGATATTGCCGGGAAGTACATTATGAATTGAATGCAAAAAACTATTATGGAATTGGTTTTAAAAATGATTCCAGCGGATTTGAAATACGTAATCCTTACTTCAAAGCAAGCAGTTCTCCAAAGGACATTACCACAGAAAAAAATGGCTCCGATGAGGTGACTGTATTCGAGGGCTTTATGGATTTTCTTTCGTTAAAAAGTATCAGAGCAAATGAGGTAAATAATACTTCTGATATAGTCATTTTAAATTCCCTTTCCCTGTTCGAAAAAGCACGCCCTTTTCTGGAATCACACAAATCCATAAACCTGTATTTGGACAATGATGCTGCCGGGAAAAAAGTTGCCAGGGAAGCATTGTCTCATAGCAAGAAGTATAACGATCGTAGCATGCTTTACCAAAACCACAAAGACCTAAATGACTGGCTTATCCATATTGGAAAGCAGCCAAAGAAACGCTTAGGGAACAAACTGTAATCTATTTGCCAAGCATTTTAGAAAACTCCACTATTTAGAAAATTGTCAAAATTCCTAAAAGTGAATAATACGCCGCTGAGAGACTTAGGCAAAACGATGAGTTTGCAACGTTTCTGCAAACGGCAAGATGAACGGTTGTTAAACAACCGACATCTTGCTGCCTATCACTCGGAACTCGTGGGCAGGGCGTATAGAATGAATTTTTGAGTTTGATAAGATGATAAAGGAGAAGGAGATGGAAGGAAAAAAATCAAACAGGACACGCATTATTGGGCTGCGTTTAACACCCGATGAATATGAAAAAATCGAAAAGAAATGGCAAAATAGCACCTGCCGAAAGCTAAGCGAATATGTTCGTCACAGCCTTTTTAAAAAGCCCATTGTAACGACGTATCGCAACCAATCTGCCGATGATTTTATGGCAGAAATGGCTCAGCTTAGAAAGGAACTTAACCACGTAGGCAACAACTTTAATCAGGCGGTAAAAAAGCTCCATACACTTCAAAAAGTCGCAGAGTTTAAAAGCTGGCTGATTGCCTACGAAGTGGAAAAAAGAACCCTGTTCAATAAGGTGGATGAGATTAAAAAGCACATCCAAAAAATGGCGGAAATATGGTTGCAGTAATCAAAACAGGACACTCTATTCACCGCATTTTAAACTACAATGAGAACAAAGTAAAGCAGGGTGTTGCGGAATGTATCGGAGCAGGAAATTATCCGGTTGACCCTGATAAAATGAGTTTTACCATGAAGCTGAAGCGCTTCTTAAAGCAGATGGAATTAAATGAAAAAACAAAGCGGAATAGTGTCCATATTTCACTCAATTTTGATGTTTCAGAGAACCATTTATCAAAGCAAAAACTACTTGAAATAGCTGACAGTTATCTGGATAAAATCGGTTTTGGTGAACAACCTTATCTGGTCTATCAGCATCACGATGCAGGGCATCCGCACATCCATTTGGTAACAACCAATATTGAAGCCGATGGCAAACGAATTGACTTGCACCATTTAGGTATTCGTAAATCTGAACCAGCCCGAAAAGCATTGGAAAAAGAGTTTGGTTTGGTACAGGCTGAAGCTCAAAAAAAAGATGAAAATTATAAGTTAAAACCTATAGCTGTCGGCAAGGCAATATATGGTAAATCACAAACCAAAATGGCTATTCAGAACATTCTCGAAAATGTATTGACTCCATACAAATATACCAGTCTTCCTGAACTGAATGCAGTACTCAATCAATACAATGTAAAAGCAGAACGGGGAACGGAAAATTCAAAGGTTTACCAAACCGGCGGATTGCTATACCGGGTGCTGGATATTGATGGCAATCCGGTAGGTGTCCCCATCAAAGCCAGTCTGTTTTATAACAAGCCAACCTTAAAATTTCTGGAGCAGAGATTCAAAGAAAATTTAGCGAAACGAGCATCTTTTAAAAGACGGATTAAAAATGCGGTGGACAAGGAATTGTTATCAAAAAAGATATCCATTCCAGAACTAATAAAAGTATTGGAAAAACAAGGGATTCATATTGTGCTTAGGCAAAATGTTAACGGAATTTTATACGGAATCACTTATGTAGATCACCAAACCAAATGTGTTTTTAATGGGAGTGCTTTAGGCAAAGCCTATAGTGCCAAAGCTATTCAGGAAAGGTGTTTGCCGGAAGGGGTTTCAGGACAGGATTTGCTAAGGCATCCCGACCCGAAACAAACCATTGGGTTACAGCCACAGACTACCGCTGCGGTAGAAACCAAAGAAGCTGATAAGAATTATCAATCTGCTACTATACCAATAGGAAAAGAAAATGTATTGGAGGTTTTGACCCAAGCAGAAAGCACCTCAGATTACCTACCTAATCAGCTTAAAAAGAAACGTAAAAAGAAGAAAAAAAGAAATCTGAATAATAATCAGTAAAAAAATAAAGCTATGGCAATGCACACCGGAGAAAATGAACAGGCGTTGAGAAAAATACTGGATATGACCAGGCTCATCAGTATTACCATATTAATTATCCATTTCTATTATTACTGCTACAGTGCTTTTGAACTATGGGGATGGCAAAGCACATTTAGCGACCGTATTCTAAGCAATATTTATAAGACGGGATTGTTCAGCAGTTTTCACAAATCGAAATTAATTGCGCTTGGTTTTTTAGGTATATCCCTTTTAGGAGCGAAAGGGAAAAAGGACGAAAAACTAAACCACAGAACGGCTTTTGCCTACTTGATTACCGGAGTGCTTATTTATTTTATCAGCTATCTGTGTATGAAGTTGAATACACCTTTAGTAATGACTGCTATGCTGTATATGGTACTTACAGGAATAGGTTTTCTGCTGGTGCTGACAGGCGGTACCTTACTTTCCCGAATTATCAGGGATAAAATTAATAACAAGGATATTTTTAATAAGGAAAATGAAACCTTTCCACAGGAAGAACGGTTTTTGGAAAATGAATATTCCATTAATCTTCCTGCACAATACCAATTAAAAGATAAGCAGCGTAAAAGTTGGATCAATATCATTAATCCATTTCGGGCGATCATGGTATTGGGAACTCCCGGTTCCGGTAAATCCTACTTTGTGATACGTCATGTAATTACCCAACATATCCGTAAAGGGTTTACCATGTTTGTGTACGACTTTAAGTTTGATGACCTTTCGAAAATAGCCTATAACACCTGGCTGAAAAACCAGCATCGGTATGTCAAGCCCCCGGCATTTTATGTGATTAATTTTGATGATCTTACCCGTAGCCATAGATGTAATCCCTTAGAGCCTTCAGCGATGACCGATATTACGGATGCGGCAGAAAGTGCCCGTACTATTTTAATGGGATTAAACAGGGAATGGATTAAACGTCAGGGAGACTTCTTTGTGGAATCCCCAATCAATTTTTTAACGGCTATTATCTGGTATCTGAAAAAATACAAGGATGGAGAATTCTGCACCTTACCACATGTTATAGAATTAATGCAGGTAGATTATGATAGCCTGTTCACATTATTACGAACCGAGAAGGAAATTGAAGTACTGATAAATCCTTTTGTTAATGCATACCTAAATGATGTTATGGAACAATTGGAAGGTCAAATTGCTTCCGCAAAAGTGGCAATGGCCAGGCTTTCATCCCCACAATTATATTATGTGTTATCGGGAAATGATTTCAATCTGGACATCAATAATCCGGATGATCCAAAGATTGTATGTATGGGAAACAATCCACAAAAAATACAGATTTATGGAGCGGTATTATCGCTCTATGTAAACCGGCTAATTAAGCTGGTGAACAAAAAAGGAAAGCTAAAGAGTAGCCTCATATTTGATGAGTTCCCAACCATCTATCTGAACAATATGGACAGCTTGATTGCGACTGCCCGGAGCAATAAAGTTTCTACCTGCCTGGGTATTCAGGATTTTAGTCAGCTTCGAAAGGATTATGGCCGTGAGCAGGCTGATGTGATAATGAATATTACAGGGAATATCGTTAGTGGTCAGGTTACAGGTGATACGGCCAAACAATTATCGGAACGCTTTGGGAAAATCATGCAGGACAGGGAGAGTTATTCCATTAACAGCGGGGATACTTCGATTAGTCGATCCAAACAATTGGAAGCAGCCATACCACCTTCCAAAATATCGGGGTTAAGCTCCGGTGAATTTGTGGGTATGGTAGCAGATAATCCCGATTGTAAAATTGATTTAAAAGCTTTCCATTGTGAGATTATCAATGACCATGATAGTCTTAAGCGTGAGGAACAAAATTACCAAGACATTGAATTGATCCGAAAGTTGGATTCGAGCATGGTACAGCTCAACTACTTCCAAATCAAACAGGATATACAGGACATTATACAATCAGAAATGGAACGATTACTGAATGATCCAGGGTTGAGCCATTTGGTGGTGAGGAAGTAGAATTAAGATTTAGAAATGTTCTAATATATTTAAGGAATTATAAAATTGAATGAGCAATGTAAGTTCTCGTTTTTCATATTAAACTTATATTGAATCAGTTAGAAAGTGAAATTTTATTTTCCTTTTTTACGGTTTTCCTTATTCTTTTTTCACAAATTATTCTTACATTGGACAAAATTTGACAAGTCAAAATATAAAAGGTGATGAAATGCCCTACTGCACTATAAAATCAATGATGGTAATAAATAGGGTATTCCATCTGTCCATTGAAAAATTAATAGACATCATCAGATGAAATTAGGCAATCGCATTAAAGAGCTTAGGGAAAGTCAGGGATTACTCCAAAGACAACTCTCGGCACAATTGGAAATTGACACCCCTATGTTTAGCAAGATTGAACGTGGAGAACGTAGAGCTAAACGGGAACAAGTGCTTAAAATAGCGGAGCTATTAAAGGCTGATGAACAGGAATTATTAGCGTTGTGGTTAGCAGACCAAATTTTGGAAATAACCACAGATGAAGAACAGGCTTTGCAAGCCTTAAAAATGGCAACTAAGGATATTAAAACGAATAGAAAATAAGAGACCACCATATATGGCCAAGAAAAAAATTGAAAAGACCAAAGCAATAGAAGAAACCCTTTGGCAGTCTTGTGATAAATTAAGAGGTTCTGTTGACCCTGCAGAATACAAACACGTGGTTTTAGGATTGATATTCCTAAAGTTTGCCAGCGATAAATTTGAAGAGCGTAGAGAAGAACTGATTGCGGAAGGCAAAGAGAAATATGTAGAAATGAAAGATTTCTACAATATGAAAAACGTGTTTTTCTTAGAAGAAATCTCTCGCTGGTCCTACATTAGTAAAAATGCAAAGCAAAATGATTTAGCCTTAAAAATAGATACGGCATTGCATACCATTGAAAAAGATAACCCTGCTTTACAGGGTGCTTTACCAGATAACTATTTCTCTCGCTTAGGTTTAGACCGTACCAAATTAGCTTCATTGGTAGACAAAATCAATGAAATAAACACTTTAGAAGATGAATCTCAAGACATCATAGGTAGAGTTTACGAGTACTTTCTTAGGAAATTCGCCATCAAAGAAGGAAAAGGAAAGGGAGAATTTTATACCCCTAAAACCATCGTAAACCTTATGGCAGAATTAATAGAACCTTACAAAGGGATTATCTATGACCCTGCTTGTGGCTCTGGTGGTATGTTCGTACAGTCTATTAAGTTTATAGAAAGCCACCAAGGAAATAAAAAGGAAGTATCTATCTATGGTCAAGAATCTTCCCCTACTACCTATAAACTGGCTAAGATGAATTTAGCCATTAGAGGTATTTCCGCAAACTTAGGAGACAAGCACGCTGATACATTCTCAAACGACCAACACAAAGATTTA
>Ga0208014_1000709_pt1 | contig 12291 bp, 12 predicted proteins | sample 25_taG_FD_184099 | JGI IMG/M metagenome (GOLD analysis project Ga0208014, IMG submission 184099) | Marine viral communities from Cariaco Basin, Caribbean Sea - 25_WHOI_OMZ (SPAdes) (version 2) | ecosystem: Environmental > Aquatic > Marine > Oceanic | place: Caribbean Sea: Cariaco Basin...
TCATCAAAAGGAACAAAAAGTATTTTGTAACCCGAAAAAACCGCTCTATTCCAGGAACCGTGCTGGCCTACAAAAGCACCATTTTTATATTTTTCCGGAAATTTATCTTTGGTGTAGAATGCCAGGCCTAAAGAGGCGGTGTGAGGCCCAACAGGAACATCGGGTACGATGGCTTTCTCAACTAATTCTGTATGTGGATCACCAGCCCAACGAGGATCCTGAATTTGCCCATAATAAGAATAAGGCCAGCCATACCAACCATCTTCTTTCACACTGGTAATATAATCTGGCACCAGGTTATTGCCAATTTTATCACGCTCATTTACTGCAGTCCAAAGTTTACCGGTTACCGGGTTCCAGTCCATTCCCACGGGATTTCTTAATCCGGCAGCGTATAATTTCTCTCCACTACCATCAGGATTAATTTCGAGGATTGCAGCGCATCTTTTTTCTTTATCCATTCCATATTCCCCAACATTACTGGCAGAACCAACAGAAACATAAATTTTACTTCCATCTTTATTGGCCAGTAAATTACGGGTCCAGTGATTATTATATCCACCGGCAGGTAAACTAAGAATTTTCTCCCCTTTAGCTTCAATTTTTGTATCACCTTCAGAATATGGGTATCGGTAAAGTCCGTCGGTATTAGCAACGTAGAAATAATTATTCAAAACCAACATTCCGTACGGTTGATTTAAATCATCCAGGAACACTTCCTGATAATTTGGAGTACCATCATCATCTTTATCTCTTATCAATGTAATCCTGTCGGCACTATTTTTCGTATTAGATTCAACCCACAAAAATATCTCCATTTGGCGCGATATAAGTTCTACGCGGATGTTTTAAGTTCTCAGCAAATTTGGTAACCTTAAAACCGGCGGGAGCCTGTGGTTTTTTATCTCCCCAACCAATCACTTCGCTTTCTTTGGTAACAGATTCTGAAGAAAAAGGTGCCACCAATCTAAGTTCACCAATTGCGGTCTCCACCACATCAGCGGATTGTTGTGAGAGCTCTTTTTTCTTCTCTTCACTAAGGTCTGTATTCACCTGGGCCTGGACCGAAATGGCTAAGCAGCAGGAAAGTGAAAGACCTATAATTGTGGTAAGCTTTTTCATAATTTCAGCATTTTAGTTTAAAATTAGCTTTTAATACTTCGGCTGAAAAGTTTTTAAAGCAGATTAGGTTTACTTTAACAAACGCCAATTAGTCTAAGTTTTTTGGTGGCTAGGCGCGTTTTAGTTAAGTTTATACCTTCAATTGCAAAGGATACTATGAAAAAAATTCTCGTTTTGAGTGTGGGGCTACTTTCGCTGATTTCCTGCGATTTAGAAAAATATCAATTAGTTACCGATTATGATCTTGAAACCCGTTTTGAAAAAAGTGGTGGTAAAGAAACCGGTACTTACGAAGAAGTTATTGATTTTTACACCCAACTTGCCGAAAGTTCTGGCAAAATAAGCCTTGAAGAATTTGGCAAAACCGACAGTGGTAAACCACTTCATCTCGCTATTTATAGCCCAGGCGAAGATTTTGATTTTGAAGAACTAAGGGAGAAAAACAGTATAATTCTTATAAATAACGGTATTCATCCCGGGGAAAGTGACGGCATAGATGCTACAATGATGCTTTTTAGGGATTTGGCGGGAGATTCTATTACCGCGCCAAAGAATACTGTTTTAGCAACAATTCCTGTTTATAATATTGGTGGCGCTTTAAATCGAAATTCTACCAGCCGAACCAATCAAAACGGTCCTGCCGAATATGGTTTTAGAGGAAATGCCAGGAATTACGACCTAAACCGGGATTTTATAAAAGCCGATACCCGTAATACACGGAGTTTCTACGAGATTTTTCATCACGTAAAACCCGATATTTTTATTGATAATCACGTGAGTAATGGGGCCGATTATCAATATACACTTACACACCTTTTCACTCAACATAATAAACTTGGCGGCGAACTTGGTGCTTATTTAGATGAGCAAATTATGCCTGCCTTAGAGGATTCATTAGCAAAGAAGGACTGGGATATTACGCCTTATGTGAATGTTTTTAATGAAGTACCTGAAGAAGGATTCTCGCAGTTCAACGACCATCCTCGTTATTCTACAGGCTATACCACGCTTTGGAACACTATTGGAATGATGGTAGAAACGCATATGCTAAAACCTTATCCAAAACGTGTAAGAGGAACGTATGAGCTGATGCGCAGTATGATTGGCATTGCTGAAAATGACCGGGAACGTATGAAAGATATTCGCAACCGGGCTTCCAGGAAATATCTCACAGATCGCTGGTATCCCATTAATTTTAAACCTGATAGAGAAAATCCCAGCCAACGCAGTTTTAAAGGTTACGAAGGTGAAATGATTGCCAGTGAAGTTACCGGCGGTGAACGTTTAAAGTATGACAGTAAAAAACCTTTTACCAAAGAAATAGACTACTATAACAATTTTATTGCTGAAGACACTATTGAAATTCCCCGGGCTTATATTGTTCCGCAAGGATGGTGGCAACTCACCGATCTTTTAAAGCTGAACAAAATTAAACTGGAACCACTACAAAGCGATACCACTTTATATGTTGAAACTTATAAAATAGAAGATTTTAAAACCAGAGAAAAGGCTTATGAAGGCCATTATATGCATAGTGAAACCAAAGTTTCTAAAAAGATGGATTCAGTTCAGTTTAGAAAAGGAGATTTTGTGGTTAAAACCTTTCAGGAAGGTGCGCGCTATTTAATTGAAACTTTAGAGCCAGAAGCACCTGATTCTTTCTTTAACTGGAATTTCTTTGATACCGTTCTGCAGCAAAAAGAAGGATTTTCGCCTTATGTGTTTGAAGATGTCGCTAAAAAAATGCTTGATGAAAATCCCGACTTAAAAGAACGTTTTGAAGAAAAGAAACGCAGTGATTCCGAATTTTCTAATAACTCTTACAACCAATTAGACTGGTTGCATAAACAATCTAAACATTATGAAGCGGCGCATTTACGCTACCCTATCTTCAGAATGCCTCGTTAAATATTTTTCAGAAAAAAGAAGTTTAATATTAGCATACGATTTTTGAAGGGCCTTTTGGCTTTTCTTCAAATCTTTCCATTTGGCTTTTTCAATTCCTTCTTTGGTTTCGGGCCTCAATTCTCCATCATAAGAAGTACGCATCTCGTACCAATGGGTAACTTTAAGCCTATAACGTCCTTTTCTTTTAAATATATGGTAAGTTTTCTGTAAAAATTTAGTCACTTTTAAACCTTCAACCCCCGTTTCTTCTTCCACTTCTCTTATCGCAGAAGCTTCTATAGTTTCGTTTTTTTCAGTTTTACCTTTTGGAAGATCCCAACGTTTTTTTCGGTAGATAAAAAGAATTTCATCTTTATCGTTTAAAACCATTCCGCCGGCGGCGGTGACCACGCGTAACTTTTTAAACAAATGCTTTAATAGTTTTTCTTCTTTTTCGTGGTAAAGATTCACATAAAGCAGTTCACCTTTAGTTATCTTTTTAATTATCCGCTTAATTCTAACCTTCTTAATTGGCAGTGACACATAATTTTCACCTAAATCTTTCTTTGTTGAGAGAATTAAGGGAATATCATTTACAAAAACTTTATACATTTGCAGTATGATTTTAAATAAAGAAACAGCCAGAACAACTGCTGAACTGTTATTGCAAATTAAAGCAATAAAATTAGATGCACAAGAACCATTTACATGGGCCAGCGGTTGGAAATCGCCAATATACTGCGATAACCGAATAGTTCTCTCCTATCCGCCAATTAGAAATCACATAAGGGAACAGTTTGCACGTCAAATTGAAGAGCTTTATGGAAAACCCGATGTTATTGCAGCGGTAGCCACAGGCGCCATTGGTATTGGGATGTTGGTAGCCGAGATTTTAAGTCTTCCGTTTATCTATGTTCGCCCAGAACCAAAAAGCCATGGACGAAAAAACCAGATTGAAGGAAATCTTTCTGAAGGTCAAACCGTAGTGGTGATAGAAGACTTAATTAGCACTGGCAACAGCAGTTTAAACGCGGTAAAAGCTTTAAAAGAAGCCAAAGCCAACGTAAAAGGAATGCTGGCCATTTTTACCTATGGGTTTAAAACTGCCGATGAAAACTTCGAAAAGGAAGGAATAGAATTACATACGCTTAGCGATTACGATTTTTTATTGGAAACCGCACAACGCACCAATTACATTAATGCTACTGAAGCCGGAATACTTAGAGAATGGCGTCAGGATCCTGCAAACTGGAAAAAATAAAGCAGTATAATGCTGCGCTAAAATTAATAACAGACAGGCAAAAAATTATTAGCCTGTGAGAAATTCCCGTTCTAGGGATATATTTATAAAAAGATGAATATAGAAAGCCCAAAAGTTACTGCAGATAAAAGTCAGCAGGAAATGTTCAATTTTTTGACTAAGGTTGAGAATTATGAACAATTAATGCCTGAGAGCAAAGAAGTATTTGAAGTTAGAGATGAGAAAACTTTTGTTTTTGGCCTTAAAGGAATGCCCGTTATAAAATTAGAAATCCAGGAAACCATAGAGCCAGAATTGGTTGTATTAGGCTCAACCTCAGATAAATTTGATTTTAAATTAAAAGCACATATCGAAGCTTTAAGCGAAAATCAAAGTGAAGTGAAGATGGAATTTAATGGTGAATTCAACGCGATGATGGCGATGATGGTGAAAAAACCATTAACCAAATTCATAAATACTTTAGCTGAAAATATTGGAAAGCTATAATTTTTAAAAAACTTTTATTTCAAATCATTATTCTTCAAATTTCAGGTTCTGGCTAGAGGTGAAATGATATCAAGTTAGAACCTGAAATAAGTTCAGGTTGCCGCAAAATCGTATTAAAAATTCTCTTTAATACATCAATTTAATTTCTTTTAAATCGAAAGTTTTAAAAACTGAATCTTCTATTTCCAAATTCAACCTACCCGAAGTGGTGACACCACGTATAATTCCCGTGAGATACGTGTCATCTGGGAGTTGAAAGGTAGACACCAAATCTCGTTTAAACATATTCCGGGCATATTTTTCTAAAATTGAGGCTTCAGTATCAGCATTAATTTGAGTTAATTTATCTTCAAATTCATCGGTAATCTTTTTTAATAATTCATCCAGGTTAAAATTATTCCCGGTGACTAATTTTAGCGAAGAAGCCTGTGGAAGGCCGGGAAATTCAGTTTGATTCACATTTAATCCTACTCCAATTATAGAAGCTGCTATTTCATTATTTTTCAGGATGTTTTCAATAAGAATTCCACTAATTTTATAGTGTGCTGACATTATGTCGTTAGGCCATTTTACATTTAAGGCAGGCACATTAAATTTGTTTAGCACTTCAATAATTGCCAGTGAAACGGTGGCGCTCATTAAAAACTGATGGTTTACCCCAACTTTTATTTTTGGATATAAAACGCTAAAAGTAAGGTTCTCCCGCGCATTTGAAACCCAACCAGACCCGCGTTGGCCGCGGCCTTTGGTTTGTTCTTGGGCCACTACACATATAGGTTCAAAAGAGGTCTTGCCGCGGTAGAGCTCCCGGGCAAATTCGTTAGTAGAATTGGTGGCATTAACTTTGATTATACGCATACTAATAGTAAGAAATAAAACAGGCGTTAAATGTTATGTAAACAACGCCTATTAACAGCTAAAAAGTAATAACTTTGCGAAAATAATTAATTTTAATGGCAAAAAAAGCACCGAACAACGATCAACTTATTGCACATATAATTAAAGGAATTGAAGAAGTAAAAGGTAACGATATAGATATTCTCGACCTTAGGCAAATAGAAAACACCGTTTGTGATTATTTTATTATTTGCAACGGTACTTCCAACACACAGGTAAACGCCATAGTGAATTCCATCCAAAAAACTGTAAGTAAAGCTCTTAAAGACAAACCCTGGCACGTAGAAGGTGGAGAAAATGCCGAATGGGTGCTTTTAGATTATGTAAACGTGGTTGTGCACGTTTTCCAAAAACATATCAGAGAGTTTTACGATATTGAAAGTCTTTGGGGTGATGCAAAAATCACCTCCATAGAAACCAATTATTAATTATCTAATTTAGAATTACCAAGAATGGCGAAACAGCAACCCAAAAAAAACGCAGATCCCAAGAAGCCTAAGTTTAGTGCTTATTGGATCTATGCCGCTATAATTATCTTCTTTTTAGGACTTAACTTTTTTAGCGGAGGCGGTTTTAGCGAACCAGCTCAAACCAATCCGGCAGAGTTCCTTAATTTTCTTAGGGATGGCGATGTAAAAAAAGTTGAAATTGTAAACCGTAAGCAAGCGAAAGTTTATCTTACCGAAGAAGCTGCTCAAAAAGAGATTCATAAAAATGCCAACGATCCGGAATTATTCAACACCGGGGGTGAAACTCCTGCATATAGTTTTGAGTTTGGCGACTTGCAAAACCTTGAAGACGACATTAAGGAGATCAAGAATGAAAATAATCTTGACACCACTGTTGTTTACGATACACAAAGCAATGTTTGGGGTGAAGTTTTCTGGGCACTGTTGCCGTTTATCCTAATTATTGGAGTTTGGATTTTCATCATGCGAAAAATGAGCTCTGGCGCCGGTGGCGGTGCAGGAGGACAGATTTTCAATATTGGAAAATCTAAAGCAAAATTATTTGACCAAAATACCGATGTTAAGACTTCTTTTAAAGATGTAGCCGGATTGGAAGGTGCAAAAGAAGAAGTTCAGGAAATTGTAGATTTCTTAAAACAACCAGATAAATATACTTCTCTTGGTGGTAAGATCCCAAAAGGAGCGCTCCTTGTAGGACCTCCCGGAACCGGTAAAACCTTATTAGCAAAAGCTGTAGCAGGAGAAGCTAAAGTTCCTTTCTTTTCACTTTCAGGATCAGATTTCGTAGAGATGTTTGTAGGTGTCGGTGCTTCAAGGGTACGTGATCTATTTAAACAGGCCAAAGAGAAATCACCTTCAATAATTTTTATTGATGAGATAGATGCTATTGGGCGTGCTCGTGGGAAAAGTAATTTCTCAGGCTCTAACGATGAGCGTGAAAATACTTTGAACCAGTTATTAACCGAAATGGATGGTTTTGGCACTAATACTAACGTAATTGTAGTAGCCGCAACCAACCGTGCCGATGTACTGGATAAAGCATTGATGCGTGCAGGAAGATTTGACCGACAGATCTATGTTGACCTGCCGGATCTAAACGAAAGAAAAGAAATTTTTGAAGTTCACCTGAAGCCACTTAAAAAAGTAGCAGATGAACTTGATACCGAATTTTTAGCAAAGCAAACTCCTGGATTCTCTGGAGCTGATATTGCTAATGTATGTAACGAAGCTGCTTTAATCGCTGCTCGTAAAGGCAATAAAGCTGTTGGGAAACAAGATTTCCTTGATGCTGTAGACCGAATTGTCGGTGGTCTTGAGAAAAAGAATAAGATCATCACCCCAGACGAAAAGAAAGCAATTGCTTATCACGAAGCCGGTCACGCGACTGTAAGCTGGATGTTAGAGCACGCTGCTCCTCTGGTAAAAGTAACTATTGTTCCTCGTGGGCAATCACTGGGAGCAGCCTGGTATCTGCCAGAAGAACGTCTTATTGTGAGACCTGAGCAAATGCTTGATGAGATGTGTGCTGCTCTTGGTGGTCGCGCTGCAGAGAAGGTTGTATTTAATAAAATTTCAACCGGTGCTTTAAGCGATCTTGAAAAAGTAACTAAACAGGCTAAAGCCATGGTTACTATTTACGGACTGAATGATAAAATTGGAAATCTTACCTATTACGATTCTTCAGGCCAAAGTGAATACAATTTCACCAAACCTTATAGTGAAAGAACTTCAGAGCTTATTGATAAAGAGATTTCAAACTTAATTGAAAATCAATATCAAAGAGCTTTAGACTTACTTACCGAACATAAGGATAAATTAGGCCAGTTAGCTGATATTCTTCTAGATAAAGAAGTGATTTTCAAGGATGACCTGGAACGTATCTTCGGAAAACGACCTTATGATAAAGAGAAGGACAAAACCGAAGTTCTTGGTAAAAAAGAAACTCCAAAAGTAGAAGAAAAAGCTTCTGAAACCGAAAAGCAGCATCCTGCACCGGGAGATGATAGCGATAAGAATACATTAACTGAAAATAATTCAGTTAATAAATAGTTCACAACCATAGTTTAAAAAATCTTAATTTGACTAAGTGTTAAATTAAGATTTTTTACCTTTGGTTAAAATGACGTTGAGAACCACACCCAATACTCTATGAGTCTATTTAGAAGATTTCTTAACCCTAAATCTAAATCAGACAAGAAGCAGGAATCTCCTGGAAAAGCTGAGCGGGGTAAATATATGCCTGAGGTAAAACTACCTACTGATGAGCGATTTATGCTCAATTTTAAAAATAACGGTGGTAAATTCCTTTATTGCGAAGACGATAAGGAACTGCAGGAAGCTTTTGATAATATCTTACTGGAGAACGATTGGTATGAGAAAGAGTGCTTCTGTTTAGACCCTAATCTTCAGGATAAATTTAAAGGTTTTAACCTCCATTTTACAAAGTCTGGCTCTGCTCCATTCTTTCTATCTACTTGCGAATATTTGGTAGCCAATGATGGTTCTATCCTCATATCATCTAACCAGATTAAAGAATGCAAACTCAATGATTTACCAGATAATTTCGTCATTATTTCTTCAACAAGCCAATTAATAGATACTATTGGCGAAGGCCTTCGCGGCATTAAATTCAGGAACAAACAGCGAATTCCTTCTAATATTACTACCATCAAAAATTTTGAAACTCAAAAAGAAGGAGATTTTATGAGCTATGGAAGTAGCACAAAAAACCTATATTTGCTCCTGCTGGAAGATTTATAAAATATGAGGGAAGCCATTATAAGAACTATTTCAGGATTGTTGTATGTATCCATATTGGTTGCTTCCATACTTTCTTCAGAGTTTATTTTTATAAGTTTATTTTACCTTCTGGGGCTTGTTTGTCTTATAGAAATGCAGAAGTTACTACACCTAAAAAGCTATGCGCTTTATGGAGTACAAGCATTACTATTTTATCTTTTCAGTTATCTAAAATTCAATCAGGACGCTACAATTCTCCTGCTTTTTATAACGATTTTTGTCAATTTATTCCTGGTAAAAGATTTACTGGTGGTTAGAAAAATACCTGTTTTTGAGAAGAAGAAATATATTATTATTATTTTTTACCTCATCTCCTCGGTTATTTTTCTTACGCTAATCCCAACAATAGAAGGGGTTTTTATCCCAAAACTGGTGGTAGGTATCTTTATCCTGATTTGGACTAACGATACATTTGCTTATATTGTAGGTAAGAATTTTGGAAGTAAAAAGCTCTTTGAAAGAATTTCGCCCAACAAAACCATAGAAGGTTTTCTTGGTGGAATAGTTTTTAGCGGTATAGCCAGTTTTTTTATTTTTTATTACACCCAATTCCTCACTTTTCCCATCTGGCTTGGGTTAGCTCTAATACTTAGTATTTTTGGAACCCTGGGTGATCTTATTCAGTCAAAATTCAAACGTCAGGCCGGTGTAAAGGACAGCGGTTCATTAATGCCGGGTCACGGTGGATTATTTGATAGATTGGATAGTATTATTTTTTCGAGTCCATTTGTCTATGCTTATCTATATATACTAGATTATGTTTCATAAAGAAGGTTATAAAATTATGGCGATAGCGGCTGTGCTGCTTATCGCAATAAATATTGTATCATATTCGTTTATAAATACCTACTGGATAAAATTTGCTATCCTGGTAGTGACTATCATTTTATTTTTGCTCATTATACAGTTTTTTAGAAATCCTAAAAGGAAAACTGTTTTAAATGATGCTAATGTGGTAGCTCCGGTAGACGGTAAGGTTGTGGCTATTGAAGAGGTTGAAGAAAAAGAATATTTTAAAGATAAACGTATTCAAATCTCTATTTTCATGTCTCCCATAAACGTGCACGTAACAAGGCATCCCATTGGCGGAAAAGTAAAATACAGTAAATACCATCCCGGTAAATTTCTGGTGGCCTGGCATCCAAAATCCAGTGAGGAAAACGAAAGAACTACCGTTGTGGTAGAAAACAAGGTCGCCGGCGAAGTTTTATACCGTCAAATTGCGGGAGCAATGGCAAAGAGAATTGTAAACTATGCTGAAGTAGACGACGAAGTCATTCAGGGTAGTGATAGCGGATTTATAAAATTCGGATCCAGGGTAGATGTTTTTCTACCTTTAGATACGCCGATTTTGGTTAAGTTAGATCAAAAAGTAAAAGGTGGGCTAAGCGTTATAGCCAATATTGAAAAATAGTAAGTTATGCCTGATACCACAGAAGAAAAATTCTTAAAAGCCTATGACATGGCCAGCAAAACAGATCAAAAATTTGCGCCAGATGTTATGCTCCATTTCTACGCCTACTACAAAAAAGCTACTCAAGTAAATGGTTTTTACGCTCCTCCTGCTAACGAGGGAGATATTAGAAATGCTTTTAAAATTAATGCATTACTACAGATAAAAAACCTTAGCAAGCATGAAGCTCGCGAAAAATATATAGAACTTGTAGAAGAACATATTGGCGAAGTAACCGAATAATCACCTCGCCAAAATCTCTCCTTTTTAATTATTTCAAACTTTTTAAACTGGCTTTAATAGCTTCAATTTTAGCCTCTGCATCAGCTTTTTTAGCTTTTTCTATGGCCACTACTTTTTCCGGAGCATTATTCACAAAACGCTCGTTAGAAAGTTTTTTCTCTACAGATTTAAGGAAACCTTCATTATACTTTAATTCCTCTTCCAGTTTTTCAATTTCAGCTTCCACATCTATTGAACCGGCTATTGGAATAAAATATTCATTAGATTTTACGCGGAATGATAGCGCACCTTCCACCTGCTTATCTACATAGCTAAAAGCATCTATATTTCCCATTTTTAAGATAACGGGGTCAAATAATTCTGAAGCTTTTTCATTATTCATCACCATAAGGTCTATGGTGTTTTTGAATGAAATATTTTTCTCTTTCCTTATTTTTCTAATTCCCGCAATAACTTCTGAAGCTAAAGCAAACTCACTTATTATTTCTTCATTGTAATCCTTAAGTTCAGGCCATTTTGCGATAATTAAAGCTTCAGATGCTTTTCTTTCGGTAATTTCCTGCCAAATCTCTTCGGTCACAAAAGGTATAAAAGGGTGAAGAATCTTTAAATTATCTTCTAAAATTTCTATTACCGCTTTATATGTTTTTGCATCTATAGGCTGCCCATAAGCAGGTTTCACCATTTCCAGAAACCAGGAACAGTAATCGTCCCAAATCAATTTATAAGTGCTCATTAAAGCATCACTCATTCTATATTTAGAGTAATGGTCTTCTATTTCGGCAAGGGTTTTTCTAAATCTGGCTGTGTACCAGTCTATCGCAATTTTTGAGGTTTCGTCCTGTTCTTTTTCTTCGGAAACTTCCCAGCCTTTTACCAGCCTGAAAGCATTCCAAATTTTATTTGAAAAAGCACTTCCCTGCTTACACAGGTCTTCTTCAAACATCAAGTCATTTCCGGCAGGAGAACTCAATAACATTCCTACTCTAACGCCATCGGCACCATATTGTTCAATTAGTCCCAATGGGTCTGGAGAATTCCCCAGCGACTTGGACATTTTTCTACGTTGTTTGTCACGTACAATCCCGGTGAGATAAACATTTTTAAAAGGACGTTCACCTCTATATTCGTACCCAGCCATAATCATACGTGCTACCCAGAAAAATAAAATTTCAGGAGCGGTAACAAGATCATTGGTGGGATAGTAATACTTAATTTCTTCATTTTCTGGCTCAAGAATACCGTTAAAAACGCTCATTGGCCATAACCACGAAGAAAACCAGGTATCCAATGCATCTTTATCCTGAATTAATTCCTCAGCCTTTAAATCAGGATTTCCTGACTTTTCTCTTGCTTTTTCCAGGGCTTCTTCAGCGTTTTCAGCGACTACAAAATCTTCCTTTCCACTCCCATAGAAATAAGCGGGAATTTGTTGTCCCCATAACAATTGACGGGAGATATTCCAGTCACGCACATTTTCCATCCAGTGTTTGTAGGTATTCAGGAATTTATCCGGCACCAGGTTAATTTCGTTACCAACCACGGCATCAATAGCCGGTTTAGCCAGCTCTTTCATTTTTAAAAACCATTGATCGCTAAGTTTTGGTTCTATCACCGCACCGGTACGCTCACTGGTTCCTACTTTATTAATGTGCTCTTCTGTTTTGGTAAGC
>Ga0208014_1000717_pt1 | contig 12194 bp, 9 predicted proteins | sample 25_taG_FD_184099 | JGI IMG/M metagenome (GOLD analysis project Ga0208014, IMG submission 184099) | Marine viral communities from Cariaco Basin, Caribbean Sea - 25_WHOI_OMZ (SPAdes) (version 2) | ecosystem: Environmental > Aquatic > Marine > Oceanic | place: Caribbean Sea: Cariaco Basin...
ACCGCGCCATCCAGGACCCGGGCAACCCGGCCTTCTCCGTGGCCGGCGGCAAGGTGCGCGCCCAGGGCGTCGAAGCGGAAATCGCCGGCCAGGTCTCCGAGCGCATCCAGGTGCTCACCGGCTACGCGTACACCGACACCGAACAGCTCGAATCCGACGACCCGGACGCGGAAGGCAAACCCTTCGCCCCGGACTCCCCGAAGCACAGCCTCAAACTGTGGGGCAAATACACCTTCAATCCCAGCTGGGAAGCCGGCCTGGGCGCCCAATACAGCAGCGGCACCTTCGCCGAATCCGGCGGCGTGCGCTGGGAACAGAACGGCTACACCACCTTCTCGGCCATGGCCGCCTACAACCTCAACGCCGACACCCGCTTCGTGCTCACCGGCAGCAACCTCACCGACAAGCGCTACTACAGCCGCGTGCAAGGCGGCGGCCGCCAGAACTACTTTGGCGATGCGCGGCAGTTCAAGCTCAGCTTTGAGACGCGTTTTTGAGAGGCCGCCTGTCGCCAGGAACGGATGCCCGGGTTCACCTGCCCGGGCCTTTCATCTTTTTCGGCAACAACGTCCTACGACGCCGACTAGCGCCCTGTTGAGCTCCCTGGTTCCACCTCAAAGGACATGTAAACTCGGGACTCGCCCAATACTTCTGTCTGCAGCAAATCATCATTCGAAGCTAATTCGATTTACTCGCACAAATACAACTCCGACAACCGATCCAGATCCGCCTTGACCCGTTCCCAATCCGGCATCGCATGGGTGATGAGGCGGTAAAAAGCGCGGCTGTGGTTATGCTCCTTCAGATGGCACAGTTCATGAAGAATCACATAGTCGATACACCGAGTGGGGGTCTTAATCAGGTGCGGGTTGAGAAGGATCGCACCGGACGGTGAGCAGCTCCCCCATTGCGTTTTCATGTCGCGAATAGACCAGGATGGCGTTTCTTTTATCCATGACAGTTGTTCACCCATCATCGCTATCCGGCGGGCGAATACATCATTGGCGCGGTCCCGATACCATGCATACAGGCTGCGCTTGATCGATTTCTTCGAGGTATTGGGCGTGGTGACGCGCACCTGCCCGCGAAGCATCTTGACGTGTTGCTCGCCGGAAGAAGGAACGATTTTCAACCGGTATCGCCGCCCCAGATAAAACACGGTCTCACCGCTGACGTATTCCCTTTCCAGCACCACCGCCCGGCGCTCTTCAATATCGGAAAGATGCGAAGTTACCCAGCGGGCGCGTTTGAGAAGGGCTTTCTTGGCATCAGCGAGGGTGGTGTGTTGGGGTGTCTCTACCTCCACCAGGCCATCCGGATAAACATGAATCCGCGCCTTGCCACCCTCGACATTCAGTAGGCGCCATCGGAAAGGCAGGCGTCGGTCGCCGTACTGGACCGCGTAGGTCTTTTCCCGGGCCTGACCGATCTCAGTCATGGTTCAGGCCCACCCGAACGATGTGTACTACCTGGTCGAGAATCAGTTTGGCGTTGTTCAATCCGAAACGCTCGAACAGCTGCGGCAGGAGCGCCTTACGGATGCCGGCATCAATACCGCCGGGGTTCAAGGTGTTCTCCGCCACAACCTTTCGCACGATACCGTCGATTTCACGGGCCAGATTGACCAGTGCATCCGCATCCTTCTCGATTGCGGAATCCACCTCCTCATCACCGAGGACAAGCCGGAAGACACCGAAGTACGCTTTGGCATGACGCTCCTTGGCCAACGCCTCGGGAATCCCCGGGGTACGGCGTTCGCTCAGCTGATCCTCGAATTCCCGGAGAAGGGCGTACTGTTTGGCCGGATAGTCGAACAGCGCATCCGCTTCTTCGATGGCTTTCTTCAGCAACTCGGAGAACACTTTATGGGCATAGGGATCATCACCCAGGTCCTGCTCGATGGTTTTACGCGTCCGGGTTCGGATGGTATCCGCCTCGTTGCGGGTTTTTTGGGCATCCCACTCCGCCGGCTCTTCACCGAGCCGGTTCACCACGTAGACGTCATCGCTGTTCTTCACTTCAACGCCGACCACATCCCGGTCCACCAGTTTTCGGATCTGCTTCTCGTAGGCGCTGTAATCCACGGTTTCCTGGGCGTCTTGTCGGGCAACATGACGTAGCTCGGTGAAGAATTTTAGATCCCGTTTATAGGTCCGGATCATCTCGTCGGTAAACGTCTTATCCTCGAAGAACGAGCGTGATGAGCGGGCTACCTGTAGACACATGCCGAAATCCGTCAGCGCCTGGTAGAAATCTTCGCGCAGCTTCTGGCGGCTGTCGTATTCCTTACCGTCCTCGTCGGCCTCATAGCGCGGCATCAGAACCTGGCGGAAGGCCTGCATGTCCCGGGCGTTATCCACATACCCGAAGAAGGACCACAGGTGGTTGTGCAGCCTCGGCAACCGCTTGTACTCGGTATCCACGTTGCGATACAGGCCGTCAATGTCATCAATGTCATAGCCGCCCTGGGTATGCTCCTCCAGGTTTTGATACTTCTTGATGGCGGTATCCAGCTCCGCGAGGATGCCCCGATAGTCAATCAGCAGACCGTAGGCCTTTTCCTCGTGCAGCCGGTTCACCCGGGCAATCGCCTGGATCAGGTTGTGATCCTTGAGCGGTTTGTCGATATACAGGACGGCGTTGCGAGGCTCATCGAAGCCGGTGAGCAGCTTGTCCACCACAATCAGCAGATCCGGGGCCCCTTCCGTGCCGAAATGCTCAATGGTCTGGCGTTCATACTCGTACGGATCGCCGGTAACATTGTCCGCCCACCACTTTTGCACCTCGGGGAGCTCCGCCTCATCCACCTCACTGTGGCCCTCGCGGGTATCCGGGGCTGAGATCACCACCCGGGAACTCACCAGCCCGGTCTCGTCCAGGAACCGCTTGTAGCGAATCGCGGACAGCTTGCTGTCGCAGGCAATCTGGCCCTTGAGGGTCTTACTGAGCTCCTTGAAGTTGGTATTGAAGTGCAGGGCGATATCCCAGGCGATCAGCCGAATACGGTTCTCCGCGCCATAGATCGCCCCGCGCTTGGCGTACTTACGCTTCAGGTCGCCCTTCTGCTCGTCCGTCAGCCCGCGGGTAATGGTCTCAAACCAGTTATCAATGGCCGCCTGATTCACGTCCAGCGCGGGGCGCCGCTCTTCGTAAAGCAGCGGCGCCACGGTACCGTCCTCCACCGCCCGGCGCATGGTGTAGGCGTGGACGATCGGGCCGAAGGTGTCCACCGTCTCTTGCCGGTCCTTTTTCAGCAGGGGCGTGCCGGTGAACGCGATATAACCGGCATGGGGCAGCGCCTTGCGCATGCGCTGGTGGTTCTCGCCTCCATGGCCTCGGTGGCCTTCGTCCACCAGCACCAGCAGATTCTCACTGGGGTTATAGCACTCCTTATGCTTGATGGCCGAAAGGAACTTCTGCACCAGCGTGAAAAGCACCCGCTGGTTGCCCTGCCCGATCTCCCGGGCGAGTTCGCGTCCCGAGCCCATCCGCGCGCTGCCGGCCTTGCCGGTTTGCACCGAGGTCAGGCCCAGCGCGCCGGCGGCGGCAAAAGTGCGCGAAAGCTGCTTCTCCAGATCCACCCGGTCGGTGACCACCAGCACGCGGCACTGTTTCAGGGCCTCGTGCAGCACCAGCAGCTTGCTGAGGAATACCATGGTGAAGGACTTGCCCGAACCGGTCGTGTGCCAGATCACCCCGCCCTGGCGGGAGCCACTGGCATCCACCTGGCTGATCTTGTCCAGCAAGGCTTCGATGCCGAAGAACTGCTGGTAGCGGGCAATGATCTTGTCGTTTTTGTAAAAGAGGATGTAGTAACGCAGAAACGCCAGCAGCCGCGCCGGGCTGAGCACGCCAATCAGCAGCTCGTCCTGTTCCGTGGGCAGCACCGGCCCGGACCAGAGAGCCTCGAAATACTGACGGACGCGCGGCGGCCGGTTGGCGAACAACGTCTCCACCTGCTCGTCGCTGAGCGGCCGGTTCTTTACCGCCTTGCGCTCTTCCTCGTTGATTCGCTCCTCCTCCCAGAGCGACCAGAACTTCCTCGGTGTGCGGGTGGTGCCATAGCGGCCGTCAGTCTGGCTCACCGCCATCAGCACCTGAGCGAAGGCGAACAGATGGGGAATTTCCTGCACGCCTTGATTACGCAGCATCTGGCTGATGCTCTCATCAATCATGGACTTATTCGGGTTGCCGGAAGCGGCCCGCTTGGCTTCGATCACCACCACCGGAATGCCATTAACAAAGCCCACCAGATCCGGGCGCCGGTGACCGGTCGCCGAGGCGTTCTGCACCTCCATTTCCTCGGTGACCAGAAAGCTGTTGTGTTCAAGATCATTCCAGTCCACCAACGGCACCGTGGTGGCGTGGCGCTTGCCGTCCGGCATGAACTCATTGACGGTGATGCCCAGGGTGAGCATGTCATGGACGGCTTCGTTGGCCGACATCAGGCCCTCGGCCAGGCCCGGCGCCGACAGGGTGGCCACCACCTGCTGGATGCCGTCACTGGAGAGCGAATAGCTCTCGCTCTTGTATTCGAAGCGATGCCGGCGGAGAAAATCCACCAGCACCGACCGCAGCAACACCTCACGGGTGGAGCCGCCGCGCCATGCCATGACCTGCGCCGGCGAGCGGTAGGCCCAGCCCAGCTTCATCAGCGTCACCAGGGCCGGAATGTGCGAGGCGTAGAGCTCGCTGGTGTTGGGGGTATCGCTTTTCACTTATTATTCCCCTTCCCCGAATTTTCGATCCATGTCATACCCATAACGGATGAGCCTTCCAGTCGGCAGGGAGGCCCATTGCAACCCGGTATCTTTGTTCGCTTGCCAGAGTCTCCAGCAGCTCGTTACAAGACCCCGCCCAAGTGTCGCCATTGTGATTACTCCGGAGCAACACCCGGAGAATCAGCAGAGCGTAAAAGAGCCTGTCATGACGGGGCGTTATCGGTGGATTCCACTCTGGTTCGCGCACTCTCTCCGGCTTGATGGCCAACTCCCGGTTCCAAAGACGGCCGTGGTGGGCGCACAGGTTGCGGATGTAAGTCAGGGTATGAAGCCAGTCCTTCAGCCTTTTGTGATGAACGTCGAGCTGTTCCGCGATTTGTCGCTTATCCGGATTTCTCAGGCCGGTGTAACAGAACGACAATGACCCCAGAGACATGACCTCCGTGGACATCCAGATCGGCAAGGTTGGAAACCCGGTATAGTTACGTTTGAAGTGCTCGACGAACACGTCTTTGGATTGGCGCGCTTCCGACTCCAGCTTCGCAAGCCAGTTAGCGTGATTGAATCCAGGATGGAAATTGGCGCAATCCGTATGCCCGAACGCCCCATACCGATGGCCGAGATGATAGGTCACCAGGGTACGAATATGCACTTCAATCCGCTCGATGGCATCCATCACCAGCAGCCGCAGGTGACGGTCAAACTCGTACAGCCGCACCACCTGATCAAAGTCCGTACCCGGCTCGAACACGCCGGTCACCCGCCCGTCCGTGTCCCGCTGAAGAAACGGGTACCAGTAAGCACTCAGGCGGTAATAGCTGATCGAGCTCAGATGACCGAGCGCCAGCGTCTGGTCGGGGATGTTAAGCCCCCTGGATTCCAGGAGTTGCAACTGCTCAGCGAACGAAAGAGGGAGCTTGGTATAGGGCTTCAGCATCGGGCGGCCCCTGGCCCGCCGACCGGTAAACGGCGGACATAAAAAAGCCACCAAGGTTGCGCGACACCCCCAAGGAGGGCACTAAGCGTGGTGGCTGTGTTACCGACAATATAACGAATCCCGACCAGCAAACGCAAGTGGGCGCCGCCCCGCGAGGGAATGGGCTGAGACCCGATTTCCCAACCCGGCCTCCAACCGGCGCCAAAGCCCCGACCAATACTCGCCGCCGGCAAGAGAAGCGCCAGGTTTAGCGGGGCCCCGACCGGAACATGGGCGGCGTAACGCTCACTGGTGTTGGGGGCTAGCTTCCGTGGCAAAATACCCTCCCATCCCTGGTCATAATACGCCTCAGGCGGTGGCTCGTTCGGCCTCGTCGACCTTGACGCGGCGTTTTCCGGTGAGAAGTTGTTGCATCAGGGCTTTCTTTTCTTCTATCAAGAAGTCTAGCTCCTGGCTCAATTCAATAATTTCGTCAGAAGCTGCCCGTAAAACTCTACCTATCGCCTCTTGTTCAGATATAGAGGGAACCGATACCTCCATTCTCCGGAATGCCTTCTGCGAGATTACGTATCGTTGACCGCTGCCGTCGCCAGCTCGATACGCCTGACGTTTGAATTCCCGCGTCTGGAACAAATAAGCGGAAAAATTAAGGTCCAACTTAATCTTGGGCCTTAATCGCACCACATGATAGCTATACACGACGCCGGGCATGGTCTCGCAGGCCACGGCGGGGAAGGCAAGCTCGTCACGTGTCTCCGAGGATGGCGTGAAGAAGACGTCCCCTTTCCTCACGTCGCAAGAGGCAATCTTCGCGTCAGGCGCTGTCACCTCATGCTGCAACTCCTGGTTAAAAATAAACTCTTTTCTAAATACGTCTAAATAATTAAGAAGGCGAACCTTCATTTCATTTTTATCTGATTTTTTATCAACGCCGGCAGATGAAATATCGCCAATATCGGTAAGACTTAGCTGCCGCCATTCACCCTCAAACCCCGGCAACCTCTTCTTCCCCGTCAGCAACTGCTGCATCAGGGCTTTTTTCTGCTGCTCGCTATTGGCCAGAAGCTGCTCCGTGGTGGCAATGGCTTCGTCCCAGGTGGAGAGGATTTTGGCGATTTTTTTTTGTTCTTCAATCGGGGGAACTAACGTCTTTGTTTTTCGAAGCTCCGAAAGAGATATTTCTTGAAGGGCAGACCCACCAACTCGACGAATCAAATCAGCTCTAAAGTCTGGAGAACGTATCTCCCATAGAAGGAATTCTGGGAGAGCACGTTCTGGGTTTGCCGAAATTCTAGCCAGCCCCCTTGTAATATTTGCTCCAGCCACTTCATTATCGACTAACTTCGCCAGCCCTATCTCGCCACGCAGGGCCATCACAATATCACCAACTTCCAACGTAGTACGTTTATATGCCTGATGGATCTCCGGTGAAGTAGTAATCATGTTACCGAGTGACATTTCCCTTCTTGTAAGGTCTACAACCCTTAAGCAAGGAACGCCTTTCTCTACACGCGGCCCGGTCTGAACAATGCCGTACGATACCGGCTTATCGCATAATTCCGCGAGCGACTTTCGGTCCCACCCATTAGGAACCATAACCCAGCTCCCTCAGATAACCATCCATCTCCTGCTCCAGGGACGCCAGCTTCTCTTTCAGTTTCTTGCGCTCGGCCCGCACCGCCATCAGGTCGATCTCCTCCTCTTCCTCGAAGGTATCCACATAGCGGGGGATATTCAGGTTGAAGTCGTTCTCGGCGATTTCTTCCGGCGTGGCCAGGTGGGCGTATTTGTCCACATCGGCGCGGTTGGTGTAGGTCTCAACGATCTTGCGGATATTGTCCTCGGAGAGCGCATTCTGGTTCTTGCCCGCCCGGAACTCGCGGCTGGCGTCGATAAAGAGCACGTTTTCGTCGGTCTTGTCCTGGCGGAACACCAGAATCGCCGCCGGAATGCCGGTGCCGAAAAAGAGCTTTTCCGGCAGGCCGATCACGGCATCCAGCAGGTTTTCCTCGATCAGCTGCTTGCGGATCCTGCCCTCGCTGGAGCCTCGGAACAGCACGCCGTGGGGCACTACCACGGCCATGCGACCGCCCTTTTTTGACGAAGAGCCGGGCTTCAGCGTCTCGATCATGTGCAGGATGAAGGCGTAGTCGCCCTTGGTCTTGGGCGGGATACCCCGGCGGTAACGCCCATAGGGGTCGTCGCCGGCGCCTTCATGGCCCCACTTGTCCAGCGAGAACGGCGGATTGGCCACCACCACGTCAAAGAGCCGCAGGCGGCCTTTGTCCTCCAGCAGCTTGGGGTTGCGCAGGGTGTCGCCCCACTCGATCCTGTGGTTATCCACGCCGTGCAGAAACATGTTCATCTTCGCCAGCGCCCAGGTGCTGCCGATGGCCTCCTGGCCATACAGGGCGAAACGCTTGGAGCCGTTGTGGGCGTTCTTGATCTGGTTGGCGCATTTCAGCAGCAGTGATCCGGACCCACAGGCCGGATCACAGATCTCGTCGCCTTCCGCCGGCGCCATCAGCTCGGCGATCAATTCCGAGACCTCCGCCGGTGTGTAGAACTCGCCGGCCTTCTTGCCGGACGTGGCGGCGAACTGGGCGATCAGGTACTCGTAGGCATTGCCGATGATATCCAGCCGCCCGATGCGGCTGGGCCGCAAGTTCAGCTCCGGCTTGTGGAAATCCTCCAGCAGCGCCTTGAGGATCTCGTTCTTCTGCTTCTCGTCACCCAGCTTGTTGGAGTTGAAGCTGATGTCCTGGAACACATCACTCAGCTTCTGGATATTCTCTTCCTCAATGGCGTGCAGCGCCTTGTCGATGCGCTCGCCATTGCCCGGCTCATGGCGGTGCTCATACAGCGAGTAGAAATTGGCCGCCGGCGGCAGCACAAAACGCTCGTTCTTCATCAGTTCCCGAATCAGATCGGGGTGATCGCCATGCTCTTTCTGGTAGGCGTCCCAGTGATCCTGCCAGACATCCGACAGGTACTTCACGAACAGCATGGTGAGCACATAGTCCTTGTAAATGCTCGGGTCCACCGTGCCCCGGAAGGTATCACAGGCCCGCCACACGGCCTTGTTGATCTGGCCCTGATTAATGTTCGTTTCGCTCATTTCGCTCTCTTGTGTTCTTGATGAGTAACGCTACTCTTCACTAAAGTAGTCACTATCAATCTGCTTCACTTCATAAACCTGCTTGATACTCACCCCCAGATTGTTCTCCACCATCAGTTGCGCCAGCTCCCGGCCGTCAAGCAACACCACCTTCATGCTCAGGCCGTTGGCGGCCTCACGGGCGCCGGGTGAGAAATCAGACGTGGTGATGAACACGCCCTTGCGGGCACCCCGTCGGGTGAGCGCGCCGATGAACTTGTCGATTTCCGGGCGATGGACGGTGTTGGTCCAACGCTTGGCCTGGAGATAGATCACGTCCAGCCCTAGCTTGTCTTCCTTGATGGTGCCGTCGATACCGTCGTCGTTGGTGAGCTGGGTGGCTTGCCCGGCTTCCTGGCGGGAACCGCCATAGCCCATGGCCAGCATCAGGTCGACCACCAACTGTTCGAAGAACTGGGGTGAGGCCTGGCGCACCTGGGTGAGAATCTCGTCGGCCAGGGCCTCCATAAGGGACTGATGGGCTTCGGCCAGGCGTTCATCCGGGGTGGTCTGGTCCAGATCGTCGGCCATATCCTGGCTGTCGTCGGCCTTGTCCTTGGGCGTATGGGTATGAAAGCGCTCGAATTCGGGGAACTGCTTGAGCCAGCGCACCGTGATCCGGTCCGGCCCGTTATGCAAGGCATCACGCCCCCGGTCGGTGATCTGAACCATGCCGCGCTCAGGAATCACGAGTAGGCCTGCCTTATTGAGGTAGGTTCTGGCCCAGCCGACTCGGTTATTGATTACTGTCTGACGGCCCGAGGGCAGGCGCTCTTTGCGCTCACTTTCAGTCAATTGAAACGCATCGCTAACGACTTTACGCACGTCACCCAAGGTCTGAGGTCGACCATGACTAACAGCATCCAGCACGGGGCGCATTACGGTTTGAAAGTCCGGAATCGGCACGGTGGCTCCTCAGGCTTGTAAGGCGGGTTATCGGGCGCGGTACGCATCACCCAGCCTCTTAATTATCGGTCGGAAACTTTATCACACCGAAACGGGTGTTCCAGACGTGTCAGACCACCGGATAACCCGCCTCCCCCCAAAGCGCCCCCGGATTGTCCATCATCACTTCGATCACCACCGGCACCAGGTCCGTCAGAATCGCCACGCAGTCGCGGATCTGGTCGCGGTTGGTGCTGCCGTTCCAGGTGGCGCCGCCGTGGATGATCTGATTTCGCAGGGTATAGATGCGGCTGAAGACGATGGAGAGCACGATCGGGGTGTTTTGTTGGGCCAGGGCGGCATTAGCCGCTTTCTTGGCGCCGTCGAAGCTGTGTTTCCACTGGTCTTCGCTCAGGCGGCCTTTTTGGTGGTCCCAGAAGCAAGAGAATACGTAGGGGTTGTCCAGCAGGACGCGGATGGCGTTCGAGTAAGCGGTCCACACCAGTTCGTCGAGGCGTTTGGATGCATCCAGATCACAGAGCTTCCGCAGAAAGCCGCTGAAGGTGTCTTGTTCGTTAAGGTGGACGCGGTCGTCGATTTCGGTGGCGTAGGCGGCGTTGAAGGCGATCCACAGGAAGATGAAGCGGCTGTCCGGGTCGTCTTCCTGTTCCGCGCGGTCGAGCCAGCTCAGGGCGCGGTGCACGCGCAGGCCCATGTTTTCCGGGTAGTTGTCCCGCTCCGTGCGCTGGCGCGCCTTCAGTTCCGTAAAGGTGCTCCCCATTTCCCCTCCAAACGCCCACCTTGGCGGGCCGACGATCTTCGGCCAGTGTTCCGGCTTTTTTGTGGACCTTATCACATCCTTGGTACGGGTGTTCACCGTCATTACGCCGCCTCTACCCACACGAAATCCGCCTCGCTGAGCGGCCCGGGGCCGTTCCAGCGGTAGGCCGCCAGGCGGCCGCCGTGACGGGCGGCGACGCTATAATCCAGGCAGGCGACGTAGTCCGTCAGCGGCTCGGGCGTGCCCTGGAACCAGTAGTGGCCGACGAAGACGGGTTTGTCGTTGGCGTAGCCGGGGAGCACGCCGTCGGCCACGGGCAGGTCGGAAATCGCGTTCCGCGTGGTGTTGGGCACCAGGGCCACGTCCCGGTAGGTGGCCGGCGCGGTTTGCCACCAGCGGGTGCGGATGTGTCGCCGGGCGTGGCCGTCCTTGTCGTGAAAGCCTTCGCCTTCGGGCAGTTCGATCTCCAGGCCCTTGAGCGTGGTTTCCACGGCCTCGAATAGCTCGTGGCCTTCGGTGGCGGCGGGCACCCAGGCGTCGGTGGGCAATCTGGCGTGGTCGTCCAGCCAGGCTTCCAGCGTTCGGATGCGCGCCGGGTGCCAGCAGGCGTGCGCCGCCCGGAACGCCGACAGGTCCAGGTACAACGGCAGGGTGCGGAACCAGTCCAGCACTTCCTGGTGCAGGTCCGGGTCGTGGCCGATCTGCTCCAGAAAGGCCTGGTGCTGGTGGCGGTTCTTGGCGGAATGAGGACGCAGGTATTCGCCGGGGCGGCGCGGATCCGGCGTCGCCCAGGCGACCGCGTTGAATTCGTGGTTGCCCATGATCGCCAGCGCTTCGCCGGCCTCGACCATGGCACGCACGATGCGCACCACTTCCAGTTGCTCGGGCCCACGGTCGATGTAGTCGCCCAGGAACAGCGCCTTGCGGGTCGGGTGCCGCCAGACACCGCCGGTTTCCGTGTAGCCCAGCCGGTGAAGCAGTCGCTTCAGTGGTTCGGCGTGGCCGTGGATGTCGCCAATGATGTCGTACATTACGCGCCCTCGTGAACTTGAAGAAGTGGCGTCCTTGCCCAGTGTCTATCCGTGACGGTTCATCCGTGACAGCGTCCTCCGTGACAGAACCCACTCTATGACTTTACTGGCGACACATCTATACTGGCTACATGAACACGTCCAGTTTTCAGGCAGGTTAGAAAAAAGGAGAGCACCATGGCTCGCGTTAGCCGCAAAAGCGCCGGTGCCTGGCCGGTGCGTTGGGATCTGTTATTGCGCTACCGATTGATCGAGGTGATGGCGCTTTGGGAGGGTCGGCTCACCACTAATCATCTGATGCGTGCCTTCGGCATCGGTCGGCAACAAGCCAGCAAGGACATCAATACCTATCTGGCGGATTACGGGCCGGACAATCTGACCTATGACCGCTTCCTCAAGGGCTACCGCCCCACGGAGGCGTTCAAGCCGGTGTTCACCCAGGGCGTCGCGGACGAGTACCTGCAGATGATGCACGCCCGGGAGGATCTGGCCTGCTCGTTTGAGTCGCTGACGGTGCGCGAGCTCAACACCGAGGTGCTGCTGCCCCCGGCCCGGGATCTTCGTCCGGCGGTGCTGCGGCCGGTGTTGCAGGCCTGCCGGGAAGGCAAGCGGGTGGAGATCGAATACGCGTCGCTGGCGAACCCGGAGCCGGAGTTCCGGGTGATCCAGCCGCACACCGTGG
>Ga0208014_1000721_pt1 | contig 12169 bp, 14 predicted proteins | sample 25_taG_FD_184099 | JGI IMG/M metagenome (GOLD analysis project Ga0208014, IMG submission 184099) | Marine viral communities from Cariaco Basin, Caribbean Sea - 25_WHOI_OMZ (SPAdes) (version 2) | ecosystem: Environmental > Aquatic > Marine > Oceanic | place: Caribbean Sea: Cariaco Basin...
TCGGTGTGGTTGCAGGTACTGCGATTGCAGCCGTCATCGAGATTGCAAAGCCTCATAGCGCTTTACCGTTGCTGATCAATAAGCAGCATCGCTGTGATGACTGTACGCACGTTTTCTCAACCATCAATTAATGAATCATCGCATTACTTAATGCTTATAAACAATCAAACATAAAAGGAAATAAATCATGGCACATTTAATCGAAAATATAGCTTATGTTGGCGATACCCCTTGGCACGGTCTCGGTAATCAATTACCTAAGAATCAGCCTATTGATGTCTGGGCACGCGAGGCTGGTATGGATTGGCGTATCGAATCATCAGACGTCAGCTACATGGCAAATAATGATAAAAGTCAAAGCCTTATCCTACCCTTTGACAATAACAAAGTGTTATACCGCTCTGACACGCTTGAACCACTTAGTGTCGTCAGTCAGCGCTATCAAGAAGTACAGCCCCGTGAGATTCTAGAATTCTATCGGGATCTCACCGAGCAGTCTGATTTTGAACTTGAAACCGCAGGGGTTCTCAAGGGCGGTCGTAAGATGTGGGCATTGGCCCGTACAGGCCAGTCAGCAACGCTTAAGGGCGGTGATGTCAGTAATGGCTACTTGCTCCTTGCAACCGCTTGTGACGGGACTCTAGCGACCACAGCGCAGTTCACCTCCATTCGTGTGGTTTGTAATAACACTCTAGCAATTAGCTTGGCTAATGGAAGCGGCGGTGTGGTGAAAGTACCACATAGCACCTCTTTCGATGGCGACAGAGTGAAGCAGCAGTTAGGCGTTTCCGTGAAGCAATGGGATGAGCATATGTATCAGATGAAGCAGTTAAGCCAGCGCCGTGTCACTCAGGCACAAGCGGCGAATTATCTGAACAGGGTGTTTAATGATCAGGACAATGACATTATTCTGTTTAACCGTGCTAAGAAAGAGAAAGATGCGGTGCCCAATGCCAAAGCGATGAATCAGGTAATGAGCATGTTTAACGGTCAAGGTCGCGGAGCTGGTCTTGACGCGGCTCGTGATACCGCTTATGGGTTGCTATGCGCGATGACAGAGTTCGTTGATCATGAGCGTAGAGCGATGTCAACGGATCACCGGCTCGATTCCGCATGGTTTGGTGCAGGGGCGAAGCTGAAAGACAAAAGCTTAGAGGAAGCCTTTGCACTGATTGCTTAAATTACTGTAGCAAATTCAAACAATCAAACCACGCTTAAGGGCGTGGTTTTTTTATGCCTGTTGTTCCAACAATCAATCAACAACTACAAACCAATAACCCATTTATCAAAGGAATTTATCATGAATATGATCGCATTAAATAATGGTACTCAGCCAAGACAGGCTAAGCGTGCAACCGTCAAGATTAAAGCGCCACTTAAAGCTAAGCACAATATCGAAGATATGCCAAAGCCTAAGGTAGATAATAAAACCGTCAAGCCGTCTACCAATCAATCGGTTACCGCGAAACGTCTAATCAGTACTAAAGATCTTAGCCGTGAAGACTGGCTACGATTTCGAAAGCAAGGCATTGGCAGCTCTGATGCTGCCGCTGCCTGCGGTATCCATCCTTACCTTTCCATGCTTGAGCTATGGATGGTTAAGACCGGGCGCATGAGCTCAGATATCGATGAGAGCATTGAAGGGTATTCGCCACTGTATTGGGGCAATACTTTAGAGCCAATGGTGGCTAAATATTATCAAGAGCATACAGGCAACAAGGTACGGCGCGTCAATGCTATCTTGCAGCATCCTGATCCTGACAAAGCCTTTATGCTGGCCAATTTAGATTACGCCATCACTGGCAATGACGAGGTACAGATTTTAGAGTGTAAAACCGCAGGGGAACATGGAGCCAAGCTATGGAAGCATGGCGTACCTTTGTATGTTACTTGCCAAGTGCAGCATCAATTGGCGGTCACGGGTAAACAAGCAGCACACATCTGTGTCCTGCTTTATGGACACGAAGCTAAGATATATAAGGTTGAGCGTGATGAGCAGCTGATAGCCAGTATCACTGAACAGGAGCGTCTGTTCTGGCAATACGTAGAAACCGATACCCCGCCAACCCCTGATCATAGTGAGTCAGCAGCGAGAGCACTAAAGCTACTTTATCCAACGCCTAAGCCATCAAGCAAGGTTGATCTGCGAGATGACGATGGTGCTAACAAGTTGTTTAATAAGTTGCTTGGCTATCGCGACGCTATACAAGAGGCCGAGCAGCGCCATGACCAAGTGAAGCATCAGCTGCAAACGCTGATTGCTGATAATGAAGTGGCTGTCTTCGAGAAAGGTGCGATCTCATGGAAACGCTCGAAAGACAGCATTGGCCTTGATAGTAACGCCGTCATAAAGGCGCATCCTGAACTGCTTGTAAAATTCAGTAAAACCAAACAAGGTAGTCGCCGCTTTGTCGTCTTAAACGACTAAGCACGAATTTAATCAAGCAATCGAAAATCTGAACAATCAACCAACCTTACTAAGTGCATAAACGCCCACCCTTAAAGGTGGGCTTTTTATGTTGATTTATTCAATTTATTAAACCCATAAGGAATATCACCATGATTAAAGGTCTAACCATAACCCCACCTGTACTTGGTCGTATCAGCATTGGACGTGTCATCGTAAAAGATGGCAAACGTCTCCCTGTCAAAGACGATCAATTCACCATTACCAGCCAAGTTCAGAATAAAGACGGCTGGATCAATCATCCACTCGATGAGCAGCTGCGTAAGAACAATAACGGTAAGCTCAGACAAATACCCGTACGCATGCTGTTCAATGATGCTGAGCTCAACCTGCGAGCAGAATACACCTTGTTTGATAGACAAACCGGTCGTCCGCTATGCGTGGGTGACGGTGAGCAGTGTCAGCGTCGAACAAGCAATGGCGTTGAACAGCTGCCATGCCCATCACCCGATCGTTGTCCACTAGCTCAAGGCGGTGCTTGTAAGCCTTACGGTCGTCTGTACGTCAATTTATCTGAGGACGATGAGCTGGGCACGTTCATCTTTCGCACGACTGGCTTTAATAGTATCCGTACATTGTCAGCACGGCTCAGCTACTTTGCAGCGGTCTCTGGCAATAAGCTGTCATGTCTGCCACTGCAATTAACCCTACGCGGTAAAAGCACCACGCAAAGCTATCGCACACCGATTTACTTTGTGGATCTGACATTGCGTGATGGTGTGACGCTTAAAGATGCCGTATCCAATGCACAAGCCATTGATGCGGAGCTTAGCAAACATGGCTTTGATCAAGCAGCATTAGAGGAAGCTGCCAAACAAGGCTACGTAAACTCATGCTTTGGTATCGATAGTGAAGATGCGTTTGAGGTGGTAGAGGAGTTTTATCCGGTTGAGAACAGTGATGCTAACCAAAACCAACAGGAGCAAGGGCATTTGCAGAACGGGCTAGCGACTCATAACGTGAACAGCATTGAACAGGGCTTACGGCAAAGCGTGACCGCTGTTAGTTGAGTTAAGTGACCAAAATTGAATGCATGACATAAAAGGAGCTGATTTGATCAGCTCCTTTTTTATTGGTTAGTTAGCGACAGGACTATATAGGATGCGGTAAGAAAATATAGGACTCGGTAAGTATATGAGAAGAAACGCTCTCATTCACTTACAAGGAGATAATCATGGAAAATGTAAACGCAATACAGCCAGTAATTGATCAATGCAACCACATACCACAACTACTGAGTATCAAAGATGTGATTGGCTATACAGGTCTTAGTCGCTCTACGATTTATGAGATGATCAATGAAAATTCTAATCGCTACGATCCTACGTTCCCTAAGAAGTTACAGCTTACACAAGTGAGGGTAGTATGGGTAGCGAGTGAAATTGCAGAGTGGATCAATAGTAAGATAGCCGAGCGTTCAGCCTAAGCTCATGAAACTGCCTTACTCTAATAGTAAGGCGGTTTATTTTTTTTGTGAATTTACACATTTTAGCTCGTTTATATAATATCGCTTGCATAAACAAATCCTAGATTTTGCCGATTATCATTGGTAGAAAAAAAACAAAATTTTCTTTCCGTAAGAAGTGTGTTACTTATTTGTTGCATAAGAGTTTCTAGTACACTATTATCCATAAGTTAGTCGACTTTATTAATGATTTGGGCTTTTTTTTAAGTAAAATTCTATACGTTTATTAGTAACAGATTTGTGACGCCTCTTCACCATTGACTATAAGTAATAGATATTAAGGGAATGAATGCAAAACTCCAATACAGCAAGCTCAAATGAAGAGATAAATCAAGGTACTAAATCTTCAAATATGTTTAAAGCTCCTATGTTATTTGATAACAAAAAATCAAAAGATAATCACAGTGATGAAAATGCTATCGTTTATCAAGCTCAAACATCGAAATATCATTTAGATACTGATGTCATTCTGACATCTCATACACGTAACGAGCTTGAAGAAAGTCTAGCAAAGTTAAAATTTCATAAAATTATCTATGAAGACTGGGGTTTTAGTGAAGTTGATAAAATTGGTCGCAGTAGTATTTTAAATTTTTATGGAAAACCCGGAACAGGTAAAACCCTAACTGCTGAAGCATTCGCAGGTCGATTAGATCTGCCTATTATTAAAGTAGGCATAGCTGAAATAGAAAGTAAACTCATGGGAGAGACCTCAAAGAACATACAAAAGGTTTTTCAGGATGCTTATGATCAAAATGCAGTTTTATTTTTCGATGAAGCAGACACCTTGCTAGGCAAGCGTTTATCTTCCGTTACCCAAGGTGTAGACAACGAAATCAACGCTATGCGCTCAACTATGCTTATTGAGTTAGAGAAGTTTGATGGTGTGGTTATCTTTGCGACAAATTTTGCTAAAAACTACGATGAAGCGTTTCGTTCACGTATCACTTATCACGTTGAATTTACACTTCCTGATTTAGACACTCGTAAACAGCTTTGGTCAAGAATGTTAGTCGCAAAAATTCCCTTGGCTGATGAGAGGAACAGTCTAATTAATCAATGTGCAGAATTATCAGATGGTTTCTCAGGCCGCGAGATAAGAACTTGTATGCGCTTAGCCTTACCAAAAGCATTAATGCAGCCGGGTATATCAACTAAAGAGGCAATGTTAAGTGTTGAGCATCTGATATCAGCTATCGAAAACGTAAGAAAATCCCAAAGGGAAGTTGGTAGTAGTACGGATACTAGTAGTAAACGCAAATTCGCTGCTCAAGAAGCTTTGATCGCGAAAAAACTACTTGGTACAACAGATAAATCACTAGATCAAGAAGAACTGCTCGAACAATAAAATAATGATGATTAGGTAATATCTTATACATTTAGGGGACAAAAATGGGTTGGTTTAGTAATGCATGTTCGCGGGTAGCCAGTGCAGTTAGTAGCGCTGTTTCTTACGCTTCAGAAAAGGTCAGCCAGGGTCTATCTTGGGCGAGAGAAAAAGCCGCGACAGCTTGCGATTGGATAGCCGAAAAAGGTGAGGCTTTTATTGATAAAGTCAAAGATGTCTATAAAAAGGTGAAGCCTTTTTTACAGAAAGTGAAGCCATGGATTGAAAAGGCAGCACTACTTGCGCCTTTTCCTTGGCTAAGAACAGGGCTAATGGTCACTGCTAAAGCAATTGATGCATTATTAGCGTTAGAAAACAGTCCAGTATTACATGCATTAGAAAAAGCAGTGAGAAAGACTATTAAGTTGGCGCAACTTATTAAAGAAAGATATCTAACACCAGAAGAAGTGGAAGAAGCTAAAGAAAACCGTGATGCCTTTATGCAAGCTGAGCAAGAGTATGAGTCAGAGTTAAGTGAAGAGCAGCAAAAAGCGTTACAACTTAATGAGATGTTAAATAACTATGGAATCTTAAAAGCAGAGTTAAGAGATGTGCTAGAAATGGGGGTCATTGACTTCCAGCACTATTTGAGACTGAGAGCTACCCAAAAGCTTTTAGATATGACAGAACAAAAAATCATTGCAGTTGAAAGTATTGATGATATCACCAGTGACGACATTTATTTGATTAAAACAGCAGAAAGTCTTCTTTCTACTGCCCAGCTTTCTGATAGCGACGCTATTAGATTAGATAGCATTATCCAGCAACGTTTTGGTAAATCGCTTATACCTTTCGTCTTTGAAGAATTGATGGTGGTTTGGGTTGAAAAACAGCAAACTCTAGAAGAACAGTGGACAGAATTGAGTAAGAAGCTATCCAAAGACAGAGTATTAAAAACTCGTTTAGATATTGCAAAGCGTACTTCAGAGCTAACAGAAGAAGAAACTGCGATTCATAGCGAGTTGCTGACCAAAATGAGTGGAGAGCAAACTAAGCTTACTCGTCTAGATGGCGAGCGTCGCTCAATGAAAAGCTATGTTTATGCTGCAGAAGGCTTTATGCAGATTTTAGAAAAAGATGATGTAACTTTGGAAGAAGAAGACAAAGATTATCTTCTAGAGGATAGTGAGGAAATTGCCAGCATTATTATGCGTGTGGCGCAAAATAATGTTGCTTGGGAATCTCTGACCGATGATGAGCAAAGCCTCATTACAGACTACGCCAATATTTTTGAGGCAGAAGGTAAAGCGCGTGCAGACAAACTAAAACACGAGATTGAAGTGGGAGTAGCAGCTTAATGAGAATAGCAGAGATTGGTGCATTCTTAAATCCATTTGGCGAAACGCTGTCTACTATATTTGTAGTGAGTCTCATTACTTTAACCATAGTTACAGTTGTATGGTTACTGACTTCAGCTAAAGAAGCTAACTGGGAAGCCAACTGGTATGGTGGTGACTTGAATGACGATACTAATAATTTGGCAGGCGAACATGGTTCTGTACAAGAATTAAGTGAGGCAGTTGCCACAAAAGCTGAAAAAGTGGCTGAAATGATGCCTAGCATGCTATTAATTGTAGGTTTGCTTGGTACTTTTTTAGGGCTGGGTATTGCGCTTAACAAAGCATCTACTGTACTAGCAATGGCAGACACAGCTGGAATGGACTCAGCCATGACTCAGTTAATGGGTCTGATGGATGGTTTAGGTGCTAAATTCAAAACCTCTACCTGGGGTATCCTTTGTTTCATTATCCTTAATTTGCTATTTAATATATTTGGATTTCAAGAAAAACGTCTTGTATGGGCAGTTAAAAAGGTTCGCGAAGAAGCTCAAGCGAAAGAAATGGTCTTGAATAGTAAAGAATTAGAACGACATCAAGTAATGATTGAGACCTTAAAAAGTATTGATAACAATGCCCAGAAACACAGTCAGCTACTTGTGGACAGCATTGAGTCGTTACAAAAAGAAAGTGCTAAACAGTTAAGTAATAACTTTTTAATATTCGGACAGATCAGAAACGATATCAATAATAATAAACGAGATCTGGTTGATAGCTTTAATAAGGCACATGAGCATAGCCTATCTAAGTATGAGGCACTGTTTGGTCAAGTACAAAGCAGCCTTGATAACAACAATGAGATAGCTACAAAAAATGCCAAAGATAATATTACTGAACTACAAAAAATTGCCAGCTATAACAAAGCCACTCAAAAATCTATGCAAGATTTTGTTGAGAAAACGGTTGATAGCATGGCATCAATTGGAAGCTCTGCAGATAAGATGGCTGTAGCAGCGACTGCTGTCGGTAGCTCTGCACAGGGTCTTAACGGTGTGGTCGAAAACCTGCGTAACGAGCTTGAAGGCGTTATGTCAATGATCAAGCAAGATCTGTCAGAAACTATCAATAACATGGGTAATAGTTTTGAAGAAAACATGTCAACTATGTCTAAAAGTATGGGTCAAGCGACGTTAGGTATCTCTAAAGCTGTTGATGAGTTATCTACGAGCGTTGATGCAACCATGACAGAGGTAACCAACGTAATCGGTGAATCAATGGATTTACAGCGTACGTCTGCTAATGAATTCACACTGACAAGTACCATTTTAAATGAAAAAGTAGCCGCAATGACCAACTTAATTGATCAGCTGTCGGGTGATATAACCAGTGGATTAAAAGCAGTATCTGAAAGCGGACGTCGTATGAAATCACTTGATTCACGTTATCAGGAGTATCTAGATTCTATTAAAGTTGTTTCAGATATAAATCAAGGGCTGCTTAATGACACGCAAGATATAAAAAATTACTTACCTCAAATGATCGAGTCGATACCAAAGCTTAGCAATAGCATTAATGATACCTTATCAGAATCTGTAAAAATACAACGTGACTCTACTGATATTTTTGATCAACTATCAGGTGATATCAGAAATGCGCTAACAATCATATCTCAAAGTGCAGAAAGATTAGAATCATTAAATTCGCGCTATGAGAATTATTCTATATTGGTAGAAAGCATCACCCAAAGTAATCAAAAGCTAATTGCTAAAATTGATAACAAAGCTATGGCATAAGGGTGTACTTAAATGCAAAAAAAACCAAGTGAATGGATATCTATTGCAGATTTAATGTCAGGTGTCATGGCGGTAGTTATGTTGCTGTTAGTCATATCCGTACTGCAAAATACATATGCAGAAATGAAACATAAGCAAGAAATGGAAAGTAGCGAACAAAATGAACATCAGAAAATAGCAACTTTATTAAAAGATATTCAATCTTCAGTTACCGAACAAGGTGCAGGAGATTTAATAGATTTTAATTTAGAACAAAGTAAGATTACGCTGAAAGATAATGTCTTTGCTAGAGGCAGCGCTTGTATTACTCCAGAAGCAAAAACTGCTTTTAGCAATATAGAAGATAAGATAACAAGTTTTTTGCAACAGTCTTCGAATGCTAAAATATTTGTAGAAGGTCATACGGATAATATACCAGTGTCGAAACCTGTGACAGATTATCAACGATTTTGTACAGTATATGATGACAACTATACTTTATCAGCAGCAAGAGCTAGAGAAGCTCGCAAACTCCTAGTGGGGCAGCTAGATACTTCTATAGCAAAGCGTATTATCGTGGCTGGTTATGGTGACTCTCAGCCTATTAAAGGTATATCTCCTGAAGATGATGCTAATAGACGTGTTGAAGTGAGGCTATCATTAGAGTAGAGAAGTGAAAAACCTCATTGACAAGAAGGTTAAGTATATTGATTGGAACAAACGTTATGACATCAAAGTTGAATTACAGTTTGATTTGATGCTGTTGCTGAATGAAGAAGTATAGAGTGATTTAGTCATACTGACACAAAGTTTAGGAAAATTTTCTAAATTAGAGAAGAGCTGTTTATGAGTTTATTAAGCAATTTTTTTGTACAAAGTTTTATTGATAACGTGATAAAAGATACAGTCATTCCTGTCAAGGGTAGCGTTGTCTATTGTGGATTATTCGGATATGCAGAACATTCTGGGATATATATAGGAGACAATAAAATTGTACACCTTGATGGTTCTGGAATAATTGAAGTTGTTTCTCCTCAGCAATTTATAGAAAGACTGAGTGGGCTTAACCCTGCTATGAGCATTTATGTGTCATGCAATGACTCATCCGCAACAGGAACAAATACGATTGCAAAAAGAGCTAAGAAAATGGTCGGTAAAAATAGGAAGTATCACGTTATTTTAGATAATTGCCATCAGTTCACATCAGGATGTATAACAGGAAATTTTGACAACGCAGATAATTTTTTGTGGATGTTAAAGAGCACAGCTGGTAATAAACTCAGTACTAATAAATGGAGAGTTTGGGAAAGAAAGTACAGTAGTTAAGTGAGCATCTTGAGAATGTATCTATGTAATAAGATAGTGTATATAATTTATTTTCTAAACTATATTTGGGAGTTATTAATGTTACCTGTTGCCGCTATACCTATGATAAAAGTTGCCGTAGCTTCGACTACAACTAAACAACTACTGCAAAACGCCCCAGCAGCGATTGCATTTTTGAAGACATCGGAACCCAAAGATTGGTCAGAATCCGATATGAAACTAGTAGAACAATTTTATAATAAGCTTGGCGATTTTAGCACTCAAAACGGACAAACTCTTGTAAATAATACTATACGCTTTCAAGAACTATCACATGCTCAAATAATGGAAACGTTTGCAGAGCTTGATCTATCAAAGTTAGATTCAGTCGGTACAGCTAAAGTAGCCGAAACAACTATCAAAGAAAACCATAAAACGTCAAGATTTAATACTCTCGCAACAGTTGTCGGTGTCACAGTTGGTGTCTTAGCTGCATTTTCTTCAGCCAACAATGCTTCAAATAATAACTATAAACTTAGACGCCCCAGAAGCGTCTCAGAAAAGTTATTTGGCGATAAAAAGTAAAATAAAAAGTATGTAACTGCTCATAACCCTCTACCCATAAAAAAGCCCCCCCTAGCAAAATGCTAACGTGGCTTTTTTGAATTATTAATCATTAAGTACAGTTGTTCATATGCTGTGCTTCTGTTAAATCTGGGTTACGACAGTCGGTTGACGGATCATATCCGTCGTCATAACCTGAACGTTCCATAATGAATTTACGTAACTCAGCCTCTGTGCCACCACCAAGTGTAAAATCATTTAACAAATCTATCATGTCTTGTGAGATTTCAATATCATTATCAACGAGGTAGTCAACGTGTGCAGCTTGTGCCGGTGTCAATGATTCAGTCATCTCTACAGCGTGAGCACCGGTTCCATTATTGTAGTCGTCATCATTTAAGGTATCAGAAGTAGTCTCACTTACGTCCGATATTGATGTCATGTCAGCATCCTGCTGCTCACCTAGATCTTGGAATATATCGTCATAGGCTTTACTTGCACTTTCTTCATCAGCCCAGCCTAAGTCAGTGACAGATGACTCTCCGACTGTCTTATCAGACTTTTTATCTTTTGAGTCTAGAGAAAAGGAAATCCTTGTAACTTTCCAGCTAAGACCGTCTCTATGCATAATCACATCTAATGATTCATCCGGATCATTAGCATCAATGATCTCGACTTTGAATCGATTAAATGATAGGTAGCCAGCTTTATAATCAATATCGTCATTTTTAGCTTCAGGCACACCTTCAGGCGTGTCATTATTCAAGTCAAAAACTAGTTTTTGCCCTTGGAGCATTAATGCAACACCATCTGGTGTTACTAAACCATCAATGATCGGATCTATCATAGCAGCGGCTAACATGGTGCCTAAAGCCTCAAAGCCATCTTGCTTATCACTTGCAGCAAGCTCTTCAACCATAGCGGCTTTGACTTGATCCTTTATACTCTGCTTAACGCTAGGAAAATCAATATAACCTGAAAGCTTATCTGCGTCTTTCTGTTCAGCAGCATTTTTAATGTTATACAAAGCTATATATGGTGAAGCGTAAAGATAAATTGCAAATATAACTAACAAGCCAACTAACCAAGGTAAAAACTTTTTCAAAACATCTCTCCTGAATGCCTAATGATGTTAGGGCTTGATAAAGCAGTGTTGGATCATTAACTATCTCAAATTCTTATAATTGCCAGTATTATTTAAATCCAATTTTGTTATGATTGACGTTTACATAGCAGTAATAATTAGCAATGAATGTTAACATTAGTACATATCCAAAACAATTTGATAAACTTTTATTTGCTAAAAATATTTATCAAAGCTCTATCTGAGTGTGGTTTTTACATATCTGTGAGCACCTTTATAATTTTCTATAACCTCATGAAAAATCAGTGTTAATGACTATTTTTAATCTATAACCATCGTTAAGTAACAAGCCATTCCAAGAATTAGTTGGCAGATGAGCTTGCTTAAAAGCATAATCTCGCTAAAATTGTTACTACATAGTAAATTCCTTTCTTGTACGGTTAATCATGCATTCATTGCATGGTTAACCTTCAAAACACAGAGAACAAAAAAACATGGCTAAAACACCGGTAAGCAAAAAAGATAAAACAGACAATGGCAATTTTGAAGAAGCCCTTTGGGATGCGGCCAACAAGCTACGAGGTAGCGTCGAATCCTCAGAATATAAGCATATCGTTCTTAGCCTGATTTTCTTAAAGTTCATCAGTGATACCTTTGAGCAGCAACGCCAAAAGCTTATCGATACAGGCTATGAAAAGCATATCGATATGGTGCAAGCCTATACTGTAGTGGTCAACTAATTTAGGACACCTGATAAGAGGTTTTTATTAAAGTAGCGTTTCTCTTTTTCTAGCGGTGTTAAATAATTGTTGAAAGTATGCGGTCTCACGGTTTGATAATAGCGCCAG
>Ga0208014_1000726_pt1 | contig 12147 bp, 12 predicted proteins | sample 25_taG_FD_184099 | JGI IMG/M metagenome (GOLD analysis project Ga0208014, IMG submission 184099) | Marine viral communities from Cariaco Basin, Caribbean Sea - 25_WHOI_OMZ (SPAdes) (version 2) | ecosystem: Environmental > Aquatic > Marine > Oceanic | place: Caribbean Sea: Cariaco Basin...
CCAGTGGTCAATAATTACTGATGTTTTTATTAAGGTTAAAGCATCCTCATCACTTAATTCAATTCCATCTTCTGTTTCTTCCATTTATCAGGATGTTCTTCTAATCTTCTTTTCGCCTCTTCTTCGGTAACCTCCTTAACGTCAACGATGAGCTCATTTTCATACCAATTAGGATTGGTCTTCTACCTCATTTTGAACGTTACTAAACTTACAAACTAGAAATCTATTTTTGAGGAACTCGCTGAAGGATGTGTATATCGGTACACCTTGATTAAATTATATTCTTAAAATCGTAAAAACCCAGATTGTAGAATTGATCCCTATTTTCAATATCTTCGGTTTCTCCGATATAGTATTGATCAACTTTCTGCGAATAAATAATATAAACAAAATGCATCATGGAAGATAACAAAAAAGCCACACTAAAACTAGTGTGGCTTTTTGCTCCCCCTCTTGGGCTCGAACCAAGGACCCTCTGATTAACAGTCAGATGCTCTAACCAACTGAGCTAAGGAGGAATATATCAATATGTCTTCAGCATTCCCGGCAGCTGAATTTGCCTTTAAAATTTTTTGCTCCCCCTCTTGGGCTCGAACCAAGGACCCTCTGATTAACAGTCAGATGCTCTAACCAACTGAGCTAAGGAGGAATTTGCAATCAATTTTGCGGATGCAAATATAACGGAATTTTTAATTATCACTAAATAATATTCAAAAAAATAAAGCAGTATTTTAAATAAAATTGAATTTGGAAAAAATATTAGTGCTATGAGTCTGAAAATCCATGATTTATACATTTTTATAAAAAATGTAAATATTGCAAGTCAACCAGATGTTGATGCTATAGTAAATGCCGCAAATGCTAAACTCCCTCCGGGGGTTAACAATACGATTTATAAAATCGGGAAATAAACTTTAGGAAAACGACAAACCTGAAGATAGAATATTCTATCAGTATATTATAAAACTCACTGAAAACATAAAATCAAGTAGGTGGTTATACCTGAAATTTCAACAGGAATTTTCTGTTATTCCAAAATTAATGCCGTTGAAATGGTTTTTAATACAATTTTGACGGAAGCAGAAGGGTTAAAACACTTGCAAAGGCTTAAATTTGTATTGTTCAGGACTGAAGATTTAGAATTTTATAAAAATCGATTGGCTGAAATTTAATTAACGATGTGGATAAACTGCATAGTTCATTAAAAAAATAAATCTTGATTATCGATTTACAAAACCAACCTCTTATGTTTGATTTTACGGCAACCTATACCGATCAATACCAACTTGCAATGTCGCAGGTTTATTTTAAAAATGGAAAACGAAACACCAAAGCCGTTTTTGATTATTATTTCAGAAAAATCCCGTACGGAAGTGGTTTTGCCATTTTTGCAGGGTTAGAAGATTTACTGGAAATTATTACAAATCTTCGGTTTAGTAAGGAAGATATTCAATTTTTAAAGCAATACGATTTTGAGGATGATTTTTTAGAATATCTCGAGAATTTTAAATTTTCAGGAAATATTTACTCGGTACAGGAAGGGGATGTAGTTTTTCCAACCCGACCTGTTTTACAGGTGGAAGCCAATTTAATCGAAGCTCAGATTATCGAAACGATTTTATTGAATTTATTAAACTTTCAAACCCTTATAGCAACCAAAGCCAGTAGAATGCGATTGGTGTCTCGAGAGCGGACTTTGCTTGATTTTGGGTTGCGACGTGCACAGGGTCCTGGCGGTTATTACGCCACGCGAGCGGCCATGATTGGCGGTTTTAACGGGACCAGTAATGTCATTGCCGGTCGGGATTTGGATATTCCGGTTTCTGGAACGATGGCGCATTCGTTTGTGCAGAGTTATGATGATGAGCTTACCGCTTTTAGGGAATTCGCCAGAGGCCGGCCTAAAGCTTGTGTGCTTTTGGTGGATACTTATGATACTTTAAAAAGTGGTATCCCCAATGCGATTACAGTGGCAAAGGAAATGGAAGAACAAGGCCAAAAATTAATGGCTATTCGTTTAGATAGCGGAGATTTGGCATATTTGGGTAAAAGAGCGCGACAACTTTTAGATGCTGCTGGTCTCGAATATGTGAAAATTGCGGCTTCAAATCAATTAGATGAATTTGTGATTAAAAGTTTACAGGAACAGGATGCGCCAATCGATATTTACGGAGTGGGAACAAATCTTGTGATTGGCAAACCTGATGCAGCTTTAGATGGTGTGTATAAGCTCACATTTTCAGACGGAAAGCCAAGAATCAAGATTTCAGAAAGTTTGATTAAAACCACTTTGCCGCATCGAAAGCAGGTATACCGAATGAAAGATAAAAACGGAGAGTGTGCAGGGGTCGATGTAATTGTGATGGAAAACGAAAACGATACTGAACTGTCTAAAGTTTTTCATCCGTCAGAACCTTACAAGTTTTTAGATGTTTCCGCTTACCAAAAAGAAGCATTATTGCAACCAGTAATGGAAAATGGCATAATGAAAATCAAAAAAAGAACACTTTCTGAAATTGCGGCATACAGCAAATCGAGATTGGCAGAATTACCACTTGAGTATAAACGCTTTAACAATCCGCATATTTATAAAGTCAGTATCTCAGAAAAATTAAAGGCAGAGAGGGATCGATTAATTAGCGAACATAAAATGTAAAATGGCATGAAGGCTTTACTTCTTATAGACGTACAAAACGATTTTATGCCTGGCGGCGCCTTAGCCGTTCCCGATGGCGATAAGATTGTACCAATAATTAATAAAATTCAGCATCAATTCGATTTAGTGCTTGCTACCCAGGACTGGCATCCGGAGGGTCATGCAAGTTTTGCCAGCACCCATCATAAAAACCTTTACGAGGTAATTGATTTAAACGGAATCGATCAGGTCATGTGGCCGGATCATTGTGTGCAGGGTAGTAGGGGTGCCGATTTTCATCCTAAGCTGAAATTGAATAAAATCGAAGCGATTTTTAGAAAAGGTACCGATCCTGAAATTGATAGTTACAGTGGGTTTTATGATAATGCTCATTTAAAATCTACTGGTTTAAGTGGCTATTTAAAAGAAAAAGGAGTAACCGAGCTATATTTTGCCGGTCTGGCCGGTGATTTTTGTGTAGCTTTTAGTGTTAAGGATGCTTTAGCTGAAGGTTTTGCAGCTTTTTTAATTGAAGATGCCACATGCGCTATAGATGCTACAGGTTTTGAAAAAGCAAAAGCTGGAATTGTTGAAAAAGGAGGGAAGATATTATATGCAGATGAGGTATAGGATATTTTTTATATTCATTGTTTTTTTGAGCTTTTTCAGTTGTAAAAACGATACTTCTACCAAAGTTGAAACTGAAGTAACATCTATGGATCCTTATATGGCTCCATCAGACAGCATTCCCGAGCGCACCTCTGCTGCGGCATTAGATTTAAAAAAGTATCAACTTTTTATAGATACTACAAAGACTTCGGTTTTTTATCAGCAATTAGATTCGGTGATCACTTCCGAAGTAAGAAAACATGAAAATTCTATATTTAAACTGGTTGAGATTAAAAAATATAACGATCAGTTTTTACTTTACGAGCCTTGCGACGGTACTATTCCGCGTTATTACATTTCTAAAGGGGCTATAGATATTTACGGCCAGAACGAAAATATTCATTTTAAATTAAAGGATTTTATGCTGAGTGCAGGAAATCAGGTGTTGTTTAAAGATGAAAGGGACCGTAGCTTAAGTCTTAAGGAAGTAAATGAGAAGGTGATCCGGTTAAAGTACGGTGATTCACGTGCGGTATATGTTACTAAAATCGAAAATATTCCGCAATTTGAAATGATGGTAAATAACTGTTTTGGCCAAAAAATAAAGGAGTTCGATAAATTTCAGGAATGAATTGCCTAAGGATGGTTTTATTCATTCTGTAAGAAGCTTTCTAAAAATTGAGATAGTGAATATATCCAAAGTTTAGCCAAATGGTCCAGTCGTTCGATTTATTTTGCGGCCCTTGTACATTTAAGCCTTCAATGTAATCACTGCCATAATACTGCCATTTAATTTCAGCCACTAAATCACTATTTCTTCCCAGTCGATAGCGCGTGCCTCCCCCAAACACGAAATTATAGGTGAACCCGCTATCTAAATTAAGTCCCCCCTGAAAAGCAGGGAATAAGACTCTAGGATTATCGATGGGTCCAAGATCACTGTACGCATCAGGGATGTAGTAAACTGCATGTATGCCTGCGGTGATATATGGAGAAAAGCGTTCTGAAAAAATCAGAAACTCCCTAATTTGGGTAAAGTGCCATTCCAGTTGCGTACCTATTTCGAATATATTGGTTTCACCGTGCATAGCTCTTAGCATTTCTCCCCTGGGGTTGTTTTGGTAAGAAATAGGGCCGTAATGGTTTAAGTAAGAATGAAAATAATCTATTTCTGTTCTTACCCTAAAAAAGTCTTTAAAATAGCTTGTGCGGTAATTATTCCCGGTGTATACAAAATTCATGTAATGCTGAAATCCTACCCCAAAACCGGTGTTGTAATAAAAGTTTCTAAATTCACCGCGTTGTCCATAATCGGAAGTAATAGCTGCCGGCCCGGCAGTAACTCCTATTTCGTGCAATACCTGCCCAAAAGAATAAGGAGATGAAATGCATAAAAAACCGATTAAAAATATGATACGAATCCGCTTCAATACAGGGGGTTAAAGGATTTATAGGCAAATATATAAAAAGAAGATTAGGTATTTTTAAATTGAGTTTTTCTTTTTTTTAATGAAATTCAATAGAAAGTTAATATTGTATGAAAAACTAAAATTTTATCGATAATTTTTATATATCTCATATATTTGCACCTCGAAAAAACATTTTTTTTAAACAAACTTAAGCGACGCCTTATGGAAAAAAATATACAGGATTTCTTGGATAAAGTGTCTAAAAGAAATCAAAATGAACCCGAATTTTTACAAGCGGTTCATGAAGTTGCTGAAACCATAATACCTTTTATTGAACAAAATAAAAAATATCAAAACGCTAAATTATTAGAGCGTATGGTAGAGCCAGAGCGTGTAATCATGTTCAGAGTATCTTGGTTAGACGATGAAGGTAACATTCAGATTAATCGCGGTTATCGTGTACAAATGAATTCGGCCATCGGACCATACAAAGGAGGTCTGCGTTTTCATCCATCGGTAAATTTAAGTATTCTTAAGTTTTTGGCTTTTGAGCAAACCTTTAAGAATAGTCTTACAACCTTACCTATGGGTGGAGGTAAAGGAGGTTCAGATTTTGATCCAAAAGGAAAGTCGGATAATGAAGTAATGCGTTTTTGCCAAAGTTTTATGCTAGAGCTTAGCAAGCACATAGGGCATAACACTGATGTTCCTGCCGGAGATATTGGAGTGGGAGCACGTGAAGTTGGGTATATGTTTGGCCAGTATAAAAGATTACGAAACGAATTCACCGGAATTTTAACCGGAAAAGGATTGTCTTACGGTGGATCTTTAATTCGTCCAGAAGCAACTGGTTACGGTAACGTATATTTTACCCAGAATATGCTAAAGACCAAAGGAGAAAAATTGCAAGGTAAGACGGTAGTTATCTCTGGTTCTGGTAACGTGGCCCAGTACGCTGCAGAAAAAGCAATAGAGCTTGGCGCTAAAGTGGTAACCATGTCTGATTCTGGTGGATATATTTATGATGAAGAAGGAATCGATGCAGACAAACTTCAATTTATCATGGAGCTTAAGAACGAAAAACGAGGCAGGATCAATGAGTATACCCAGAAATATACCAATGCCAAGTTTTACGCAGATAAAACTCCGTGGGAAGTGAAATGCGATGTTGCATTGCCATGTGCTACACAAAACGAATTAGAAGAAGCTGATGCTAAGAAATTAGTAGAGAACGGTTGTATGTGTGTTGGAGAAGGAGCAAACATGCCATGTACACCAGAGGCAGTAGAAGTCTTTCGTGATGCTAAAATTTTATTCTCTCCTGGTAAAGCATCTAACGCGGGTGGGGTGGCCACTTCTGGACTGGAAATGACACAAAATTCATTGCGTTATAATTGGACCTCTGAAGAGGTTGATAATAAACTTCACGAAATCATGAACGATATTCATGAAAAATGTGTGGAATACGGTTGTGATGAAGATGGTTATGTAGATTACGTAAAAGGCGCAAATATTGCCGGCTTTGTTAAAGTTGCCGATGCCATGTTAGCTCAAGGTGTGGTATAAATCCTGATCTACATAAATAAGATAAAGCCGCTTGTAAAAGCGGCTTTTTTTATACCTTCCGTCACCAAAATCATACTTTAAGTTCGATGATAGTTAATTCTAAAGCAATTGTAATTAGTGCGCTGAAATACGGAGAGGCAGATCTAATCGTTAATTTGTATTCTTTAGAAAGTGGTTTGCGTACTTATATGTTACGTGGAATTCTAAAATCGAAGAAAGGAAAGTTTAAGGTAAGTCAGTTTCAATTATTAACGCAGCTTGAGATTGTCGCAAGTCATAAAAACAAGGGCACACTGGAATACCTAAAAGATGCCAAGGTGATCAATACCTATACCTCCTTGCATACCAATATGATCAAAACCAGCCTGGTGATGTTTATTGCAGAAGTTTTAAAAAGCGCGATTAGGGAAGAAGAAGCCAATTCCGCGCTGTATCACTTTTTAGAAACCGCTTTTAGCTGGTTGGATTTACATGATAAAACCGCTAATTTTCATATCATGTTTTTGCTGAAATTATCTGGTTTTTTAGGATTTCAGCCCGATGACCTAAATACCGAGCAGCCATTCTTTAATTTATTGGAAGGAACTTTTGAGCCTGTTAAAACGAACGATTATTGCGTAGAAGGAGAAAATCTTGATATTTTGCGGGCATTTTTAAATGTGAATTTCAATGATATGCAGCGGGTAAAATTGAGTGGTGAACAACGTGCTGACTTTTTAAGAATGTTGTTGCTGTACTACGAATTACATATCGAAGGTTTTAGAAAACCAAAATCCCTAACCGTTCTTAACGAAATTTTTAATTAATGCGAATTTTTGTATTTCTCTCTTATGTTCTTTTCAACATAAATTTGTTTTCACAAGATATTATTGTGCTGGATAGTGCTACTGAAGAACCTTTAAGCAATGTCATGATTTTTAATGCTGAAAAGACTAAAACTAGCCTGAGCAATTTTGAAGGTCGTGCGGATATATCTAAATTCGATAGTACCGAAGTACTTTTTTTTCAACATATCTCGCACGAGGTATTCAAAATTAAGAAGTCAGCTATTAAAAACCAGATTGTTTATCTTCAGGAAGATCAGAATAAGCTGGATCAGGTGGTGCTTTCTGTAGCAAAATTTCAGCTTCAGAAAGATGAAATTCCGCAGAAAATAGTAAGTATTGATAAAGAAGACGTACTGCTGAATAGTCCGCAAACCTCCGCTGATCTGTTAGAAAGTACCGGTCAGGTATTTGTGCAAAAAAGTCAGTTAGGTGGGGGAAGTCCTATGATCCGCGGTTTTGCAACCAATCGTGTGCTAATTTCTGTTGACGGCGTAAGGATGAACACCGCAATTTTTAGAAGTGGCAACCTGCAAAATGTGATTAATATAGACCCTTTGGCGATTGAAAGAGCAGAAGTGATTTTAGGTCCCGGTTCCATGGTTTATGGGAGTGATGCTATTGGCGGGGTGATGAATTTTTATACGCTAAAACCCCGATTTTCGTTTGGTGCAGAAACTTCGGTTAGTGGTAATTTCTACGGAAGGTATTCATCGGCAAATAACGAACAGACGTTGCATGCCGATGTGAATTTAGGAAGACGAAATTGGGCATTTCAGACCTCGATTTCTTATTCAGATTTTGACGATTTAAAAATGGGAAAGCACGGTCCTGATTCTTATTTAAGAACCGAATATGCTGCACGAGAAAATGGTCAAGACGTGATTTTGAAAAATGAAGATCCGTTAATTCAAAAACCAACCGGTTATACGCAGCTTAGTTTGCTGGAAAAAGTAAAATATATGCCCAATGAAACATGGAATTTTAGTTTAGGGCTAATTTATAGTGAGACTTCAGATGTTCCCAGATACGATCGTTTGTATCGTCGTAGAAACGATCAGTTAAGGTCAGCCGAATGGTATTATGGGCCGCAGCGATTGTTTTTAGGTGATTTTAAGATCAACAAAAAAGGAAACGGGGAACTTTACGATAAGGCGCAATTTACGCTGGCTTACCAGTTTTTTGAAGAAAGTCGCCACGATCGCGATTTTGGTTCAGAAATTTTATTTAATTCTGAAGAAAATGTGGGCGCTTATTCGGCGAATCTTGATTTCGAAAAAGCTTTTGAAGGCAGCAAATTGTTTTACGGACTAGAATATGTGAATAACCAGATGAATTCTAAAGGTTTTCAGGAAAATATAAACTCGGGAGCACAGCAGCAAACCACTTCGCGATATCCAGATAATTCCAGCTGGCAATCTTTGGCAGCGTATGCTACGTATCAGTGGCAAATTCAGGAAGATCTAAATTTCCAGTCGGGTTTGCGATATAATCACATTCTTTTAAATGCGAAATTCGTTGAAAATCTATATGATTTTCCGTTTCGAGATGCTGATATTAATACCGGAGCGCTAACCGCAAGTGCGGGAATCAACTGGAAACAAAACCGGTTTTTACAATGGCGCGTAAATGCATCTACAGCCTTTAGAGCACCAAATATCGATGATGTGGGTAAAATTTTTGATTCTGAACCAGGATCGGTGGTCGTGCCTAATCCCGATTTAAAACCGGAGTATGCTTACAATGCTGAAGTTGGAGTGAATTGGACACCAGCTGAAAATATCCGATTTGGTCTAACAGGTTTTTATACCTGGTTAGAAGAGGCGATGGTGCGCCGCGATTTTAACCTGAATGGTAAAACTGAAATCGATTATCAAGGCGAAGCAAGTAATGTGCAGGCGATACAAAATGCATCTAATGCGCATGTTTATGGAGTTGAGGGAAGTGTTGAGGTCGATTTTTCAGTGGCTTTACGTATGGCTTCAAAAATTTCATTTACCGATGGTGAAGAAGAATTAGATGATGGGTCCAGTGCTCCTTTGCGTCATGCTGCGCCAATTTTTGGAAATACTCATTTAATCTGGCATAAAAAGAAACTAAAGCTAGATCTTTTTGCGGAATATAATGGCGAAATTAGTTATACTGATTTAGCAACATCAGAGCAGGGAAAGGCATATTTATATGCCATTGATGCGAACGGAAATCCATATTCGCCCTCCTGGTACACATTAAATCTTACCGGCCAGTACGATCTGGATGAAAACTGGTTACTTAGCGTTTCTTTAGAAAATATAACCGATCAACGTTATCGTACTTATAGTTCTGGCATTGCCGCAGCAGGCCGAAATTTGATTATTTCAGCTAGGTTTAGGTTTTAGGAATGTTAAATTAATAATTGAATAACAATAAACGTGTGTCTTTTTAATTTTTAAATAAAGTGTTGAATTTTATAGGTTTGTTTTTATAAATACAAATAGTTTTAGTAACTTAAAACCTTTAATTATTAATGTTTTAACTATATTTTTATGAAAAAGTTCTACTTATTTGGATTGTTAATTGGCTTAATAGGATGTTCAGAAGACCTTATTGATAGAGAAAATCATATGAATTTATCCATGAATCTAAAGAATCCTGAAAATCCTGAAGAGGAATTTTTAGTAGAGATCATCTCTATGGATCCATTTAAAATTAAATCTGAATTTTTTGAGATTTCTGATATTGATAAAAAAAGAGAATTCAATAATAACTCTAATGCATTTATAAAGCTTAAGGGAATAAAAGGATCAAAAGTTTTAAATACCACGCTGAATCTTAAGGAAGAGGAAAGTTATAGCTATATACAAAAAGAAATAGATCATATTGAATCTGGATATTTATTTGACAATAATAGTCAATGCTGGTATTATGGTAAATACACTTATTATGATGATGGTACATGGGATTTTGAATTTGCTCCATTACCCGTTCAAGCAATTATGAATGAGTGTGCAGGAGACGGGGGCATGTATGCCAAAGATAATAATAATACAATCATTGAAAAATAGAATATGAAAAGTCTACTGAATTTAATTTTTCTAATGTTCGTTATATGCTCAACAAGTGCTCAGATTGCAAATCCTAAGATTGTAATTGATAATTCTCAAAAGCCTGTTATGATTATCAATGATCAGATCATTGCCGGAAAAAGTGAGTTGAATGCCATGCCTAAAACTTCAATTTCTGAAATGAAATTTCTAAAAGATAAGGCTTTAGGTTCTAAAGTTTTGTTTGCAGATCAGGAAAACCCCGGAGTAATTACCTTGAAAAGTAACGATGATTTTGTGACCAAATCGCAATCAGAGATCAATGATTTTTTTGGCTTGGATAGCGACACAGATATTTATGTAAATGGGTATTTAATCGAAAACAAAAATCTAAAATTACTTAGCAGCAGTATTGCTAAGGTTGAAGTTTTAGAAAAAGACCATTTAAGACTTAAAACTGCGGTATTGAATATTTCGCTAATCTGATTTTCTATTACAATATAAGATATGCATCATCCCGGGCCTGCCAGCCGACGAGTTAGGCTTGGTGCGAAATCTCATCTTCATAGGATGAGAAGAATAATTTTCGGAGATCACTTTTTATTTAAGTTTTAGTCTATACCGTTAATTCCTTTCTGTTTAACTAATCGTTTAGTTTTATTTGTTATCTTGGTTGTTCATCTATCAAAAATCTATGTTTCGGTCACTATTTTTTATCTTCTTTCTTTTTTGGAACTTTCAAATTTATGCTCAGATAAGATCTGGTGAAATTGAATATGCTATCGAAATCGAAGAATTGCCAGAAGTAAAGCCAGGCGAAAACAAAGATGTTATCCAGAAAATGTATAAAATGAGTAAGGATTATGTGGCACAGATGAAGCCGTATTAAAATTTGATAGATCTAAAGCTCTTTTTAAACTGGAAGAGGTAATGGAAATAGATCGAAAACCATATTATCGATTTTCGAAAGCTTTGGTAGGGCTGGATAAGGTTTATTTAATCGAGGCAGATGCTAATAAACTGGTGATCCAACAAGAGGATTTTATGACGATGCATTTGGTTAAAGATAAAACCAAAGGCGCTGGGGAGTGGGAGGTTTCTTCAGCATCTAAAATGATCGACGGTTTTAAGGTATTTAAAGCTAGCACAACTGAAGTTACTGAAAATTCTAAAGGAAAATTTGAGCATGAAGTTATCGCCTGGTTTGCTCCAGAGGTGTCTTTTGGTTACGGGCCTTTTGGATATGGCGGTTTGCCGGGTTTAATTTTAGAATTACAGATCAATAGATCTTATCTTCCAATGACCTATAAGTTGAAAAGCATTAAGTTCAGTAATAAAGCTTTGGAAATTCAGGCTTTAGAAGGTAAAGAGATTTCTCGTGAAGCCTTAGACGCCTTGTATAGAGAAGCAGCAGCCAATATGATGAAGTCGGGATGAAAAAAGTGTTGATATTTTGTAGCATATTATTCCTTTCATTGAGTTTCTATGCTCAAACTGGTACGATTTGTCATTACAAGATCGTAGAATTTAAGAAGTTTGAAATTAAAAAGCCAGGTGATGAAACCCATCGATACGCCATTGAAACACTTAATCAAGCTAGGGAAGCGAGTTTAGAGTTTGATTTTGTATTACAGTTTAACGATTCGGTTTCTTCGTTTCAGCTGGTAGATCGAATGGATAATGATGTCAACATGCCGGGATCTGCAAAGATTGGGCTTGCAATGATAGGCAGCAGCGGTGAGTTTTACCAAAATACAAAAAGTGGTATTTGGCTAAAAACTTCGGAAACTACCGGAAAAAAATATACGGTTCAGGATTCGATAGATTTCGATTGGGTAGTGACCAAAGAAACTAAGACTATCAATGGATTTACCTGTTTTAAAGCTGAACTTCCAGAAAATAAACAGATTAAAGAAGTTTGGTTTACGCCGCAGATCCCTACATCTTTTGGGCCTTTGGGTTTTGGTGGTTTGCCGGGTTTAATTGTTGAGGTGAAAAGAGGAACCTTTGTACTTTCTTTAGTCGAGATCAGTACCAATCAACCTGTAAACATTAAAAAACCGGATTTTGGTACATTAATT
>Ga0208014_1000731_pt1 | contig 12109 bp, 7 predicted proteins | sample 25_taG_FD_184099 | JGI IMG/M metagenome (GOLD analysis project Ga0208014, IMG submission 184099) | Marine viral communities from Cariaco Basin, Caribbean Sea - 25_WHOI_OMZ (SPAdes) (version 2) | ecosystem: Environmental > Aquatic > Marine > Oceanic | place: Caribbean Sea: Cariaco Basin...
TCGGCAGGAGAGAGGATGAATTCCAGCGTATCTTCAATATCGCCGTATTCATCAATTTCGATTTCAAAGTCAATTTTGTCGGGAGCCGCTTTATAGTTGAGGGTTTCGAGCTGTTGTGCATCAATTTCAGCAGTATATTTTCCGGGAGCAAGCCCCAGGTAGCTGAAATATCCGTCACCCTCACTTAATAATTCCGCAGCTTTATTTCCGTTTGAATCGATGATGTTTATAAGGATACGGCCCTGTCCGCGAAGGGAATTGCCGTTTTTGAAGTAGACCATACCACCAACTTCACCCATGACCTGTACCGGCACATAGATCTCTTTGAAGTGGTTGGGCTGCGTCTTCACCAGGATCTTGGGATTTGGGATCTTCCAGGCGATATTGTCGAGACTAAGAGGATCTAGTTCAATCATAAGGTCGATATAAGGCTGCAGCTCGGTAATTCGCAATACCGTTTCATCGTCGTTATAACTCACCCTGCCACTGCGGTTTTTAAGTCCAAGCCCTGCAACTCCCGGTTCCATAGGATCTTTTATCCCGTTTTGGTTGAAGTCCAGGAAGGGAATGATGCTGACTGCTGCACGAGACATTGCGGTACGGTTGCTGGCCGCGATATAGCCGGTATTGTCATCGAGCATGAGGCTACCCCTGGCCGATTGTACGAAAGAAGAATTTCTGTTCCCTATGCGTGAGGTGGCCGAAGTCTGAGCAAAATTAAATGCATAGCGCAAACCTACTTCAAAGATATGGGCATCTCTCAAAAAATTGTTTTCGTATGCAAGGTTAAGAAAGCCTTGTTTGAACATAGGTCGTTCCAGTTCGACAATCAGGTTATTGAACCTGTCCCTGCTAAAGTCATACTGAAGTTGAGGAGACAACAGGAACTTATAGGGTATGCGATAGGTTTGTGATAAAGAGCTGTAGATGGTTGGCTCTTTCATCCTGTCGTTATACAGACCATAAGATGTAAAGTTGGTACTCACGCCAAAAACCGCTCCCGATAACAGGATTTGTGCTGTGGTGAACTCGGTTGTGGGCATTATGATCTGGTTCACACTAAAACGGCTAAACAAAGAAAAATGTTTTGTGCGAATAGGCGTAGAGAAGCTGAGTTTTCTTTCTTCCAGGTAATTGAAATTTACTGCCGTTTGATCTTCGTTGTAATTAATATAATTCAAATCTACCTGGAAGTTGCGCGGAGACTGATAGCTCAATAAAGCCTCTCCTTTTACGCCATACATATATTCTCCAGAGAAAAGCAGGCCTGAAGCAATTCTTGCTGAGGAGTTGACAAATGGCATTACTTCGCCACTTTCTACTTCCGAAAGATATTCTACCCCGCCGCCAATGGTTATGGCATTGTTTAAACCATAATTGAGATTAAGGCGGCTAAAGCGGTTCCAGTCGTCACTTTCTACAACCCCGGCGCTAAGGGTGTATTCCAGCTCATTTTTAGGCACAAAATTGTAAGGGATGTTAATCACCCGGTCTTCGGTCCTTTCTTCTCCCCATGGGCCATAAAACCGTAGATTCACAGCGGTATTACCATACATGAGCGGCACTTCAAAACTGTAAAACCCCGAAGCATCTGCCTCTGTAAATGATACGAGCACATTGTTAACATAAAGTTCAACCGTCCATCGCGGTTCAGTATAATCGCTGAGGAAATAAGTACCAAAGGACCTGCGGTTTTGAAGCGGACTATTAGTGAATTGCACCCCCGAAACCGGTGCAAAAAGGGAAGAAGTGGCCCGGCTGAAGATCCTCCCGGCGGTGACCTGAGACAGGTATTTGTTATCGGTATTTACATAACGCCACTGGTAAAACTGGTTACGTGATGAAAACGGCAGCCTGCTGGAGTAATTGAGCATAAGATTGGTTTCTCCGCCAAGAAACATGGTACCCAGCCCCAACGTAAGACGATTGTCATTCTCAAAGTTGGTTTGCTGAGTAGTCACCACTCCCCAGTCTAAAGTACCGGGTTTAAAGAAGGGATAGCGGGCAGGTATAAGCGTATCTGGAACTACCACGCCCTTTACCCGATCAAGATTTTCCCTCATCTTTTGAAGACGCATTTCCTTCATTACCGGTAGCTCCTTGTCAGTTTCAAGTTTTAGAGAAAGGCTTCGGAAGGAGAATTGGGTATCAAGTCCAAAAATGCTTCCGAAGAAATCTGATTTAAGATACCTTACGGAAGGAGTAATCAAAACGTCATTTTTGGAGAGGCTGAAGCTTTCTCCTTTGTATGTGATTTGTGGCTGCTCCCAGTTAATAGTATAGGTAGAATCGGGGTGAATGATGAACCCGCTTAAAATATCTCCATCAATTTCATGTTTGATCTTTAGAATATCAAACAGCTTGGTAACAGGTAAAAATGCATCTTCTCCCTTGATCGCGATAGGAATTTCATAGGTGCCCAACCTGGGAATATTCATTTCTACCGAAAGTTCGTCGTAATCGGGATAATCTGTTTGGGCAAATGCGCTTGTCATGCTAAGACATAAGATGAGCGTAACCCAGGACTTCAGAATTTCAGAAAAAGAGGGACGAAAAAGGGGAAGCATTGTGGCTGGCTTGCTATTCGTGAATGAAGGTTAGGGTAAAAGTACCGTTGTAATTTCCTGCTGGCCCGGCCTCACCACTGGGGATATTCAATTTTCCGCCTACAATAACTTCGTGAGGATTGCTGGTGGTAATAAATGTTTGGCCAGTGCTAATATCAAAAAACGGATCAATATTTAAGGTGACGTTGCTGCCGGCAGGTCCCGAAAGCAACACTTTACTTACAGGTTGAATTTGCAGAAGTGTTCCCGGATTTGCATAGACGTCAAAAATGGCAAAATGAGGACTGCTTCCCAGGTTAAGTAAATATACATCGGTATCGGCCGAACGATCGCCGTTTGGAGTGAGAATGACGTTACCACCGGCATTTCCCACAATAAAAGACCCGAAGTTAAGTCCCTGGGCATTTCGCACCTCTACACTTACAGGAATAGGCGGATGCTCCTGGGCAACTACTTGGTGAAAGGGGATAATTAGCAGGCTGAAGCTAATGAATAATAAGAAGCTTTTTCCTGTCATTTTCTACTCTTTAAAAATTACTTTTTTGGTTTGGCTTTCTTGTACCGTTTCGAGCGTCACCAGGTAAATTCCGGCTGCCATGCCACTAAAGGTAAGTACATCTTTGCCCGAGCCTCTTTTGCTTTGAAGAACCTGGCCAGCCATGCTGCTAAGAATTACTTTTCCTTCAGCATTTCCAGGTAAATTCAGGAGTACCAATACCTGCTCATTTTTTGTATAAATGGTAAAATCTTCCATCGCGAGTTCCATTTGTGCAGACGATAATTTTTCCGAAGAAAACATTAGCACAAACCGGTCGTTAATTTGCCCTTTTTGAGAGGTAAAAGTGTAATCGCGATCATTATCAAGGTCTTTTAGGACATTCTTCTTGTTATCTTTCAGGTAAATATAGACAGAAGGAAAAAGATTGGTGGTTTCAGCAAGAGAAAGGCTCATTTCACCTGATCTTTCTGCTGAAATTCCCAACGGAATTTCCATAGTTTCAATAGAAGTGCCCGAAACTGCATTAATAGACAGTTTTTCCTGAAGTGCAGTTAAGCTGTAAAGACTGGGAACATTAACGGCAGTATTCAGCAGTTTTTGGGCATCCAGCTCCTTCTCAAAACCTGTGGTTGCACCATGCTTAAAATAGATCACCGTGGCATCTGCCATTTCCTCTCCTTTAAAACCAGCCGTTAATTTGATTTGAGGTACTTCAGCTTTATTTTTCGTCTTGTAATAGTTCGGTTCAGATTGGTTGCCTACTCTAAAAGCATTTTTGAACTTCAAGCTGGCTGTTGCGGGATAAACGTCATTGGCAGGATCACTCACTCTTACAAAAAAGCCCTGCATTGAAGGAATGATGCTCGAGGAACGCCCATCTGTAGAGATACCATCTATGTATGAAGTGTAAGTGCCGGTATACCTGTCGTCACTGCCGGCAGTAAAAAAGTGAATTGCATTGTCTATACCGCTGAGGCTGCCCACAACCAAATTCCAGTCAATAGGAGAAGGGTAGGGGTTGCCCACTAAATTAAAGCCATTGGTATAGGTTCCATTGTTGTTTTGAAGGTCTACAGCTACAGCTCCATTATTAACCGTTCCCGAAAGTTGCAGGGTCAAAGATGTTGCATTTCCTTTCGGATTAATTGCATAGCCAAATCCGGGATTGATCGCGGAAGTAGCATCCAGGTATTTCTCCCATCCTGTAAGATCATTGCCCGAACCGTCTTCTCTATTTTCCAGGTATTGATAAAGATGCGGAAATCTGGTTGTGGCATCCTGAAGTTCGAAATTTGCAGCCAAATCTTCTACTGATGTATTTTGAAAAGGCGTACTAAAATATTTGTAACCAAAGGCATTTGAGAGATAACGTTGCATAGTCACGCTACCCGTAACAGTACCTGTACCACTACCATCAATATAAGAGGTGCCTGCTTCATTAGAAACCAGCAGCAAGGTGTTACCGGTATTAAAAATACCCTGCTCTACCTTCAAAGAATTCAGGATCCTGATGTTGGCAAGGGAACTTACTCCGGCAGGATTTTTTATATTTAGATTGAGAACATTATCATTAAGAAAAGCTGCTGAAGGAATCTGCTGAGCATTAGCACCTTCAAAAGAGACGCTGCCACTCTCTACATTAAAATCTCCGGAATTTACCAGGTCTCCGGCCATTCTAATCCAGTTATCATTGACAAATACAGAAGCCCCAGACTCAATAGTAAGTTTTCGGGCAAGTGCATTTTGCCCGGTATTTACCTTAGGGTAATTTTGAAGTCCGTTGGGAATCAAGACATCAGTCTCCAAAGTTGGGAGCGTATTACAGCTCCAGTTCGCTTTATTGTTCCAGTTGGTGTCCTGGGTACCGGTCCAGGTATATTTTTGTGATACGGTAATGGTAATTGAATGCACCTCATTATTGGTACAGCCATTGGCATCGGTGATGCTGGTTATATTTACCGTAGTGTTTACAGTAGGAGAAAAGGGATAGGAAATTGAAGCAGAGGGCGAGGAGACCGAAAAAGCTGCTCCATTAATAGTTCCTCTTACCATCCATGGCGCTGTTCCTGAAAGTTTTCCACTCAGGTTTACAGTTTGTCCTAAACAAATGGTAGTGTCTCCACTAGTCGGAGTTAATTTGGGAAGCGGGTTAACACTTACTTTTATAACATTTGAGCTACTTGCCCCACATACCCCGGAATTTACAATTCTTCTAAACCAGGTAGTTTGCATTAGGGTTCCTGGATTGTAATCCAGAGTGTTGTTAGTGCCGGTAGCCGGAGAAAAACCACTATCGGGTCCTGTTGTACTGCTTTCCCACAAATAGGAATAAGCACCACTTCCTCCTGTAGGTTGCGAACCATGTATTTGAGAAGCAGTACTGGCTGAACAAATACTACGTGTTTCTCCTGAATAATTAATGCTATTATTAGATATAATTAAAGGTTGTGGATTAATAACAACATTTGCTGTAGCAGAAGATACACATCCACTTGAATTTGTAACGGTATAATTATAATTACCAGGTACGAGTCCGGTTATTGTTTTATTAGTTCCCGATCCAGAAATACCTCCCGGATTGATGGTCCATGATCCTGAAGGTAAACCACTTAAGCTTACACTACCTGTAGCTATTGTACAGGTGGGTTGGGTAACAGATTCTACTACGAGTGCTGCAGGCGTTGCTGGTTGTGAATTAATTACTATAGGTTCAGAAGAAAAGGAGGTGCATTTACCGCTCTCAGAAAACAACTGGGATTGTGGTACGATTTGTTCTTCCTGGCTTCTACTGGACCAGTAAAGTTGAGCTACTGCACTACCACCATTTTCATAATATTCCAGAACAATATTATATTTTACACCAGCAGTAAGATTAATAGTACCTGTATTAGAAGTGACTGAATGATCTGTCCAGTTATTAATAATTCGTGTTCCATTAATCCATAACCTGATTCCGTCGTCACTTCTTGTTTTAAATGTGTAATTCTCGCTGTATGAAGGTTGAATTTGGCCCGACCACTTTACTGAAAAATTATCGCTATTAATAGGAGAACCAGGATTTCCACTTCCCCAATCAAAATTAACAGTAGCATCTGTGCGGGTTAAAGAAGGAGTTCCTGAGAGATCTTTATTATTGAAATATTCTGCTTTTAAACCAGTTGTAGTTTTTGGTACATCAACAGTGTAAGTATAATTTCCGGGGGTAAGACCGGAAATAGTTTTAGTAGTTCCTGATCCTGTAATTCCTCCAGGGTTAATGGTCCAATTTCCTGAAGGCAAACCGCTAAGGGTTACGCTACCCGTGGCTGTTGAACACGAAGGCTGAAATACAGAGGAAACTATTGGTGCAGGAGGGTTAGGAGGTGTATCAATAGTCACATTTGCTGAAGCAGAAGAAGTACAACCAGTTTCATTGGTCACTGTAAATTTATGCGTGCCGGTACTGAGACCGGTAAAAGTTGTGCTTGTACCATTTCCGGTTATTGTTAAGCCGCCCGGTGATTCGGTTATTGTCCAGTTCCCTGAAGGTAAACCGCTCAAAGATACACTACCTTTAGCTGATGTACAGGTGAGTTGTGTGATTTTTCCAACGGAAGGTGCAGCAGGTACTGTAGGTGGCGGATTAATAACCACATTAGCCGAAGCAGAAGAGGTACACCTATTAGCATTTGTAACATTAAAGGTATGGGTGCCAGGAGTAAGGCCTGTGAAAGTTGTGCTGGTACCTGTCTCTGTCTTTGTTAGCCCTCCTGGAGATTCAGTTATGGTCCAGCTTCCTGTCGACGGTAAGCCATTCAATATAACACTTCCTGTTGATGTTGAACATGTTGGTTGTGAAATGCTGCCAATGGCAGGAGATGGTGCACCGGCATAAATAGTGAAAGGATCAGAAGCAATTGAAGTTGCGCCTGGGTTTTCAGATTTAATTTCCAAAGTATAATTAGAACCACTAATCCCATTTGGAATCTTCACTTTCGAGTGCATTGTAAAAAATTCTATACTCCTAGAATCAGGAACTTCTTCAGAAGAAAAAGATCCAATATCGTAATGGTTGCCATTCAAATCGTTTAGGGTGACAACAAAATTTGTAGTAGCAGTAAATGGAATAAAATTTGTGTAAAAATAAAAGAAAAACCAAGACCTAGTGTATCCATTCTTTACTTCAAAATTAACTTCAACCTCGGAACCTGCACAGAGAATGTTCGATTCAAGATTAGGCTGATTTATGACAGGAGGATACACCTGCCCCTGCACCAAATAACTTCCCAGCATGAACAGGCATAAGAACAGAATGCGAACAGGGGGAGCCGATTTATTCATTATAGCAGAGAAAAATTTTATTTTATAGAAGTATCAAAGTTATTTTATAACTCATATTTCTTTTTTGCGAGCGTTTTCCCATCTTCTTCAAAATAGGAAACTTCCAGTTTGCCCTGACTCAAATCAACTTCTCCTGCATTTCGTAATTCAAAAGAAAAGTTCCTTTTAGCGTTGGGCGTATAGACAGAGACCCCTTTTACCATTCCTATCTCTGTAGTCTTTCCTTTTGGGGAAACATGATCTACTTTAATATTACCGTAAACCGACATATTTCCGCTGCGGTTTAGAACTAATGATAGCTGTGGAGTTTCAGCGTCTTTTTCGAATTGAATATTGGTTATATCCAGTTGAGTGGTAGATTCTCCCTGCTGAATTATTATGGGAATACTTATTCCAAAGACAGTTTTGATATTAATGGAAATCCCTTCGCTCTGTGCATCTTCTTCTGTTCCCAGGGCAGTTTGTTCTTCTACTGCTCTAAAATACATGTGAGAACGATATTCTCCCTGTTCCAGGTTTCCGGTGCGGGTGAGCTGCACTCGTATGGTTTGGGCTTCGTTGGGAGCTAAAGTGATTTGTCGTGGAAAATACCTGAGAAAACCTTCAGCAAAACGCTGACCTTCCTTAGGTGTTTCCACCTGCTCAAAGCTACCACTTTCAGTCATGTTGTAGTTAACGAAGGAAACTGCATAAACAGCAGTATCACTTCCCGTATTCGCTAGATTGATCTCCTGTGATCTTTGAGAACCGTCAAACACCAGCCTTTTTGGCATGATCATTAGATCTCCCTGTGCAAAAAAGTTTTGAGGAAGAAAAAAAAGAGAAAGCAGGAGTAAAGTTGAATGTAATTTTATCTTCATGCGGGTTGAATTTTATTAAAAATTTTACCTGCAACAAATGTAAGTAAAAGAAGACAAGAAAGTTAAGGAATTCCTAAAATTAATTATAGGAAACCGTTACATTAAACCCGGAGGAGTTGGTATAGAAACCGGATGCCTGATTGGCTTCAAGATGCAAGGTTGCTCCAATTTTTATAACGTCTGAAATTGTCCCTTCATCAGGTAGAACCACAAAGTTGCTAATGGAGAGTTGCTGATCGGGATTTTGGCTGTTATATAAGATAAAAGATTCTGGTAGTGTAATAGCGTAATTGTTATTACCATGGGTAACCACTGCCTCTGCCGGATTTACAGTGCCGGGAAAGTTGGTGGATATTTGCACGCCCTGAGCCGTTCTTGAACCATCGGGAGATAAAATAACACTTCCGGGGGTGTAAGCGCTTACCACATTTCCAAAATCAAGATCTACAGTCTTGTCGATTTGGATAGGATCAATAACCGTAGCCCTGCTTGTGACTTTCGCAGAAGCCGACGCCTGACTAAAAGCATGGGAAGACGACAGTAAAAGAAATAATATAAAAACTATTCTGTTCATTTGTGTCTGTAAAAGCAGATGCTTTGTTATTGAAATTATTCCTGTAATGAAAAAACGCCGCCACAAGGGCGGCGTTTTTTTTAACAATATATGTTTGTCTTATTCGTAAGCTACGGTAACTTCAACTGTTCCAGTATAATCTCCTTCAGCCTGGCTAGAGTTTACAGTTATTTTACCTCCAACATTCAATATTTGATCTGCTCCGCTTCCCTGAACATTAGTGTTACCTAAGCTACTAGTGAATTCTACTGGCATTACATCTCCAGCTCCAGTCAATTCAATTGAAGGTATGGTAATTTTATAATTGTAACCATATGCAGCTTTTACTGTAAAAGAAGCTGCCTGTACATCTGTACTAGGAGCTAAAAGATCATCATTACTTGCTGTTCTTTCATTATCTGTTGCAACAGTCACTGTGCCTCCAGATGTATTTCCGATAATTCGTCCAAAATTTAAGTCAGTTCCATCAGTAATGGAAATAGGACTTACTATCTCAGCATTAACTGTCGCAGTTCCGCTATCAGTAGCTGCATTTTGAGCGAAAGTAGTTCCAGTGATAAGAGCGAATAAAATAAAAGTAATTTTTTTCATGATGTAGGTTTTTTTGGGTATTATAAATTTAATTTGGGGTTTCATTTATTAACGATGCAAACTTAATCCCTAAAGAAAGCTCCTACAAAAAAACTCGATGACAGTGACAGAAACTCGTTGAAATACACTAATGAAGAATTAAACTATATTTGAATATATATCGTAAAAGAGCCTATACAGCGGCTTACATAATTCTATTATTCTGAAAATCAGTAAATTAAACAGTATTTCCCTCGAAATTTGATATATGAGCATGTATTTAGATGTTTTAGGCTAAAATCTGTTTAAAGTTGATTTGCATAGGTCACATCAATTACTACCTGGACCAGAATTACAGTCACTACTATTATAATGGTATAAAAAACTGTTCTGGCAATGCTTCCGATCGATTTTTTGGATAAATGTTTCACTTCTGGATAGATATACTTAATAATCTCTTTTACTTTTGACGCAATAGCATAGTTCATCAAGCCAAACCGGCTCAATCTATGTGTAGGGATTATGTAAGTAGGGATTGTGATCTATATCCAATAACTATAGATCAATACAAAGATGCAGTAAATTGGAGAGCTGTAAAAGAATAATCGGTAGTTGGATAGAAAACTCGTTCAACTACGCAACTAGAAAATTCCAGGGAAATTTCCTTCTTATTAGTAAGAAGGCGAGAAAAAAGATTAATTGTAGTTTACTGTAACGTTCATAGGAGCCTTGCTATTGTAAACTCCCGGAGTTTGATGAGGATTAACAGCCAGGGTAGCACCCACGGTTATCATCTTAGCTCCTCCATCAAAATTACCATTTTGAGCTAAACTACTTGTAAAGTCTTTAATGATCATGCTTTCTGTACCGTTGGCCAGCACATATTCTCCTTCAGGTAGGGTGAGAGCAAAAGTAAAACCGTTTTCTCCTGTCACTTCAAAAGCAGCAGCAGAAACGTTGGCTTCACTATCTAATGAAACATTTCCGGTGGTAAGCCTGGTGCTATTGGGCGTAAGTATAACTTCTCCTCCGGTACCAGCATCCAGGTTTGCAAAATTCATGTGAGATGTGGTAGTGATTCCAATAGGCTGGATAATCGTAGCCGAAGCAGTAAATGAGGCAGTCGCACTGGCCTGGCCAAATGCTAATGCACCAAAAAGGGAAAATAATATAAAACTAAAGAAACTTTTCACTGCTTTTTTCTTACTTCAAAAATACGAATATTTTTTTACTTAATCAGATTAAGTGACAATAAATATCGATGAAATACACAAATCCGCATCCTACGTCGTTTCTGTCTTAAACTTTTCTCCTATATATAATAAGGTATAGCTAAAACAGCAACTTCTTAATTGGAAGGTATTTTTTAAGTACATAAAAGAGCTTTTTTGAAAATTATTTGTAGGTGGCCTTTTTGTTGGTAGATATTAAGGAGGGGTTTTTTCACCTGAGGTCCTTTCCTTTGATCGAGTTTTAGTAATGGAACTATATAAACTTCTTTAGGCTATACTGAACTTCTTTAGAGTAAATTACTACTTTAAGATGCATCTGCGGATGATAGTCGAGTTACCTCCCTTTATAGCTCTTCTCCAAAGAACTAATGTCTAGATGATCTAGAATGATATAGTTAATCTGGACAGGGTGATTTTTTGAAACCAAATCATCATAGCTGGAAGGAATAAGAATTAACTGATTTTGATGATAAGCCTAAAAACCTATTTTTTTGCTCATAGTCTAATTTTAGCAGCTACCAAACTTTTTATACAAAAAAGAGGTCGCCCTTTTAGACGACCTCTTTAAAATTAACAGTGATGTTATTCTTAGTTGTTAGAAGAATCTACAGGCTGTGCAGGAGATTGTTCTGAATCTAAAAGGGCAAGAAACTTATCGAGGTTTGGCAGGATAACAATTCTTGTTCTTCTATTAAGTGCCCTGTCTTCTCTGGTCTCGTTTCCGGCTACCGGTTTATAGCTACTGCGTCCTGCAGCAATTAATTTTTCGGGCTCTACATTAAAACGGTCCTGCAAAACTCTTACGATCGCAGTAGCACGCCTCACGCTCAATTCCCAGTTATCCTGTATATAGGAGTTTTCTACCATTGTTTGAGAATCTGTGTGTCCTTCTACCATTACTTCCATAGCTGGTTCAGATTTTATTACTTCTGCAAGCTTTTCTAAAAGGGGATATGCATCTCTGCTTACTCTGTGACTCCCGCTTCTAAAGAGTAATTTATCAGATACATTGATCATCACAACAGTTTTATCTACAGTAATGTCAACATCGTCCGAGCTTCCGCTGCTTATCTGGCTTTCCAAATTATGAGCTACGGCCAGGTTAATTGAATCTTCTAAAGTTTTGGCTCCGGCAAGTTTTTCAGGATCAACATTTCTCAATGTTTCCCGCATTTTACGCTTATTGGCGTTAGACATTGCCGTAAGCTGATTCATTTCCAGTTTCTGGTCATTCTCTTCTGTGAGTGAGTTGATCTTTGAATTATAATCTGCCACTCTTTCTTCTATGGCACTTAATCTTTCTTCGAGTCTTTCTTTTTCTACCTGAGTTTCCTGAAGATTACTTCGGGTGTTGTTATATTCTTCCTCAAGGGCTACATACTTCTTTTTTGAAACACAAGAAGTCAGCACTGTCGCTGCAAGTACCGTTACGGTAAGAGCTTTTTTCATAATTTCTGGTTTTTTGTTTAAAGTTCAAGTTCTTTTTA
>Ga0208014_1000735_pt1 | contig 12059 bp, 10 predicted proteins | sample 25_taG_FD_184099 | JGI IMG/M metagenome (GOLD analysis project Ga0208014, IMG submission 184099) | Marine viral communities from Cariaco Basin, Caribbean Sea - 25_WHOI_OMZ (SPAdes) (version 2) | ecosystem: Environmental > Aquatic > Marine > Oceanic | place: Caribbean Sea: Cariaco Basin...
CTATCTGGCGCACAGCACCAAGAGCGAGCTGACCGCCGGCCTGATGCACGCCGAGCATAATCTCAAGGCCGACAGCCAGCAGTTCGGCACCTACACGGTGCAGGACGACCCCACCCAGCAGGTGCTGTTGGGCCTGAAAGCGGACCTCAGCGACCTCACCGAGCTGGGCCAGCCCATGTACCTGGGCGTGATGATCGGCTCCGAAAAGTTCGGCGACGAGCTGCTCGCCTTCGGCTCCCGCACCGACCCGGACGGCCAGTACTTCAACTACGGCCGCCAGCCGCTGTTCCTGAGCATCGGCGTGGGCACCCACATCTGGCGCGGCCTGGACATCGGCATCGGCACCAAGGTCACTCTGAAATCCGAAGCCTCCCTGGTGGCACAGACCAACCTGGCCGGCGAGACCGAGTACGAAGAGCTCAACGTCTCCGCCAAGCCGGTGATCCGCCCGATCATCAGCATGAACTTCGACTGGGAAGAAACCTTCTGCCCGGACGCAAAATGCTGGTACGACGGCCTGGAAACCGCGTTCGCCTTCAAGGGTTACTCCGATTCGTCGGTCTCGGTGAAAGCGAACACCGTGATCCCCGGCACCATCCCGGATCCCGGCCTGTTCATCGACATCGCCACGGTGGATTCCTACCAGCCCAACATCTACACCCTGGGCATGCAGCTCAAGCGTGACAAATGGCGCCTGGGTCTGGCGGTGGAAATGCAGGAATGGTCCGCCCTGGAAGACGAGCTCAACAACGACACGGTCAAGAACAACCTGGGCCTGGAATTCGACGACATCGTCATCCCGCGCATCGGCGCCGAGTACTACCTGAACGACACCTTCACCCTCACCGGTGGCGTGGCGTTCGAGGAATCGCCGCTGGTCAACGACGTGAACCCGGAAGTGAACTACCTGGACTCCGACCGCACCGTGATCGGCCTGGGCGTCAGCGCCACGTTCGACCACGTTTACGGCCTGGTACATCCGCTGCGCGTGGACTTCGGCTATCAGTATCACCTGATGGATCAGCGTGAATTCCAGATCGTATCCAGCCAGCCGACCGCACTGAACAACGACGTGGTGGAAACCGCGGGCGACGTCAATGTCTTCGCCGGCTCCATCAGCATGCAGTTTTAAGAAGGAGGGACACTAATGAAGACAACAATCCTGAAGCAGTCCTTAATACTGCTTTCCTCCGCCACGCTGCTGGCCGCCTGTGGCGGCGACGGCGGCGATTCACCGGTGGACGACGGCGGCGCCAACCCGGGCGAGAGCGGCGCGCAAGCGCTACTTTACGCTTATCCCGACAACGGCCAGAGCGAAGTCTCCACCGCCGCACCGGTGGTGCTGCGCTTCTCCAGCGCCGTCAACCTGGGTGAAGCCCAGAACTCGATCACCGTCTACGAAGGTGATGCGCAAAGCGGCACCATGGTCGCCGTCACCCCGGAATCCGTGGCCGGCGAACCCAACAACGTGCTGCTGCAGCCCGACGAGGATCTGAAGCCCAACCAGATCTACACCGTGGTGATCGAGGACCTGCGTCTGCGCCGCGGCACCGCCAAGGACCAGACCCTCACCTTTACCACCCGGCCGCTGCACGAAGGCCCGAAAAGCCTGGTGGTGAAAGAAGACACCTTCGAAGTCAGCCGGCGCATGCCGGACGGCTCCGACATGGAACCGGTGATGGATTTCTCCAGCTTCCGTTTCCAGTTCACCCAGCCCATCGATCGCGCCACCGCCATGTACGGCGACGGCAACACCGTGGTGCTGCGTGACGGCGCTGGTGATCCCGTGGACGCCACGCTGCTGATCGACGGCGCCTACATGACCGTGGACCCGGACCAGGAATACCTGAACGCTGGCGAAACTTACACCTTGGACATCACCGCCGGCCTGGCCAGCACCTACGGCGAGACCCTCGGCGACCAGAGCTACACGCTCACGCCCAAGGATTCTTCCCCGAAAGGCGAACCGGCCATCTTGGTGCAAAAACTCACCCAGGGCACCACCTCACGCCTCACCGGTAAGCCGGTGAACGAAGTGCCCGTCAACGGCACCCTGCTGGGCGAGAACAAAAACATTACCCAGGCCAGCGCCGAAGTGGTGCGCGCGGAATTGGCGGACGTCACCACTTACACTGACGTGACACCGATCCGCTTGCCCAAGGGCACCGTGCTCAATGGCGCGGAAATCAGCCCCATCCTGATCGGCGGCGAAGTGCCGGCCGGCTTCGGCTCAGGCGACGTCACCATGACCGTGCTGTCCGACGCCAGCGGCTACCTGGTGCCGAACCCCTACGCCGGAAACAACCCGAACGCTCTGCGTATTGTGCACTTGCTGATGGACGTGGGCATTGCCACTAGTGAGCCCCGCGCCAACGGTGCGTTTACCCAGGACTTGCTGCACATCGAGCTGGTGGGCCTGGCGGAAGTGGACCCCACTGCCGGCGTGTTGAATCTGGATGCAGTAAGCGTGGTTGAGCCCAATATCCTGGGCCAGGAATACGGCTACGCCATGTTGAGCTTCCAGCTGCAGTCTTATAAGGACCAGAATAACCCGCCGCAAGTGACACAGGATACAATACAGCCCGAGCTACAAAGCTGGGTACCGGGCGACAACGCAGAAAACTTCAAGGTTGGCGATTCAATCGTACTCAACTTTAGTGAGTCGCTCGCGAGAGAAACCGTTAATTCTAATTCAATAACCCTCCGCGAGCAGGGCGGGGACATAATCCCGGCTAATATTAAGGTCGACGGGTCCGCATTGGTTATCGATCCTGAAAAAAAACTTGAGAATACTCGGCAAAGTCGCAACGACATGAACGTGATTAATAGTCACGTTTACGAGATTTCCATAGGACCAGGTATTACGGATTTGGCTGGTAACCCGTACGAGCCACAGCAAGTCCCTTTGCAGTTTGAGCTACCCACCATCGTGGAAATGGCGCATTATACTGGGGTCGAAAACGGAGCGTTCGTTAACGTTAAGCGTGAGATTCCGAATCAGTCACCTATCGTATTGAGCACCTATCCAGGTTACCCATGCGTCTTAGAAGAAACCAGCATAGACTTACAAAACAATATAATAGGTGTATGTAAAAGCGGAATGAAAAGCAACTATTCAAGCCCCGATCCTTTTCTTAACGCTAGCAGCCCCGTCGATCCTTCGGACTACGAACGGATCACACGTAGACCCGATGATGTTATGAGACTGCCTTATTTACCAAAAAACCGGCCGATTATCGTACAGCTATCCAAACCCATTGACTCCGCATCCGTCGAAAACGGAAAAACTTTTCTGGTAGAGAAAATTGATTTAAGCACCTCTACGAGCACCTCTGTCGACGGTCAGATCGCCGTTCAATCAAATATGATTATATTTTGGCCCAATCAGACCTGGCAGGATGGACAATTATATCGGTACACGATCTCCTCAACCAACGACATGACCAATAGTACAACTGCAATATGTGATGGCACTCAATCGGTTTGTGATATTGACGGACTGCCAATACAAACTCAACTCCGAAAAACAGAAGTAGTCAGTATTGACAACGGTCTAGGAATTATAGAGACGCCCGTCGAAACAAATGCCGGGGGGCCTGACATGGTGCAATACTTCAGGGGGGGGGCAGCTACAGACAGTGTCCTTCAAATACTATCCGCGCCCTCCTCTGACAATAATGCCAATTTCTTCTCTGAGGTAAACCTAGAAAATATGCTTGGCCAATTCCCCCAGACCTTCAATCTCGACGCTAAGAATTTTACCGCTGAAGAGATTGGACTAGGTGAAGCTGCGCCATCAGATCCAAATTCCTGCACCGGCAACGGTCCTTGCTTAGACCCTGAAGGTATAAAACCGGTGCCGAATAGCTCAAAACTACTGTCGAAACAGACTTCAGGTTTGAAATATTTGACGATTAACAATGGTCTTCAAGTGCCACAAATTGAAGGGCTAAATACAGGGTGTGGTTACGAAAGCGATATGACGACGCCTTCCACTTGCCCTAAAAACAAGTTTGTTTACCTGAATAGTTCCATTATCGCGGAAGTGGGTAACTATAACCCTCAGCTTGATGCCATCGATGTGAAAATATGGCCGGGTCAAGTTATGGTAACATCCATTCCAACCTTTGCCATTACGGTCTCTGGACAATTCGTTTTAGGTGTTGAATCGGGACCACAAAGAATGCGGATGAGATATGCAAAAAACGACCCGAACTGTATTGACGAACCGAGCAATCCTTGCCTAAGAAGCCAACCAATTCAAGGCTGGCTGGGAGTGGAAGATGGGGAGCTCAATCTAAGAGCCCAGGTCGACGCTTATGTGGATGCGCTCGCGTTAGAAGATTACCTTGATCTTCGACCTGTAATTTCATTTCAATGGCATCACGAACTCATTAGTGTTCCTGTGTCATTAAAACTTAGCGGAAATGTAGATTTTCTTCCCGATGGAAGAATGAGTGTTAGTCAATTCAACTCTAACAGTATAGAGATTAAAGGCCATATTTTTAACGAAGACTTCAGTAACACTAACCTTTACGCTATAGGTGGCTTAATCGATCTTGAAATACCTATAGGCGGAGCTCATATTAAATACATCTCAAAACCCATTAAATAAAAATACGCCGACCCCGAGGACCAACTCGGGGTCGGTACCTAAACCGCTATTAGTTTTCAAGGCACTCGCCAATCCGTAAACTTCCCCCTTAGGTAGACCACTCCAAGGTAGAAATTTGGCACAATCAGCCAATGAGGAGAGGTCCCATGAAAAGATCCCAATTCACGGAAACCCAGATCGTATTGATCCTGAACGTGGCGGAGGCGGGCCTGCCGGTGAAAGAGGTCTGCCGCAAGCACGGCATCAGTTCGGCCTACTAAGTACGGTGGCCTGGGCGCGTCGGAGTTGAAGCGCCTGAAGGAGCTGGAAGTTGAGAACGCCAAGCTCAAACGGATGTACGCCGACATGGCGCTGGAGAACAACGCCATGAAATATCTGATCCAAAAAAACTCTAAGGCCGCCAGAGAAGCGCGATGCTGTTCGCTATTTGGCCGAGGCACACCGGTTGTCGGTGCGCGCCGCCTGCCGTTGTATGAGCCTGCCCCGGGCGGCCTGGTACAAGTCGATGACCGACTGGCTTGAGCGCGACCGGACGGTGATCGAGGCCCTCTCAGCGCTGGCGGAGTCGAAGCCGGATTTGGGGTTCTGGAAGCTGTTCCGGCGGCTGCGTCGGCAGGGCTACCGGTGGAATCACAAACGGGTTTACCGGGTGTTCGACGGATTTTATGATCGATGGACTGTACAGCGGTCTACGATTCCGCACCTTCAACGTACTGGACGGCTTCAACCGGGAAATCCTGGCGATTGAAGTCGACACGTCCTTACCCAGCCGCAGGCTGGTCCGAGTGTTCGAGCAGTTAAAAGCAGAGCGCGGGCTACTGGATATCTTGAGAACCGACAACGGCCCTGAGTTCCTGGGCGAAGCGTTCGCGGACTGGTGCCGATACCAGGGCATCTTGCTGAATTACATCGAGCCGGGTAAGCCGAGTCAAAATGCCTATATCGAGCGGTTCAACCGCAGTTACCGGCAAGAGGTGCTGGATACCTCTCTGTTCCGGGACTTGGAGGTGAACCGCCCCGGGTATCGCGGAGGCTCCAGTATCTGAGAGAATGGAGCCATGACCAAATCCAATAAGTTTTCCCCTGAAGTTCGAGCGCGTGCAGTACGCTTGGTGCAGGAGCACCGTGGTGAGTACCCATCCCTATGGGCCGCCGTGGAGTCCATCGCGCCCAAGATTGGCTGCGTGCCGCAGACGCTGCTGGAATGGGTCAAGCGTGCCGAGATTGATGTCGGAGAGCGGCCCGGTACGACCACGGCCGAGGCCCAACGTCTGAAGGAGCTGGAGCGCGAGAACAAAGAGCTACGGCGCGCCAACGACATCCTGCGTACGGCCAGCGCTTTTTTCGCCCAGGCGGAGCTCGACCGCAAACTGAAGTCCTGAACGCCTACATCGATCAGCACCGGGATACCTACGGGGTCGAGCCGATCTGCCGAGTATTGCAGATCGCCCCGTCGGCCTACCGGCGCCATGCGGCCCGGCAGCGCCATCCAGAACGGTGTAGCGACCGGGCCAAGCGCGATGAACGGTTGATTCCAGAGATCGAACGAGTCTGGAATGCCAACCTGCGGGTCTATGGCGCCGATAAGGTCTGGAAGCAGATGAACCGGGAAGCTATTCCCGTGGCGCGCTGCACGGTGGAGCGGCTCATGCGCCGCCTGGGCTTACGAGGCGCCCGCCGTGGCAAGACGGTGCGCACCACCGTTTCTGATCGGTCGCTGCCGTGTCCGCTGGATCGGGTCAACCGCCAGTTCATCGCGGATCGCCCCAATCAGCTCTGGGTCTCGGACTTCACCTATGTCTCAACCTGGCAAGGCTGGCTGTATGTGGCCTTCGTGATCGACGTCTTCGCCCGGTGTATCGTGGGCTGGCGCGTCAGCCGCACCATGACCACCGACTTCGTGCTCGACGCCCTGGAGCAAGCCCTTTACGCCCGCCAGCCCGGCGAGTCGGAGAACTTGATTCACCACTCCGACAGAGGCTCGCAGTACGTTTCTGTGCGCTACACCGAACGCCTGGGCGAAGCGGGCATTGACCCGTCGGTGGGCAGCAAGGGCGACAGCTACGATAACGCCCTGGCCGAGACCATTAACGGTTTGTACAAAGCGGAAGTGATCCATCGGTGCGGCCCCTGGAAGTCCATGGAATCCGTGGAACTGGCCACGCTGGAGTGGGTGTCCTGGTTCAACCATCAGCGACTGATGGGGCCGCTGGGATATATTCCGCCAGCGGAAGCTGAGGCAAACTACTACAGGCAACTCAACAGTCAGGCCGCTATCGCAGCCTGACTTAAACCAAACAGCCTCCTCAAAACCCGGGGCGGTTCAGAGGAGGTCCGGGGGATCAGCTGGGCCTGGATGCTGGAATACAACGAGGAATGCGATCACGACAGCCTGCACGGACGGACGCCCGCCGAGGCATTCACCAAGCCCAAAGTTCTACTTTTACGGTTTCTACTTGGCGGGAAAGCTTACGCCATCTTCTAAAGGGTCGCCTGCTTATGTTCCTGGGAGGAGCGGGGCACGGTTGCCCTCTGAATCAAGCAGTCAACAACTATCTTGACGAACTAGGGGTACTCTCTGTGAGCCATTTTGGTGTGGCTGAAAGGCGTTTAGAAAACTGGCGGCGGTTCAAGAAACACTAAAATCTTACTCTCTTCATGGCCTGAATCAAGAAGGAAAATCAACCACCCCATACCAATTCTGTATAGAAACATCTCACAAGTTACATTAAAATCATTCACATGTTAATCGCTAATCTTATGATTAATATCATCTTTTAATGACCCGACTTTCATTACCCTTTTTATCAAAAAACAATTTTTATCTAACCGTTGAACATGATGCCAGTATTTGACATTTTTTAATCGACGCCAACGAGGCGTCATAGGCGAAATGGAAACTATTGGAAAATAACATTTATAATTCAAGGAGAAAATCATGAAAATCATCAATGCTATTCCTGGTGCTGTGGCAGCCATCGGCATTCTTGGTTCAGGTCTCGCCCAAGCAACATTAGATCCAACGGGCGGAGGCTCTTACATCTTCGAAGGTGATCGAGTTGTGTTAACCAAAGACACAATTTTCGGGCCTGTGAGTGTTGATTGTAAGCTTGCATTAAAAGGAAACGTGGTCGACAACGGTAGCACTATTTCGATTACAGTAACTGATGGTGATTCCGATGTCGGCGCCGCCAACGATACAAACTGTGATCTTGTCGGCTTCACTTTCAGCTGGCCCTCTGACCCAATCACCGACAGTGCACCTCCCTTGGGCACATCGCAAACGGATAGCACCTGGGTCCCCGGCACCTTCGACAACGTTCAAGTGAGTACGCCTCTTGGGAACTGTTCAGGTGATAACGTTCCAGTTGAGTTTCGTAACACTCCGACCGGCGGTACAGATTTGCCTTCCGAGTTTCGCTTCAACGGAACAACTATTGGTAGCACCTGCACCGTTGATGGCCTTATCTCGGTGGTTCCAAGTTCTGACTTGAACGACAATGGCGTCATCGATACAGGCGAAACCAGCGATGCGATTGATATCGACGCTTATCACTGATAAGTACTATTCGATATACACTTGGTGCGCCGAGTGCGCACCAAGTTTTTGAAAGAGACTAAAAATGCAGCGCAGATTTCGTGATCTGCCTCTTTTTCATCTTAACTAGTATTTCTTATTTGAGAATGGCCCTCGCTATTTGACAGATTATCCGACTTCTCCCGAACCGACATGTACCTTCCGTCCCGTATAAAGCTATTTTTTTATACCACGATGAATAATCCCGCTCGCGCCTGCCGCACTCGACTCCGGGATGAACAAAGTGCTCATCGAGGAGCACGATATCGCATATGTATCTGCTATTCTCTCACGAGCAGATGATGTAAGATCTTCTACCCGATGATCCTCGCCAATTTATAGGAGAATGGCTTAACGGCCTGAAAAAGGCAGGCTTGCGCCGATCTAACCTGAAATGACTGCATCGCCGGCTAACCCGATGGTTGTCCGTCGCGCTTGGTCTGCGCCTAGGAGGAGCCTGTCAAGTTGCGCTGGAGAATCTAGGCAATCGCGTTCTGGGTGCAACCAGTGTAGGCAATCTATTTCAATAAGTGATAGTGCTTTGTCGCCGCCTGACTGGCCACAGATCGAACTCTGGAACAGATTTCCATATGATATAGTGCATCAGTCAGCCGGTTTCTTACGATGCTTGCGCCGCCGCCCCCGCCCCGTCCCCGGTTGATGCCGAGCGCCCGTACTTGCGGCACACCTCCTTCACAAACCACGCCGGTGAGCTTGCTGAGCTTGACGACGGTGTCGATCATTACCTCTTCGTTGGCGTCCACGCCGTTACTCACGCACATGCAGTAGGCTTCGGCCGGATCCTCGATGCTGCCCGCCGGGCGGGCATACTCTTCCGACTCGTCCAGTTAGCGCTAGTACTGGTGCGTTTTACGCAGCCGCATGCGGTAGCTGCTGCGGTGGTAGGCATAGGCGGACGAGGCGAGCCTGCGGACTACCGGCGGCAACCGCTTGATATAGCGCATACAAGGGAGCAGCCATTGCCCGGGCTTTACTGGGCGGAGGTGGTCGCGCACCTCCCACACCGAACTGGCACCGTGCGGATTATTCCGCCGCAATGAGGTGCGGCGGCAAACAGAAGAAGCCCCGCCTTTGCTATCGTGAATTGGCGGTCAACTGGCGGGCGGTTTCCGGTACTTGCGCGGCCGCCCCGGCCCCCGGTTGACGCCGAGCACTCCGTATTCGCGGTATACCTCCTTCACGAACCGGATCGAGCCGGTCAGCTTGCAGCGCTTTACGGCCGTATAAATCATCTTCTCTTCGTTCCGGTCCAAGCCGTTGCTCATATACACGCGATACGCTTCCGCCCGCTCATGGATGGTGCCGCCCAGACGGGCGTACTCCTCCGGGTCGTTCAGCCAATACTGACCTGTTTTGCCAAGCCGCATGCGGTAGCTGCTTTGGTGGTAGTGATAGGCTGACGAAGCGAGCTTGTGAATCACCGGCAGCCGCTCGATGTAGCACATACAGGCGAGCAGCCATTGCCCCGGCTCCACCGGGCTGGAGCGGTAGCGCATTTCCCATACTGAGTTACGGCCATGAAGATGCTTGCGCCTCAGCGAGGTACGGCACGAGAGCGCCTTCATGAACGTGGACAGGTTGGCCGGGTCTTCCAACGGCGTGGCAACGATGTGCAGGCCGTTTGGCAAGAGACAATAGGCGTGAATGGCCAGCTTGTACTCTTTGCTGAGCTCCCGTATCTGCCCTATACAGTAGGTGTAGTCGGCTTCATCGAGAAAGACAGGTTGCTGGTCGCGGCTTTTGCGCACCAGGTGGTGCGGGTGACCCGCGAGCAGAAGGCGATCCTTGCCGGGCATAACTCCCCCTTTGCGGTAGCAGTTGGGTTTGTTTTTCTTGGAGCCTACCCCTTGCGTGCGTCGCGTATGAAGAGAATTTCGCCGCAATTTGCGACTAAAATAAAGCGCCCATATGGTCCGCTTAATTGTTCCATTGTTATCAGACAGTTACAGAAATCTAATGCGCTCATTTCGGCGTTGTGCGTCCCCTTTCTTCACGTAGCCTTGCGCTGCGGAAGCACCAACCCCTTCAATCTTTCGGATATTTGCGCGAACCGCAACTTTTGTTGTCGCGCACGCAAAATGGCGTTTTCCCATCCTTCTGACACGGTTTTTCCGCCTTTTTGCCCTGCTTTGCCAGCTTTCTAGCCGTGAAGGAAGCCTCAAAGCGCGCCTATCCCTTCTTACGGCTTGGATACCCGTCGTCTGGGCCGCCCGCCCGGGCCCTTACAAATACGCCCTCGAATCACTGACTCATTTTTCCGCCGTTGCCCACAGCCAGACCGCTAACGCCAGTGGCACTCTGCTCCTTCAATACAAGGAGGTGGATTGTGACCAAGAACGGAAGTCAAAAAATGGGTGGCAAACATGGGCGCCCTCATTGTATCCTATTGGATACAGGTGCTGCATGAACGCCGTGATCACCACACAGGTCTTTCGAGAGTGGTTGCACCGACTCAAGGATGAGCGCGGCCGCATGGCGATCCTTAGACGTATCAGCCGCGTCGAACAAGGCAATTTTGGCGACCACAAACCGGTGGGAGAAGGAGTGCAGGAGCTGCGCATTCCCGTGGGCCCAGGCTACCGGGTGTACTACGTGCAGACGGGCTACGCCATTTATGTATTGCTGGTAGGCGGCGATAAAGGCAGCCAAAAGCGCGACATCGCCACCGCAAAAGGGATGGCGGCAGCCATCAGGAGAGATCCATGAAATCATCAACCTCACAAGAACTTGGTTTACGCCCTTTCGATATCACCGAGTTTCTGGACAGCGATGTGGCCATCACTGAATACCTGACACAGGTGCTGGCAGAGGGCGATCACGAAGAACTGCTTGCCGCCATTGGCCACGTTGCTCGGGCTCGCGGTATGACGGAGCTGGCGCGTCAAACAGGCCTGGGTCGCGAAAGTCTCTACAAAGCATTGCGCCCTGGTGCCGATCCGCGCTTTTCCACGCTGATGAAAGTATTGCACGCACTCGGCGTACACTTACAGGCCGTGCCCGACAAGATCGCCTGACCTCACAGCCCGTGCCAAACAACCAACGGGCACATGCAAGCAGAGTTTGGTGGGAGCGAGCCCTGCTCGCGAAAGGCGAGCGCCGCTCGCCGGCAAGTTCTAGCCGTCTCTGGAATCCCGCCGGGCTTGACGCCCTTTCGCGGGCAAGGCCCGCTCCTACGCCAGGCCTGGATGTACCTTTTGCGATGCTCGCAACTTTGTTCGCCGGACACGCAAAAGCCGGCTTTTTCAGCTTTCTGACACTGCTTTGCCGGCTTTTTCCTCGAAAACAACGCCAACCTGCCTGAACTTTCTTGCCGGGCGCCGGTGTTCCACCCAGGGCGCTTTGCGGTAGCCGCATTAACCTTGCGAGGCTTGCAAATTCCGGCCTTTTTGCTCGCTTTCGGCCCTGGAATGTACGGTTTGGTCATGATTTTTGCGAAACCGCTGCAGATCTTCCGCCATCGCTTACGACGACTGTCCGCACCGTAGGACAGACAGCCCGGCCCGTCGCTGCCAAGCTCGTCTGTAACCGTTAACGAGGTGCCCATGGACGAGCACGACACCATCTACAAGCTGCTTTTCGCCCACGACCGGATGATCCAGGACCTGTTGGTTGGCTTCCTGCCTGAACAGTGGATCTCGGCGCTGGACTTGGATTCCCTGGAGAAGATGAACGGCAGCTATGTCACGGATGACCTGCGTGGCCGGCACGGCGATGCCGTTTGGCGAATACGCTGGGGCGAGGAGTGGCTTTATGTGTATCTGCTGCTGGAATTCCAGTCGTCGGTGGACCGCTTCATGGCGTTGCGCATTATGGTCTACACCGGCCTGCTCCATCAGGATCTGATTC
>Ga0208014_1000739_pt1 | contig 12018 bp, 8 predicted proteins | sample 25_taG_FD_184099 | JGI IMG/M metagenome (GOLD analysis project Ga0208014, IMG submission 184099) | Marine viral communities from Cariaco Basin, Caribbean Sea - 25_WHOI_OMZ (SPAdes) (version 2) | ecosystem: Environmental > Aquatic > Marine > Oceanic | place: Caribbean Sea: Cariaco Basin...
CAAGATAAGATAAGCTCTATCCTGAAACCTCAAACGATATTGGAAATTGATTTATAGTGCTTGTAACTGATATCAGGTAGTTAGAATGAGTACTCCATCGCTTAATCAGTACACTGTGAAGTACACTGTGAAGTACACTACAGTTATCACAACAACTCAAAACCGCGATATCATTAGCCTACAGCCAAAGGTTCAAGTCCTCACTAGGGAACCGTATCCTTTTCACTCTATAAAATCCATAAAACGCCAAAACCAGTAAGAAAAGAATGCTATAAATATAATATAACCCGCATTCACGTAGATGTTCATACCCTTTATAGCGTCTAAAGTCCCTTGATAGGTGATTACCTCCTTAATGCCAGCTTCGACATCTTCCACATTAAGACTTACCATCTGTCTAATTCCATTATGAAACCCTAGAAAATCTTTCTGTATATACCACCCTATCACGGCTTTTTTACCTTCAATCGGTTCTAAATATTTTTTGCCAAAACAAGAGGAGTCAGTATCAAAAGCTGAATAGCTGCACCCATATACTTCTTTACGGTTAAGATTACTGAGATCTAACAACATAAAAATGTGATTTCCCTCACCTACGTCCAAACTGCCTACAATACCTTCACTATAATTAAGCTCAGACTCTAAAGGGAAGTCTCTACCTTGCCAACTCAGTATTGCCCAAATTACTAGCGATATCCAAGTTAATAGCAGAATGACTATTTGAACTTTTCTAGTTAATGTTAATACTTTGAATTGCTTAAGTTGTCTTGTTAAGTGTCTCACTCAGTATCAAGCCCTTTTACCAAATCTGCCATTAAATTCTTATCCATCTGTCTGCTCAAAAATTCCAATAGATAGTTTCTCGTCTGTAATCAGCATCATATGCACAAAAAACCGTAGTAGCGGTGAGTATTGCCACCTATTCGTTTGATCTCTAGGATCTCGGCTAGCAATACCGATATGGAGAGCATTTTTCGAATCATTAGATTGCTGCTTAATATCTCGATAGTCAGTAGATGACATAGTTTTCATCAATAAATCTTCGTTGCTACTCACTAGCCAACGCTTCAAAGGTAGCAGTTTCTCAGCAATACCAATGAACCGCTGCAACTCCTTCTCATCCTCTGTTCTAAATGGTAGGTATGCTCTGCTAACAGATAGTTTTTCACGACATATCTCAATAAACCAAGTCCAATCAGTCTCTGATTTTTCTCGTAGACGGTAAGCATTACTTAACAAAAGCGATAGCAATCTTAAGTCACTTTGGTATTGAATGTTCAGTGGACTCAGTACAGGGGTATTTGAATCTGATAGCTTAACAAAGCGAGGTTTGCCGCGTTTGGTAGTGATGTCGATAATCTCGCTGGCACGTTCTATTAGAACCTTTGCATCGTGAATAGAAATATTTGCTAACTGGGCTGCCTTACTTAATGGCATCTCTTTATCATAAGTCTGTAACAGCAGCTGTACTCGGTTTAGACCATAACGACCAAACAATTCATCAGCGGCTGGCGTATTGGTATTCAAGAGAAGTTGCTTATCACAGCTTTCGACCGTAAACTTCGGTGACTTGCGTTTGCCTTCTATAATATTTTTAAATAAGAGTGTACGAATACTAGGTATGCTGACGCTACTATTACGAACAGTCGCATTATTCTCCTTAAGCTTTTTGTTCGTAAAACCTGTTACGTTATACAGCGTCCGCTCTGGCAATGTTATATCTGCTTTACTAAGCGTATAGGTCGCCATCAGTGTGGCAAAATGGTTGTAATACTCAAAGCTCCGCTCAGGCGATAAGTGGCCCATAATACCTGAGAGAGCATACCAGCGATCTTGTGCATTGATATGCTCTCCGAGTATGCCTTGTTTGATGCGGAGTACGTCGCTTTCGTCATAATCGGTAAGGGCTTCTACGAGATCTGAATGGCCTACTAGCACCAGAGATAGGTTACTCACTGCCGTATGCCTAAACCCATGAAAAGTATGGTCTGTAACATTATCATCTACCGATATGTCTTTTAAGATTCGTTTGAGTAACTTTAACGGAACATGGTCATCAATAGGGCGTTGCTCTGATGATAAGGTAAAGATAAATTTGCTTGAATTGCCGCCGATATTACTTTGCACAAAGTTAATAAAAAAACTCAGTTCATTAGGCTTTAATAGGGCAAATAAGGGAACGCGGCGAATACTACTTTGAGTCTTGGTGGGACGATAGCTATTGGGCCTGATCACCACTGAGGGTGTGGCTGCCTTTAGACCTTCGATGTCATTATACTTAAGTCCCAACAGCTCTTTTTTGCGCATACCAGTACGATAGGCTAAGATAAATAAAAGCGCGAACATCTCCCGCTCCAATATATCTACAGAACCCAGTATCTGCGTAATAATGGCTTGGTACGCTTGCGGTGATATCAGCTCCGCACGTACACGCCGACCATTTTTGGAATGTTGGAAGTTCACGGAGGGTAGGTTGTATTTGCCCTTAGCGAAATTGTGCATACTCTTCAATAAATTGGCAGAATATACAATGTCAGTATTATTACGTACGACAGCTTTGTACTCTAAAATATCTTCATAGAGCTCTTCAAAATCTTCCTCTGACCAAATATCAAGCGGCTGCGCTGTTGTGAAATATAACCATTCATAGCCTATAGCTCTAAGATATTTCAAAATAGTTACGTTGTTCGGTGGTCCTTTTCGGCTTAGCAAACTGAGTACCCAATCTAATAAAATCTTTTCACTTAAATCATCGTATTGCTTATAACGTTTTTGTACTCTTTCGATAAGGGTAGGCGGCTTTTTACTAGTTTTTTGCTTTTTCTGTTTTTCATCCATTTTGAAGTCTTTAGTGAGATTTACAATCAAATCAGACTTTCTAACCTCTATCTTTTTAGTAGAACTACTACTAGATGTCTCGTTTTGATTAACAGAGTTTTTGCTGATAGATAGCGTCAAAATATGTTCTAGATCATACGGCACCTCTTTATACTGATATTTTTGGTTCAAAAACAGACCAAAGTCCTGCGTGCTCAGTCCTGCAGTATTATGCATACCTCGCAGCACCCCAACTGAAGCATGATCAATATCAGCGCCATCGAGACCCTCCCAGTAATAACTGGCGTAATATAAAAATCTTGAAAAGGGAAGTGGCTTGATACCCAAAGGCTTGATCACGTCAGATAAAGCCACGGTCAAATATTGTTTTATCTTATCTTCTGACAGCATGGCAATGATAGGTTTGATTTCTGCTTGATTGCTATTTTTATGATAACGCAGCAGCCAACACTGACTGACCACATCTACAACGATTTGCTTGGTGTTATAAAGCTGGTCACTTTCTTCTTCTCGCTCGTTACCAAAGCGCTTTTGCACAAAGCGCGGCGAGACCATTATCCTTTCTTTGATGAATGGCTGATACTCTTTGGTGAGCAATGAGATAAGCCACCCTTGAAGCATTTGTACCTCGTTGATGCCACCATATACAATTCCTGAGAATATCAGCCAGCCTATGATTTTCTCTTGGCTGTAATCGGTTGTTTGCTCCCAATTATGCTTTACTGCGTTAATAATTTTGACCAGCGCCTTACCGTCTTTTAACCAAGCTGTATTTGTAATTAGTGGATTGATTTTAGTAGGCTGTGGCGCGATTATCTCAGGATAGTGATGCTCAGCAAGCATATAGTGCTTATTTTGATAGTCAACGAACTTAACGACGACTTGCCAGACATGCTTGAGTGTTCTAGATGACTCGTAAGCTTTTGCAACTTTGTTTTCAATGATTGACTGAAACTCATCAAACCCCTGTTGAGACAATGGTTTCAATTGTTTATAAAGAGCTCCCTGAAACTGGCTTAAAGCTTGACTCCAAGATAGCCATGACAAATCAAAATAATCGCTAGAGCTTGGCAAAAATGAAAAGATGCGCTCATCGGGCCAAAGCGCTTGTTGGTAATATTTATTGAAAGACTTTATAAATCCGATACTTCCAGGATGAATCCTTTTCAACGACTCCCACTCGGTCTGTAAATCGGCGAGTAGGTGTATCTCACGTGTCCTTACCGTGTCACTGTCTTTGAGTATAGATGGGTAAGGCACGTAGCGCTTTTTTCTACCATCAAACTTTGCTAAGTCATTAATAATTTTTGGCAGCTGTATTTCATTTATTAGCATGGTCAACCTCTGCGGTGTTTGTGCCAACATGATTTGAATTAGGGTAATGGTTGATTGTGATATCTGATAACCCAAGCTGTGCTGCGATCTGTTCAAACACGGACGCCACACGCTTAATATTTGCTTTACTACTTGATGAGAAGCGCCCCAATACTTCTTGACGAGCTTTCTCATGACCAATAACCGTGTTAATCAGCGATAAGGAAACGCCAAGCTTTTCAAGCTGCGTACGAACAAAGTGGCGTGTCCAGTAGGGATTGGCGTCAATGATGTGCTTGGTCATATGATAAGCATCGCCACGCTTAATGTCTTTAAGAGTAGGGGAGTTAGCAGTAGGAGCTCGCTCATAAAACAGCTTTAATAGTGCTTCATCATTACCTAAACGGATATTATCAATGATAGCGCTGACTTCATGATGACCTTGGTGTTTTGCCTGATAATTAATCAAATACGCTCTATAGTCTGTTAGATGGCGTATAAGTGTAGGGCATAGTGGAATGAGACGATCACTCTTAACTTTCTTAACTGGCTTGTCATTGATGAGCAGCCAACCCATATCAAGATCGATATCGTACATCTTGCCAAGACCATTATTTGGTCGCACGCCCGTTAAAAGGCAAAAGACAAACCATACAAAAATACTGGTTCTATTAAAGTGCTCCTCATCGTTTGAACTTTGATCAGTCCAGTACTTTATCTCATTTACGATGTCGCAAACTGTTTCAATCTTTAGCGAAAACCCTGACCCTACTGTATATTTGCGCCAAGCGATGATATAAGTTAGGTCAAAATCACTGTTGCTATTAAATATACCCAGTGCTGATTTATAGTGAGCCATAAGTGCTTCGCTGGTGTGGCTACTATAGTACATCGCAGGAGCATGGGACGCAGGCGTGCGACAGATGATATCGGCGATATGTGCATGACAATCAGGTGTATAACGAGAGAGCACGACATGTAGTGCAGTCTCTATACGATTGACGGACAGGTACGGCAATCCAAGGCTGCTACGTAAGGCGGCAAGATAAGCCGTAAAATATTCTTTTGATGGTAACTCGCAAGCAAGTAAATCATCTATCAGCCACACCGGCAGTGGAACTTTGATGGTATCAGAAGTATTTTCATAATCATTTTCGAGCAGTGTTTGGCTTGTGGACCTTTCGGTAATACCTAAGCTGTGTTCAATGTAATACTTTTTACCTTTAAGGTTGAAAATCCTAGGATGACCGATATAGCCGGGTATTAGTAAGGACTTAACTGGAAGGCCAGTAAGCATCGATAACAGTAAAATACCCGCACAGGTTTTATCAGTCTCTGATTCTAGCAAGGTGCTGGCGTCTTGGTTGAGTGCAGCAAATAACGCTTGGTAGCCGGCAAGGGAGAGTAAGCGCGTGTTAGAGTTAAGCGCGAGATTGCGCTGAGACATGTAGTTTTGCTGTAGCGATAAATCTATAGTTTGGAGCGGTACAGAGTGTTTGATTAACGGGTTTGGATATTCGCCATAGCTGACATAGGGTGCCTCATAGTGGTCAATACGCTCTTCAAAGCTGGTGGTTAACCCTTCATGGCTTTCAGTATTAGCATCTAAAAATGCAAGATCTATGGCGATAGCGCTGTGTTCTATATCATCATGTGTGTTACCCCATGCATCATTACTAGGCGTAGTATTCCAGTTGTGACTCGTTGCAGTAGAGTCTAAGGGTAATTTCGATGTGTTATCTGCTAAGTTGATGGCTATAATTTTAATATGTTTAGGCGGCTTCTTATACTTAAGTCTAGGCTTGCGTAACGTATGCGCATTTTGATAGGCGGTCGTTATTTTCTCTATTTGGCTCAGTTTATCTTTTGCCACTTTCTTTTCTTCGGCATGAGTAGCTTGCTTATCATTTAACAATTCATATGCACTTTTTTGCTGCTCTAATAGATCAGTGAAAATGGCGCATATACTTTCCACACTCATGATCATTTGAGGTAAATCAGGTAGTTCACGCCAAATCCATGTTCGTCTAGAAGATCTTGAAAACTGCGCCTGTTTAAATTGCATCAGTATATTTTTGGTTTGCTGTTTTGGCCAGTGCTGCGTCAGCATCACACTGGTGTGCATTGCTATGGCTAGCCAAATTAACCGTTTCTGTAGGTAGTCATGCTGATGTTCATTGATAGAATGTTGCATGAGAATAAGCAATTGCATGATGAGTGGTTTTTTTGCTAATTCTGATCTACTAATAGTCATAGAAAGCCGAGGAACTGGCCTTCTTTGTAATACCTGTAATATTAATCTTAGTAGATTTTGGGGATTATCATCTGGCTGGCTATAGCTATTGTGTACTGCTAAAGTGATCTCAGATATGGCAGTCGATACTGCTTCTGGATATATAAAATTTTGCTCATTATCAATTTTCTTAACGATGTCTGTTAATGCTTGCGCATTAAGCCATTCACGCTCTTCATGATTATTCTCAGCATTCTCAGCATTCTCAGCATTCTCAGCATTCTCAGCATTCTCAGTCATAAAACACCCTCAGAAGGTCGCTTGTAATAAGTTTGCTCACTTATATTTATAAGCCGACAAAATGTAGTAATAGCAAAAATATTTTTGCCAAATAATTTTTGGTTTATCTCTTGATCCAAGGCTTCGTTTAGCTGCGTGTAAATGAGCTTGATATCTATTTTTTTGTTGTATTTTGCGATGAGATCAATGAGCTCGTAAAAACTAATGTCAAAATCAAACTGATCCTTTGAGATGTATTGCACAGCTACTTTTTGTCTGAGTACACTAAAATCAGCATCAGGGCTTTTGATCAGGTGAAAAAGCTCAAAATTATTGAGCAAGAACCATTTTTCCTCCTCTTTTATAAAGCAGGTAAGTTTTAAGCAAGTATTACTTTGCTCAAGTTCGATAGCCTGACTATTAAGAAGTGGTCTAATATGGCAGGTATAAATATCAAACAGACTAATGATTTCTGGATATACAAGCACATTGAGTGTTTGTAGCTTAGCGATCGATAGTGATTTCATATTTTTCCTACTAAGATATCGAGTTGATGACTTGTTCTTTATATATACCCTTGTGCTGACCTCCACTAATACTTTACGAGGACTAGCAAACAATTGAAAGTCAAGTTTTGGGGTTTTGAGACAGAATATCAAATTAGGCGACGGCTAATGACGCCTTGCTATGATTTATACTTTTAGAGACAATCTATGGTGATCCTATCTGAAGTATTTTAAGAGTTTAGCTTGAGTGGGTAGGTGTGTGGGCAGATGAGATAACTAGAAAAGTAGCTTAGGATGATAGCTTGGGGTGGGAATGTAGAGAAAGCAGCGTACTACTTGGATGTTAGGATCAAGAGCTTAGATGGCGTGGATGCAGATTAATATATGATTTTAGGACATTAAAAGAGTGGTCTTATATATCTCAGCGCTTAAACCGCCTAATACTACTCGCCACCACCCCAAATAATTCAAGCGATCCCTTAACCACGATATCGGCATAATTCTCATTATGCGCACGTAAGATAATACTCTCACCCAGTATCAATTGCTTGGCAGTAAAGCCATCATCGACCAGTGCAATCACAATGTCCTTATGACAGGCTGTCAATGAGCGATCCACGATAAGAATATCATTGGGGTAGATACCGATATCCACCATACTGTCTCCTTCCACCTCGACCAGATACATCGATGCCGGATGGCGTATGAGTAACGTGTTTAAATCAATACGGTTTTGCACATAGTCAGTGGCTGGGCTTGGAAAGCCCGCTTTGACCTTATCGCTGTATAATGACAGCAATACCGTTTCACCTTCATTGGTGAGCTTACCGATTATTTTGACGGTCATCTAATGCACCTTAGGCAACTGATTGATATTGGTGGTGTAGCAAGGAGAAAGCATGTCACGGCTCATCTGCCATGACTGCTTGTCCTTGATACCTTCACTGGCGATAAACACTGCCGCTTGCTGATGACTGTTCTGTCCGTACTTTTTATTCAGTGCATCCATGATGGCAGTGACCTCTGTATTTTTCTTTTTATCCTCGACAGCTGCTTTGCTTTCTGCAAACAAGTCAAGCTGCACCTCATCATGCTGACAGATACCGAGCAGCATCACACCTGCCTTAGCATAGCGTACCTCTTCTTTATAGATCATCTTTAGAACTTGTCTGGCAGCGGTGACCATCACTCTGGTGTCTGCCGTTGGCGTGATAAACTGATAGTTACCAGAGATAGAAACATAAGGTTCATTTTTACTAAAGGGGCTGTTCTTAGCAAAGACCGTGATATAAGCACAGACGCTGTCTTGTTGTCGTAGTTTACTGGCGGCTTTTGCTACATGGCTACAGATCGACTCGCTTAGAGCTTGTTGGTCAGTGATGCGCTCAGAGAATGACCGTGAGGAGATGATTTGTTTCTTCGGGGCTATGCTTTCAATGCCTAGACAGGACTGACCGTTGAGCTCTAAGCAGGTGCGCTCGAGTACCACGCCAAAGTGCTGTCTGATTTTAGCAGGCTCACAGATGGCCAATTGGTAGACGGTATGAATGCCCATCTCATTGAGTCTAACCTTGTACCGACGACCCACACCCCACAGCTCGCCGACATCGGTTATCTGCATGATGCGGCGTATCCATCTGATATTCTCTAACACACAGACGCCTTTGGTGGCGGGATACGTCTTAGCCGCATGATTGGCAAGCTTTGCCATAGTCTTGGTGCTACCAATACCGACACCGACTGGAATACCAGTATGCATCTCAACAATGGCTTTAAGCTTATGCCCGTAAGCATTGAGGTCTTGCATGGCAACGGGATAATCGGCTAAGTATAAAAAGGCTTCATCAATAGAATACACTTCAACGGTTGGACATAGTGTCTCTAAGGTCATCATGACACGCTGAGACATGTCCGCATAAAGAGCGTAGTTGGAGCTAAAGACAGTGATGTTATTTTTGATGCAGAAGTCTTTGACTTGAAAGTACGGCACGCCCATCTTAATACCAAGCAGCTTTGCTTCAGGTGAGCGTGCTATGACGCAGCCATCATTATTAGACAGCACGACGACAGGCTTGTCCTTTAGATCAGGGCGAAAGAGCTTTTCACAGTTGGCATAAAAGCTGTTGCAGTCGATGAGCGCATACATGGCAGACTCGTCATAAAGGAAAAGGTATATCCAAGCACGAGTAACTAGATGCTCAGATGAGATGACTTTGATTGTAGAGACAGCCGCTTGAACAATTCAAGGGCAAATGTGAGTTATGCGACGGTGGTTGTCGTGAGGTTTTAGATGAGCAGTTTAAACCATAAAAAATAGCGCCCATGTTAGGCGCTACTTTATCTATCGTTGTTATGTGATTAAGGTTATGCAATAAGTCATATGATAAAGCGAATCACTACTGACTGGTTAAGGTCACTGTTCTAGCGCTGCCATTACTACTAGGCTGATTAAGTGTCACTTTGCTCGCTAACAGCTCGCCTTTGGCATTAATCTTGTAGCATTCTGATGACGTACCTGCAGGGTCAGAGCTGAGCAATAGATTGCCTGATGTTTCTATGCAGAACCATGCGGTGTTATTAGTATCTCGCGCAAGAGACCAATCTTGGTTATAAGTACCTATCTTGTTACGCATACTACTATTAGTATAGATATTCTCAGTAATCAACTTACTTGAGTCACCGACTGTAGCTATCTTAGGAATGACAGTTGTCTGGTTTGATAGTGAGTATTTACCCGTGCTATCTGTAAAGCCATGAAACACGAGTGGGTTCAGGGTAAAGTAATTGATAGCGACTGACTGATCAGTGATTCGATCATTCACTTTATTGATAGTGTTTACTTCGGCACCTTGTACAGCTTTATTATTGAATCGCATACTGCCTTTAGGTGTGACTTGAATTTCTGCTGATACACTTTGATTCCCAACCGTGGCAATTAACTTATCACTGCGTTGCTTGGTGTAGATGTTTAGTATGGCAGCTTCAACAGGATATTGAGTGACGACTCTATTGGCATTATTATTTTGGTCTGTATTACCTGTCATAGCACAAGCGCTTAATCCCAGTCCTGCTACAATGCATAATCCTAGTGTTTTCATGGTTTAATCCCTTAGTTTGTCTAAATAATGGTTATAAATATCTACTATAATCGAATTTCTAGGCAATGACATCTGTCAACTACTTTAAACCCCGCTATTTTTAAGCATCCTATAGGTGATGAAACCCGTAAATGGCAGTCTCTCACTCAGCACCTATAGCTTTCTAAGTCACCTGAGCGGTGAGATCCATTTTTCCGAATTGCGTTTGGAATTATAACTTCTGAAAATTCTATTTAAAGGATTTTCCTTGCACAACTAAAATTGCAGTACAATTTTTTAACGCTGCTCATAAGTCACCTGAGCGGTGATGAAGGTCGCTCTTTACCCTGCCATCAATGGAATCATTTTCTAAGTCACCTGAGCGTTATATCTAGTAGATAGTATATAAATAATGTATAAGGTATATAGAGTAAGGTTTGGTAGGAGAAAAATTTTTTATATATATAATATATACTATATAAAATACATGTTGGTTCAAGAAATTTTGCATAATTTATAATTTGATCTATAAGGATTGCATGAGTTGCTTCTGAAAGTCTTTGATATCATCGAAGCTGTTAATGCTGCTAGCTATTTGTTAAGCCAGTTTTCTAAGGTCGGTTTGGTTAGTCATTGCTTACTCTCCTGTTAGTGGATTATAAGCAGTTACACACTTTTTAGGAAAGGCTCGGCCAATATGGGAATGCCCATCGCTTTTGATAGTCGTGCTAACTACAGCTTGTTCAATGACAAGCTACCGTTAAAAGTAGATTCTGTTATCCATAAAGCGGTGGTTGAAGTTGACGAAAAAGGCACGGTTGCCGCAGCAGCAACGGGGATTGGTGTACAACTTGTTATGGCGACTCATAAAGCCGAAATTACAGCCGACCATCCCTTTATGTTTATGATTAAAGACAATAAAACCGATGCTATATTGTTCTTAGGGCAGGTAAATAAACTTTAGTAGGAAACAGCTCAATAAGGGTATGCCTATTGTGAACCAATCAGGCGCTCTAACTGGTTCGGTTCCCTAGTGAGGATTCGAAGCTTTGGTTGTGGGCTAATGGTAGCAACGTTTCAACTCGCTAAAATAGTCTGAGTGTACTTCGTTGTGTACTTGCCCTATATATTCTATCTGTGATCGGTGCGCTATATAGTAGACATCGAGCTGCTAGTATTTGCCATAATTATTCTTCTAGGAACAATGGTCGGTTTGGAGAGTTCTATACTGCCCATTTTAGATGGTGAAAAGGTAGTGATTTAACACCATTATTGGAACATGTTCAGTGCGTTATACAGACATCGAACTCCTAGCATTAGGTGTGAATTTAATGGCGACTAAATCAATAGAAGGGGTTATTATCATTAATTTTTCTTATTAAGATCTCCCATTTTGGTTTCTACAGGACTGTCTTGTGTAGCTCACATGATCCATGTATTACAAAAGCACAAAAAAAGGTGATAGAGAAATCATCATAGTAACTGTAACTGAGCTATGCTGAAGAAACCGTAGAGGTAAACTTGGTAAACTAAGCGTATTAATCGGAGTTTATCATGATCAAGAAAGTAAGAATCTACAGTGACGAATTTAAAGCAGAAGCTGTCAAGAAGATATCAGACAATAATGGCAATATCTCAGCGACCGCAAAGCAGCTTGGCATTGCCATGCAAACTCTCTCAAATTGGCATAACAAAGCCAATCAAGGCAAGCTTGTCGGCACAGAGCAATATGATCCTGATCTTATGAGTGCTCTTCAAGAAATAAAGCAGC
>Ga0208014_1000740_pt1 | contig 12008 bp, 6 predicted proteins | sample 25_taG_FD_184099 | JGI IMG/M metagenome (GOLD analysis project Ga0208014, IMG submission 184099) | Marine viral communities from Cariaco Basin, Caribbean Sea - 25_WHOI_OMZ (SPAdes) (version 2) | ecosystem: Environmental > Aquatic > Marine > Oceanic | place: Caribbean Sea: Cariaco Basin...
AGATAGAGGTAGCCAATATTGTAGCCATGCGTACCATAAGATTATCGAGCAGCATAAGTTTACAGGCTCAATGAGCGGCAAAGGTAATTGCTATGACAACGCACCTATAGAAAGCTTCTGGGGCGTCTTGAAGAATGAACTAGTATATCATCAAGATTATAAAACGAGGTTTGCAGCCACTAGCGATATCATTGGGTATATTGAGCTGTATTATAATCAGACTAGGATTCAAAAGGGCTTGGGCTATCGAGCGCCAAGACAGGTGTGGTTTGACTACTATCGTCAGGCTGCGTAATTAAAATCTCCCAAGTTTGGTTCTACGGATTTGACAGCATGGGTCAACTATCTCGCATTTTTTAAGTGAGGAAAAGATGGGATGGTCGGATGCTTACGAAAGTGATGAAGATTATAAAAGTCTAAAAGATGCTATGGCTGATGGAACCATTCCTCGTCCAGCAGTGAATGGCTTGTTCGCTAAGTTCTGTAAATAATTAGTGGCATAGCTGATAATTGTGAGAGTTCAAAGTAAATTTAAAGCAAAAAAAATGACCTTATAATACAATAAGGTCATTATTAACAATCCCATGATCACTTTACAGGTTTTTAAAAGAACCAAAATCATAGCTATCAAACTGACTATCATCATCAAAAACAGGTGAGTTTAAATAGCTTTGAGTTACCGTTGTAATGTGTTTGACCTGCTCGATATCGGTAGTCATAAACCCTAATGGTAGAGTTACATCATATTGGTCAGGGAGTTGAACATGATAACAAACAACAGCAAGTGTGTCTTCTAATACTATAACTTCGGTATTGCCCTTCAGGAAACCTTCAGAAAACCCGTAAAGGTTATCTTGAGGTACTTCTTTAAACTGATGCTTTAAATCCCGAGCTTCATTGCGTAGGCTTCTACTTTCTTCGGGTAACGGTAAATAAGTTTTAAAGTTATACAATCTAACTTTTTCTTTATTGCGTTTCACTATAGCAGCGTTGGAAATTGAGCTAATTACTTCAATTAGCTTCGTTTGCTTGCCCCAATAAAAATCACTCGGCGCAATCCAAGTCAAGTTCTTAGTTGTCTTTAGTTTACTAGCTAGCTCAGTAACTTTATCAATTATTTTATTTTGATGATATGTTTGTCCGACGAAATATGTTTTGTGATTACTATTTAATTCTAAGTCTAAAAACTTATTAAAATCAAACTTACCGCCTACAATAATTTTTAAAGTCTCTGGGTCTTTCAAAGACTCCATGCTTTGCATCATCTCAGGTAGGTTATTCTGGCTAGATTTATATTGATCCAGTACCTGAGTGATCGTTTGCTGTATATTATCAGATCTAGTAAGTTCAAGTTCGCTACGTTCTAATTGAGTGCCGTCTTCAGCATTAATTTCGAAGGGCTGGGTAAATCTGAAAAAGTCAGTATAAAGCTGTTCAATTAAATCTATCTTGTACAGCTCAATGTCTTCCGAAAGGTTTTCGATAACTTTATCTTCCTTTAAATTCATAAAGTCTGCTTGAAACTGGCGTTTGGCAACATCTTTGCTCTCTGACAAGTCTTTATTTAGTATGCCTAACTCTAACGCGTTACGATTATCTCTAGAAGTTCTTTTTTTTGGTATGAAGTTTTTGTCTAGTAACTCTAAATGCAAACGTTGGGATCGTTGTTGCAAACTAGGTATTTTGGGCCCTTTACTATTTTGATCAAATAAGAGCCGACCTTTGATAGACAGTCCAATAGCACCATCCTCTTGCCATTCAGCCCATCCCTTGTCAGTTAAGTCCTTTATAGCAATTTCAGCTTCTCTTTGAGTAAAGTCAAAATAATCAGCAAAATCCTTAGGTTTGCAAGAATTTAGTTTTAATAGACGTAAAGCAAACTCTCTAACAAAGGGGATGCCACGTTCATCCATATAGGAAAATATGATTTTAAAGCTAGGCGACTTAATGACAAAATCAACTTGATTAAACACTATGTTCTCAGAACTATTCATTATTTGCGTCCTCGCTTATTAGAAGACAGTTCTATAAGATTATATTTTGAATCATTAGTATGTTCTTTAATATAACTAAGAACTTTCGACAACGGCATATGCTTATTTTTTGGACTCTCCCAAGTTTTAGTTGCTCCAATAATAATAAGTTTATCCATAGCTCTCGATAATGACACATTGATTCGATTAGGCAGATGCATAAAACCTGTTGATAGATGTTTATCAAAACGTGTCAGCGATACGACGATGATTCTGTTCTCCTTACCCTGATAACTGTCTACGGTATCAATTTTCACCAGCTGTCTAAAACTGTCATCCCAGGTATTTTCATTAAATCTTTTACGTAATAGGCGTTTTTGCTCTGCATACATACAGATCACGCCTATTAAATGATCACCTTCTTTTAAACATTTTAGGGCTGTTTTGCTACTTAAAAGCTCTTCATCGCTTTGAAGATCTTTTAATAACCTGATGATGACATCAATTTCAACTCGATTTGAGGAGCTACCATTAGATGCACCTGTATGATAAGGGTTAGGCATACTAGATGTATCAAGCCAATTTACACAGGCCTCAATCTCTTTAGGTAAGCTGTTGTATATATCAGGAACATCGGTTTCTCGTTTGCCATTTTCAAGCAAACCATCGTAGAAGCAATAGGAGACAAGATTACCTATAGCAGGTGCCATACGATATTGAGTTTTTAGGGTGGCGCAAGTATGTTTCCCATACTCGGACTGAAACACACGCTCAAAGTCACTACCTAAAGCACCATCTAGCTCTTCACCTCGTTTAGGGATACCCAATCGTCGTGCCAAAGCTAATTTATGTTCTTGTGAATAAATAGGAGGTAGTTGTTTATGATCACCAACTAATAAAATCCTTTTCCCAGATTGCATAGCAATAGCCAATTCACTAGAGATTGATCTTGCTGCTTCATCGATGATAATCCAGTCGTAGACATTCTCGCTAGTACCGATATGTGATTGTCCCATACCAACACAGGTTCCAACTACTAGTTGCCGAGATCTAGCAAGGAACTCTCCATAATTAGTACGCTCATTCGACAATGAATCAAGCATGTCTTCCGTAAGTTGTATTAACTCAGTAGCTTCAGAGCTTTCCTTTGGTTCAACTGAGTATTCTTTATTGATTGCAAAAATCAACTTAGCATAAATATCTTCAATACTTGACTGCTTAAGATTCAAATCTATATCTAAATTTGTTTGAATTATTTTGGATTCGATATTCTGTTCAATAGTTTTAAGAAGCTTTGACTCCTCTTTGTTTTCTGTATCTTTTCCCCCATTGTCTTTGTCACTCATCAATAAATTATAACGCTTAATCTGTTGACCTATATCAAAGTGTATTTGAGCTCTTTTGCGCAAGTAGTCTTCTTCTAATCCTAGTATTAGACCAAGATTTTGAATGCGCTCAATTTTCTCAGCTTTAAGTAATTCATATTTTGAATTTTGTAAATTTTCAGAAAACACATCTAGCAATTCACTTGATACCGTTCTACTACGGTTACTGAAACGAACAACATCTAGTGCTGTGTCGAGCCTACGGCAGTGCCGACGTATACGTTCAGCTGCTGTATTAACTGCTTGATGAGACTGGCTCACTAATAAGATGTTTTGAGTACCTTGTTTTTCAAACAAGTAATGTACAAATGCGGCAATAAATTCAGTTTTACCTGTTCCAGGAGGACCCTGTAGGAGGGAAACAGGTCCATTTTTCAATATTTTCTCAAATGCTTCTTTTTGAGGATCGTTTAAACTTATTATTTGATCATTCTCATCAGTCCGATCATACCTTTTAAAGTCGTTTTCATTAATACTAAGATCATAACGTATAGGAGGTAGTTGACAAGACTCGTCAAAATACTCATATAAATTATTAATAACGGCCTCACTATCTAAAATTCTAGATAGCGCATTTTTTCTACGGTTAAAAGAAACTTTACTCTGCTTGCTTTGCAAATAAATAACTGTGTCTTCAATTATAGTGTTGTTACGTTTGACACTATCAGGCTTAAAATAAAGCTCATTTAATGAGCTCTTTTTAACATCTATATTTCCAAATACAAAAGTTTTATCGTTAGCAACGTCTTTACCTAAAGCTTGTACAACATCGTCCTTGTTGAACTGATCTAAAGGGCTTACTTCTCCATTATAGGGTACATAAACCTTGTCTTTATCCTGCCAAATAACTGAGTCAGTAGCGGTAATATATGGGAGAGCCTCAGTTTCGGTGTTTAAAATTGCTTGCCATAACTCTTTAACTGTAAAGGAGTATGAGTCTTCCTTATTCGGAAGTTCTTCAGTAGATTCCATTATTTCAGAGGTAACATCAGGCTCAGATTCACGTTCTATATTTTGATTGGTAGTTTCATCTGTTCTTTGTAACTCTTTAATAAAGTCATCAACGGCATTAGTGAAATTAGTATCTTCTAACAGTATTTTATTTAAATTAGTCAAATTATGACGATGCTCGCTAGTCAGCCTCACTCCTATAGAAATAATTGACTGGCTGTCTCTTCTATCTTTAGCTGATATATGGTCTCGGTTAATAGGAGGTAGGACATGCGTGAACTTTTTTTCTGTTATTGAATAAAAAGCTCTAAATAAACCGCCTAAGCCTATAAATTTGACTAGTATGTCATTCTTTTCTTGATTTTTACTTTTTTCAAACTGAAAGAATAGCTCATCGTTTTCTGGATATATTTCAAGAGTGTCAAAAGAATCCTTATTGCCAATACCTACCTCAATCATTTGAACTTCAGATTTTGGTTGAAGAGCGTCTTTGAAACGTTCAAGAGAAATAAAGCCTGATTTGAGGTCTAATAACTCAGTAGATACCACTTCAGCAATATCAGGAAATTCAGTAGAGTCTTCATCCCAAGCGATCCCCAATAGCTCACAACTCATTTTCATAACTGCAAAAATATCACGCATTTGCATCGTAGAGTTTTCAGCGTGGCTAGGAGCATACTCATAATTTAAGTTGCTACTACCATTTGAGTTAAAGTCTAAAGCATCAAATAGATACAACTGATAATCGATATCATCAGAATCAGCAGCAATTGGACTTATTTTTATATTTTCAGGATGCAAATCACCATGCGTAACACCAATTCCATGAAGATGCTCAATAGCATGAATAAGTTGATTAATGACTCCAAGTTTATGCTCAAGAGTTAACTTATCATCTAAGCTTTTTAACTCTGACCACATAAAACCGTCTTCTACGAAGTCACTAACCATATACAAACTACCAGACTTAGTAGCAATTCCAAACTCGTGAATATTAGGTATGTATTTTGGTGAAAGCTGTTTTAAGTTAGAAATTCTCTGTAGCCAATCGAATAAAATACGAGCTTTATAATCTTCATTAACTGGAAAGGTATTCAACCACGCCTTAACTATTCGACCATTAGATAAGTAAACTTCCTTTTCGTTAGTTTCAACGATGAAGTCTTCATCCTCTCTAAACTGACGATAATGACTAATATTATGATAAAAAGGTTCTAGTTGATCCTTATCAAATGAGAAGTCTTTTTTATCTGTGGGCCTAGCTTCATTGAACGCTTCTAGAAAATCCTTTGCATTTTTGTAAGAATCTTCAGATAAAGCTTTTCTAATAATAAGGGAGTACCACTCATTATCAGCTTCTAACTCATGTTTAAATGACCCAATACTATCATTAGATAAGCGCTTCGATTGTAGAATATGCCAGGATAATACAGCTAAAGCTCGTACATCTAATTGGTAAGCAGTGGGTCTATTTATAGGATAGGCATCTTGGACTAAGTCAGTGTCAGTAGATACGGTGAGTATGTCTCTAATATCTCCAACAGTTCCTTTCTTAGGAAAAAAAGCAGTAGCGAAACCAGATAGCGAGACTTTTTTGTCAGCAGATAGCCAGACACTGTGTTTTCCTAAATCCCTATGAGCAATATCAGCATTGTGCAAATCGACAAATTTATGCAAGAGTAATTTGACATAGTCAATGCGGTCTTTAATTAGAATTTGTTTGGCTATTTGACCTATAAATTGATTAAATCTAAGTTGAGAAGGCATCAAATCAAATAAGTCGGTATGATCTACGGTCATCTCTGATTTTTGGGGGACTGTTTTATAATTCAAACAGGCAGAGTAAAGCTCTTCATTAATACCCTTTAAATGTTGTAAAACCTCATACTCTCGACTGACTAACTTAAACCTACCGTCAGGTGTTTGCGCCTCTGGGTTTTGTATCTTTGAAAAATCCCAACGACGTAATAACGCTTTATCATCTTTAGAATGATCTGAATGGGCAAAATACTCACTATATACTTCATTGGGATGTTTGAATACGGCCTCATCTTCTGCAACATAGCCATTTACGCGAATACTCTTAGGTTTTACATTGCTTCCACCAAAAATATCATCAAATACTGCAAAATCTTTATTTAAAACCTTAGCATCTGGGTGCGGTCTAAAACGGTCATTAAATTTTTTCTCATCTTTGAGTTGTAGGAACTCTTTCAGACTTAGAGTGTGTATTTTCTCATTGTCCTCTAATTTACTGTAATCTGCATTGCCTGTCATTACGACCAAAAAATGTATAATTGGGGTGCGGACTTTATTAGTGAATTTGTTTTTGTACCTCTTTAATATACGGTCCATTAAATACTGTTTATCACGTGTAATAGAAACTGGAGATCTGCCCATATCTTTACTGCCGAGATACCAGCGATTATTTTTACTCGTAACTTTATATTTATTCCAGTCTTTTAGCTCTATTATTAGCACATTGCAATGAGTGATGATTACTAAATCAAATTCACCTTCTTTATTGCCTTTAGGATCAGCTAATCTAAATCCGGAATAACCCTTCCATGGAAACATAGGATTGCTAGGTGCGCTTTTTTGAAATTGAGCCCAACTCATATTCCTATTATCAAGCTCAGCTAGTACATCTGATACTTGAAAGCTTGCTTTAATTTTTCCAATAGCTTCAACTTCATGCTGTGTAAGCCCGCCACCCCAATCCTGTACTTCCATTATTTATCCTTAAATTTTTCTTTATATACATTTAATACTTGATAGTTTGTATCTTAGCTAGCCAAATAATAACGCAAGTTAAATAGTAGATTAAGTGAATCGCCATCCTGTAATGCGCCAATACTATCTATGTTTAATTCAGGGTGGTTGCAATCGTACTGACTAATATTTTTTAAATTATTATTAATGAAGTCTAACTGAACTTGGTTCATTGCAGACAAATACTTTGCAATAGGGCTTAACTCCACTAGTTCAAGGCTTTGCGCTTTCTTAAAGTAGTCATGGGACTCTCTTTTCAAGCCTTTAAAATGATGAAATAAACTTAGCTCTCGACATCTCAACATATCTATATATTGCATGGAGAAACTATTTACTAAAATACTGTTCACTATATCGTTAACTCTCGTTATTAATTCCTTAATACCTGACTTTTCAGAAATAAGCAGTTTTTGATTTAATACAAATAGAAAGAAGAAATAGTCAAACTCTTGAACATCTTCATTTTCACTTATATAGTCAATAGCTATATCAATAGCATCATCTAGTCGACACTCTTTACTTAGTATTAGTAGTCTCAGGCAGAAAATACGGCTCTTATCAGATTTATGGCTTAGATACGGTAATATCTCTTCAATATAGCTTTTGATTACTTCTGTTTTATCAGCGCTATAATTTAGTGTCATGCAGCGTATCAGGGTGCTTTTAGCACGAATTGCCATACTAGAACGTAAAAAGTCTGACTTCTCCATATCAGGTGAAATTAACTCCCAGATATTGCGATACTCATCTATCATATTCCAATGAGTAATAGCTAAAACTTCAGACTTTTCAAAGTCTAAAGAGTTAACGTATATCTCTACTTCTCTAGAGTGAAAATCTAATATCATTGAAAAATTGCTTGGATCTGATATAAGCTCATTAATTATAGATTTTTGTTTCTCTACCACTTCTTTAGCCTTATCAACGTCACCGATATGGTTCAAGCATAGTAAAGCTAAATTATTTAATTTAAATTGAAAAAAATTAAAGTTACGAATACTTAATTCTGTATTAGCATCTTCAAGTATAAGTAGTAGCTTTATTAGAATATTTAATTTTCGAAAATAACTTTTATAAACTGTCTTATCACGCCATATTCTCTCTAACAGTCCTTCAAAGTATATTTTTGCTCCAGAAGAGCCTGTTTGTTTGAATACTACCTTGATGAGGCGTAGCAAGGTAGATACATAGTCTTCATTTTTTGGATAATAATCGACCAGTTTTAAGCTATCGAACAGTGCATTTATATAATTTTGGTTACGCTCATGGTTCAAAATTCGTCTAAGCTCGGGTGATGAGAAGGTTTCAAAAGCGAATAACTGCTTTTTATCTACTAAATTATTTAAAATTACAGCATTTTCAGGAAATTTATCGTTATAAGTCAGATTACAGATAAAATCTGCACAAATCAGACCCCATTGATATTTGGCATCTCTAAAATGTACTTCGATATTATTTAATAATGCGATTTGTCCTGAAGCGACTAAATCTGATTCTATAGCCTTGGGTAAGGCTTGCAATATTTCTTGGTCGACGTTCAAACCAGTTGTTTGTCTTACCCCGTTAATAGTTCTGGTAGCTATCACCAAATCTAAGTGTGCTATCTCGGTATCAAATGCCTGATGGATTGCTGTTTCAGCTTGTATGATTAAATCTAACAGCATCAAGCGATAGGTACGCTCAATATTATGAGCACTAACTTTAGTTTTGTTCATGGATGTAACAAGACAAGAAGGATTATCAGCAGAATTTATAATCGTAAATAGATGAGTAGCGATTTGCCGTGCTTGCTTATTACCTTGGTTAGTACGAATTTCGGTAAGATGAAAATCTTTCTGACTATTTAGGTTGTATTGTGTCATTAGTGGGTTTATAAGATTAGATAATAATTGCTCCGACTCTTTAAAAGAAGTTGCAATGATCAATCCACCGACAAGCCAAGGCCGATCAAGGCTTTCGAAGTCACCAGACTCATCAATGTAGAGGGTATAGTTCATTAATTGTTTTCTCTAGGAGGTAAGAAATGGCCACATTTTGGACATGCAATATTATATGAATTATTTGGATCGACAGGACTGAGTGTATGATATGTCCAATAAGCCCCGTGTTTAAATAAGCGTGTCTTACAATTTTGGCAATGGGTTTTAATAAAAAAGTGCCTGCATTCATTGTTGGTACAAGTACAAGAGTATTTCACTAGGTTTGATTCAGTCTTTTGTTCTTTATAATTCACTTCACTACCACATAAGATACAATCGCTAAAACCTTGCATTTGAAAATACATAGCCAAAAGTCTTTGCAAGTTATGTTGACTTGAATGTTTACTAGGGTTAGTTGTCAATAGTATACCTCCATGTTTATGCATTGGAATATTTTCATCCCATTCAAACTGAAGGTTTCCACCATAATATGCATCTTTAGACCATACAGTATAACTTGTAGGTTCAGATATAACGGGTAGAGAAGGACATAATATATATACCCAGTGATTCTTGTTATTACCAACCTCTCGATAATCCTTTTCCTTTAGCTCTTTATTATTTTCTGCAAGCTCTTTAACTATTCTAGATAAGCTAATAGGATCATGGAATTTAGCATCCATCACTAAATCTGTGTTAGGTTTATTGCCTTTATCATAAGAGATTCTATAATCAGGTCTCCTATTGTTATACAATTTCCCCTCATAGAAAAGCGTAATATATATAGACCTCCTATTTTCATGATGTTCAAATCTTATTGAAAGTGCTTGGCTAATATTATTTTTATTATTTATTCTATCGAAAGAGACGATTGAATTAATTACTTCATTTTTCCAAGAATGGTTTGTAGGTATAAACTTAAAATCATTAATAAGTATGCCAATAATTTCTAGGAGGCACCAGCGTTCATAAACGCTAGGCAAATCGGAAGGGAGTATAGATTGCATAAACCTATGCATAAGTTTCAAGTTATTTTGATACTCTTTAACCTTAAGCTTATGATAAGCATTTAAACAATGTGAGTAATCTATATTTTGATTATATACAACTGAAGCAGGTGCTACCTCCCTAGGCTTAATTCCAAGATCTAATAGTTTGTCTAGCCTACTATTCAAGTGATTTATAATTGAAACTAATTTATGGGAGTACTCTTCTGTACTTTGAATCAATGTATCTATATTCCCATGCTGTACATTAATCGACCTTTTTATATTTTCTTTAATATCAATATTTTCTTTTGAATAGTTTTCTTTTGTGGTACGCGGATTGAACGAATACAGTTCCACAACTTTAATAGAATCAAGGGTGATTATTCTGTATCCAGGTATCTCACCTTTGTATGTCTCCATTTCTTTAATTTCAACAGAGGCTTTAATTAATATTGTTGATTGATAGAGACTGGTCAGGATGCTAACCATATTTTCATTAAAGTATAAAAACTTAGAAGTGAATTTTGATCCTTCGATTTGAGTTATATAGAACCCATTTCTTTTTGCGTGCTTTTCACCCAGAATAAATTTTAGTGTAAAATTCTCATGAAGTTCATTTTTTATCTCCCTATAATTTACTGATTTCCGGATCCAATGTTTAATATTTTCTGCAACAATGGATCTTTGGTTATCTAAATAATATTTGGAGCTCTCCGGTATGATGTTAATGGGATCTTCGACAAGTCTGTATTGATTTTTAAGTGTTTCTAATTTTTCTGAGTAGGCTAACTGATTATTTATAATTATATCTGACTGAATACTTTGAAGAAAAAAAATTATCTGCTGTATTATATATACTAAGTAACCATTAACTTCGTTGTTAACTGTTTCTTTTATAACACGACTACTATAATACCTAGCATCTGAATTTTGAGCATATTCGATGAACGTTCTTTGAGTAGATTGTCCAAACCCCGCTTTCTGCTTCTCAGTAATATGATTCAAAGTTTTATACGGTTTTTTTAGGATAATATCTAAGCTATCAATAATTTTGTCTAAATAATTTAGCTCAATGTTATTATTAATTAATCTACTATCTAGGAAATCTATCTTTCCGATACTTTCTTTATCAACTATCAACTTATAAAAATCATTTTTAAATTTATCAACTAGATTTTTTACACCTTCTGAAGTAAGGGTTTTATTATTATTTATACTAACCTTTATAACGTTCCATAAATTATTAATTAGAAAATGGATATAAAATATCCCTGCTGAAGAACTCAAAGAAGTAGACTTATAAAAATAGTGGTTTTTACCATTGTATTTTCTTTCAGATATTTTTCCACTTTCAATCCACCAATTTTGACCAGTTTTAGGATTAATAATACGGTGCATGAGAGAATCATTCTGTACGTCTACTTTAGACTCTTTGCTGATAAATATTTCGGATGGTTCCATATTTTTGTCAAAAGTTAATGCAAACTGTCCATAGCTATGGTTTGGTAGCAGAGCATAAGATGTTAGCTCCATCTCTTGTTCATATCTATTAGAAAGCTCATGAATCTTGATATTAGTGGCAGATTCTCTGATACTTTTAATGCTCTTATCATTAGAAAATAATGTGATATTAATATATTTAGCACGAATACCCATCATAATTAAAGATCCCAGTAATTAAGTCTTTTCCCATCTTCCTTTTCTAAAATCTCAATCATATCGTTTAAAGTGGCGTATGAGCTATAGTTATCTAGTCCCATTACTGACAAATAGTTCAATAGATTTGAGAGCACTTCTTTTTCAGTTTTATTATTTATAGATATTCTAGGGAATATTTTATGCTTAATAAAACCATTTATAGTAATTAGGTATGGCTCTTCATTTGTTGTTGTTATAGTCAATCCATAATAAAATTAGTACATCCTATATCATGGAATAGCTTCTTTAAATTATTCTCCATCCAGCCTTGGCGTAGAAACTTAGCTTGTGCCCATTTTTTCTCGATGGGATTTAGATCAG
>Ga0208014_1000742_pt1 | contig 12002 bp, 10 predicted proteins | sample 25_taG_FD_184099 | JGI IMG/M metagenome (GOLD analysis project Ga0208014, IMG submission 184099) | Marine viral communities from Cariaco Basin, Caribbean Sea - 25_WHOI_OMZ (SPAdes) (version 2) | ecosystem: Environmental > Aquatic > Marine > Oceanic | place: Caribbean Sea: Cariaco Basin...
GGCTTTATGACGGCCAATCAGCTGCGCCATACCGGTTATGGCGGCAAGATTACCTTAATTAGCCAAGACGATAAAGCCCCTTATAATCGTCCTTTATTATCCAAAATGTTTTTGGCGGGTAAAATGGGTAAGAAATATTTAATGCTTGGTGGTGCTAACTGGGCACGTAACAATGATATCGATTTGCGCTTAAACCAAACGGTGAGCGAGGTATTACCCAATGAGCGCACCATTGTCATCACAGATACAGATGGTAAAAGCGAGCAACAAACGGCGGACTTCTTAGTAGTAGCAACAGGCGCTGAGCCAAAAATACCACCTTTTAAAGGTGCTGAGCTTGATGGCGTTTATACGCTACGCAGTATGGATGATGCCAAAGAAATTAAAAATGCCAGTGATAATAAGCATGTCGTCATCGTAGGTACCGGTTTTATCGGTATGGAAGTAGCGTCGGCGTTAATGGAGGCAGGGAAGGCGGCCTCCATCACTGTCGTTGGACGTAGTCGCCGTGTGATGGCGAATATCGTTTCTGAAGCCGTTAGTAATGCTTTAATCAAACTGCATGAGGATAAAGGCGTTAACTTTGCCTTTGGTGCGGGCGTTAATGAAATCAATGCTGGCGAAAACAGTACTGACAATAAAAGCGCTAAAGTTAGTAGCGTAACCCTATCAGATGGCAGCACGCTTGCCGCCGATATGGTGATTTTAGGAACGGGTGTCGCACCGCGTACTGAGCTATTAAATGAGGTAAACGCGCCAGATGGTGTGCAAGTTGATGAGCATTTGCAATTGCGTGACGGCGTTTATGCACTCGGTGATATCGCCAAAGCGACCAATCAAATGGGACGTATGCGTATCGAGCATTGGCGCGTGGCTCTGCAACATGGTTTGGTCACAGCAGCTGCTATCTTAAATGAAGATACTGTCGATTCGTTAGCGGAGCGTATTCCTTTCTTTTGGACAGGACAGTATGGCAAAAGCCTACGCTATAGCGGACATGCGGCCACGCCTGATAATGGCATTTTATTTGGCTCGCCTGATAACCTTGACTATATCGAATATTATTTTGACGATGATGGGGAGGACACGCGAGCCAGTGCCGCAAGTTCGCTCGGACGTGATAAAGAGCTGATTGCTTTCTCTGAGCTACTCCGCCGTGGTTATGCGCCAACGCGCGCCCAAATAAAGGCAGGATTTGATATTATCGAGCAGGCACAGGCGTTATCGCGCTAGCATTTAGAAGGTTATAAGGTTTACTATAAAGGCTGGCTTGGTTATTCAGGTCAGCCTTTTATACGATAGCTTTTATAATAAATAAACGGAAAAGGAAAACCGATGTTATGAGTACAGACCACATTAATAAAGAAACACTGAATAAAGAAGCCTTTAATAAAAAACCATTGAATAAACAAACCGTATTTTTACGTCAAGCTGAGGCAAGTGATATTGATGCACTTGAGCAATTGCTAAATCGCTGTTATCGGCAAGCAGAAGGCTGGACCAATGAAGCAGATTTAATCGGCGGTATTCGCACCACCAAAGACGAGCTGTTAGCCGTCATCGCTGACCCAAAACATTACGTTTTTATTTATCCAAAAACCACGACAGGTGAACGTGATGGTAAAGAAACAGGTGAGTTATTAGGCTGTATCGCGGTCGATATAAAGGACGAGGCTGAGATAAGTGAGAGCGCTGGTAATAAAAAAGCCTATATCGGTATGTTTGCCGTCCTGCCTGAGCTACAAGGACATGGTGTCGGCCATCAAATATTACAGGCAGCTGAGACGTTTGCGCAGCGGCACTTACAATCAAGTACGCCAACGCCTGATAAATATCCTGCGCGTCTGACCATGTCTATTTTAAGTCATCGTCCTGAGCTTTTGGCTTATTATCAGCGCCGCGGTTATCAGTTAAATGGTAATAGTATGCCGTTTCCCGTCGATGGCAATAATGGCGAACCCAAACGTCAAGACTTACAATTACTAGAATTAGAAAAGCTCGTGAGTCAATCATAAGCCAATTAGGCTTATTAACCTCAATTCATCCAGCTAAACTCACTTCAACTGAATCCAAAGTACTTAACCCCACAGCAATCAACCCCAAAAACGTCCAAAGGTCATAAATAGCCCGACACTCAATAGGAGAAATGCCACGATAATTAAGCGCTTAAACCAGTTAAAAGCGGGCAAGCGCGTGGCATTATCATCAGACATCAAGTAAGCAAACAAGCAAATCAAGCTTGCGACCAAGGTCATAATGCCCAGACCAATCGGTAATATGGAAACATACATCTGCCACACAAGCATCTCGCAACGGTCATTATTAAGCGCATCATAGCAGTATCGCGATTGTACTGTCAGCATTAAGCATTAGCTGCACTTTAATATTTTCATCTTATTTCCCTACGAAATTTATTTATAATAAGGTTAAGTAGGCTTTCTAAAATTAAGTTGGGTTTTTAGACATAATTCTGTATAGTGAAGTAACATTACAGATACATTGAGACTGGTATGAATAATTTTAAAAAATTGGTTCTAATCGCTTTATTGACGCCTCTATTTGCGGCGTGTTCAAACGCGCCTCCTGAAAGCACGGTCGAAGAGTTAATCGAAGCGCAGTATGCGCAAGCCAATAGCATGATAGATGATGCGATGGCAAATGCGGGCAATGATGAGATGGCAAAAGCCATGAGCGGTATGATGGAAGGCATGATGCCAAAACTTGAGCGCGTCGAGAATATCAACTGTGACAGCGTCGAGGGCGATAATACCTATATGTGTACCGCTGATATTACCCAAACGATTGCAGGGAATAGCCGTATCAATAAGACCAGTTTTAAAGTTTATCAAGTCAATGATGAATGGGTGTTGGGTAATTAGAAGGTTTAGCATTTTCTAATAAATAAGCATGTCTACTGATTATGGACAATAAAAAAGGATGCCTAATAAGCATCCTTTTTATAATTTCTAAGACTGTGATTAATATCGCCCAGTCTATAAAAACTAACGCATCGTCACAAACTCTTCTGAACCCGTAGGATGAATGGCGACCGTATCATCAAAATCAGCCTTAGTAGCGCCCATCTTTATCGCCACCGCAAACCCTTGAATCATCTCATCGACGCCATAGCCGATGCCATGTAGGCCAATGACTTTTTCATCCTCACCCAAGCATACCAGCTTCATCACGCATTTTTGACGATGCTGGGTCACCGCACTATACATAGAGGTAAAGGTCGATCTATAGCATTTGATATTTTCTTTGCCATATTGCTCAACCGCGTCGATTTCAGACAAGCCAATCGTACCGATAGCGGGATGAGTAAAGATGACCGTCGGTATCAAATCATAACTTAGATGCTCATTAGTCTTATCATTAAATAAGCGCTCAGACAGGCGACGACCTGCGGCAATAGCCACCGGCGTCAAATCAATGCTGTTTTCGATAATATCGCCGACCGCATAAATCCCTTTAACATTGGTATTTTGAAACTTATCGACTTTAATTTTGCCAAACTCGGTCGTCTCTACCCCTGTCACTTGCAAATTGATATTGTCGGTGGAGGGCGCACGACCAACGGCCCAAATCAAGCAATCTACCGTATCGAGGGTACCATCTTTGGTGCATAAGGTCAGACTACCATCTTCATTTTTATTGACCTCAGTTAGCGTCGTATTAGTGTGCAATTGAATGCCGTCTTGCTCCATCTCTATCAGTAAGGTTTCCACGATAGTGTGGTCAAATGAGCGCAGCGGCGAGTGTTGACGCACATAAAGATGTACCTCAGCGCCTAAGCTATTCATTACCCCTGCAATTTCAACGGCGATATATCCTGCGCCGACGATAGCCACGCGTTTTGGCAGATGATTCAAAGCAAAAAAACCATCAGAATTGATGCCGTATTCTGCGCCTTTGATATCGGGTTGAATCGGGTGACCGCCCGTCGCAATCAAAATATGGTCAGCGGTAATGAGTTCGCCATTGACCTCTACCGTATTGGTATCGACAAATTTGGCAAAGCCTTTTATCACCTCAACGCCATTTTTCGCCAAATTATTATCATAAGAGCGGTGAATATTTTCGATATATTGTTGGCGACTTTGTACCAGCTTTTGAAAGTCAAAGCCTTTTAATTCAACATCAAAGCCATAATCTGGCGCATACTTTTCGATGGCTTCAGCCACTTGCGCGCCGTACCACATCACCTTTTTGGGTACGCAGCCCCAGTTTACGCAAGTGCCGCCCAATTTGTCGGCTTCGATAATGGCGCATTTTTTGCCATAGCTCGCTGCTCGATTGATCGAGGCAATGCCGCCGCTACCGCCGCCAATGGAAATATAGTCATAATGTTTGGTCATGGTTAAGTCTCTTTATTCAGTACGTATTAATGCGTATTGGTGCAATTTTGCAGTCTATTGTTTTTTAATTCTGTTATTTTGAACTCTATTGTAATGGGTATGATAATTAATCTTACAAGGTTTTGCTTATAAGGGTATGCCAGCTAGCATCAGTATATAAAAGTATTTAGGCATAAATAGCCTGACATCTCATAAGCCCATCTACACCCGCCTAAACTATGGCACGCCGCCTATAAAATAACAGTCCGGGAATGGATAAGCCTAGCACCAATCCCGAGGTCACAAACAAGGCCTCAAACAAATACACCATCATTTGGCTAAATAATTCGTCGGAAAAACCAAAATAACCAATCTGCACCATACTGACCATCGCCTTATAAGCAGCGATACCTGGCATCATACAGATGACGCTCGGTGAAATTAACGCTTTGGGCGGCAGAGTATATTTTTTAGAAAAGTAGACACCCAAAAAGCTGGCAAGCATCGCCCCAAAAAAGCTAGCAACCACCAGATGGATGTGCTGATAAACAAGCGCTGTTTTTAACCCAAATCCAAACGCAGTCATCAGCAAGCACGGCAAAATATAGCGTTTGGGCACGCTAAACATCAGCGTCCAACCAAGGGTAATAATGCACGACAACACCACGGTTTTAATGAACCACATCTTAAAACCCCCAGTGCTGTATTCTAAGTAAAACCAGCGCCATGACGATACCGACGCAAGCGGACAAGGTCAACATATAGGTAAAAACGGCACGCCCAACCCCAATATTGACATAGCCTTTTAGGATATCTGAGAAAGAATTAATCAAAGGAAAGCTTGGTACCAGTAGCAGCACGCTCGAGGCAACGGCGATATCGGCATTATTACCAATATCAAAATAATAGGTCGTCGCCCCAATTAAAGAGGCGATAAAAGCCGTCACAATGACCGTGATAAAGGGATTGAAATGGTGCTTGGCCAGATAAATACGGGTGAACATCGCCACCATACCTGCGATAAAGGTCACGCCAGTAATTGACCAACTGCCACCGTTTAGATAAGCAAACGCAGCACAAGACGCCCCAACAAATATGCCAACCAACCATGTGGGATACACCGACTTATTATCTAACTCATCAAACGCAAGGGTAGTGCGTTCAGTTAGCTCAGGCTTCAGCTTGTCATTATCATTATCTGTGAGGGCTTCGGTTTTATTGACAATTTGCTGGATTTGTACCAATAAATTGACATTGATGCTCTGATTGATTGTGTCTCTGGTGGTGGTGATACAGCGCTCATCGCAGATAGTGGTCAAGGTAATGGCATTAAAATTCAGCGAACATTCTACGCTGTTCATCCCCAAGGCAAGTCCTAAGCGTTTGGATAAGTCCACCACCACGGCAGACTCAGCGCCATATTGCATAAGGAGTAATCCGCAGCGCACGCATAATCGAGTAATGTGCTGTTGCTGTACGTAGCTGATAGAGGTCATTGATTAGATACGCATATTGGCTATTGTGATATTTGTGAATGGTATAACTATAAACAGTGTGAGCGGTTATAGGCTATCGAGACAGCAAGGTAACGATAGCATAACTTGCCGTGCTTATTTGCTACTATTATAAAGCGTAAACCACTGTCGCAAGGAGAATAAAATGCATATCGTTATCTTAACCCTGACTTTCGCGTTACCTGGCTGTAGCTCACTCAAAGAAAAACGTCAACGGATGGGCGGCTTACATGCACGCTTTGGCAATACCCCAAGCGTTGCTGTCTGTGAGAGCGGCGAGCGTGATCGGCATGATGTCAGTGAATGGACGTTTGTGATCGTTGGGCTATCTAAACGTGAGGTGGAGTCGCAATGCAGTCAAATCGAGGAAAAGATAGAACGGACGGTAGATGCGCGGGTGATGAATGTTGAGAGGGAGTTTGTTTAGGTAAAACTTATCTCAACAGTCTAACTAAGCAGTTGCTATGATTAAAAGAATACAGTTGGATGCTTCGAATATAGCTTAAGTAGACATTACGACTTTCGAAAAACTAACTATAGTTTAACTCACTGATAGACATTTGTTTTTTGTCATGATAATCTCTTTCAGTAATTTAGAAACATTACTTACAGCTCAGTTACATGCATAGCTATATATTACTATTAATTAAGGTCGTACAAGATATGAGGATAGATAATGAATTCCTCAACTTGCACTTTATGGACTTTAATTTAGTTATTTCATTTGCCTGTATTTTCCAATTAGGACGTTTAATGAAAACTGTTAATAAAATAAAAAGTGCTTTAGTTTTGACTACTATTACAACTTTAGTAGGTTGTACCACTGTAGCTGATATGGCAGGGTACGATACTGCTACGTTAAATACTAATGCGGCTAAAAGTTACTCTCAAGTGGTTTCTAAAGCCAATGGTCAAGGCGCAGTAGATAATACTTCTGCCACTGCTATTCGAGTTAAAAATGTCTTCAATCGTATGAAGCCTTATGCCGTTCGTGCTAATACAACAGGTGTTCCTTTTGACTGGCAAGTTACCGTTATACGTTCACCTGAATTAAACGCTTGGGCAATGCCTGGCGGTAAAATGGCTTTTTACACCGGTATTGTAGAAAAGTTGAAGTTAACAGATGCAGAGATTGCTGCGATCATGGGACACGAAATGACCCATGCATTATCTGAGCACAGTAAAAAAGATGCTGGGCAAAAAATTCTGACCGGCTTAGCGCTTCAATTAGGTGGTGCTGCGATACAGGAAAAAACAGGGTTAAATGCTGAGGCAATGAGCTTGATTAGTGACTACGGCCTTGATAAGCCATTTTCTCGTAGTCAAGAATCACAAGCCGATGCGGGTGGTTTACGTTTGATGGCGCAGGCAGGCTACAATCCGGAAGCTGCAATTGCAGTATGGCAAAAAATGGAGGCCGCCAATGGTCGTAGCAATGCGATAGTTACTTTGATGTCTACGCATCCAAACTCTGGACAGCGTATCGCTAAAATTCAGGCCCTATTACCTGAAGTTATGCCAGTCTATCAAGCGGCGGCTAAAGCACCTGCTAAGGCAACTACTGGAGTAACTACTAACGCCACTACTACTAGAACTATTAAACGTAAATAACTCAGTAAGTATTCAAAAAAGTAAATGTTACCACAAAAGGTAAGTCAAACGACTTATCTTTTTTTTGCAAAAGGATATGTACAAGTGGCTGATTTGATGGCTATCTTATGTCTTAAGGGCTAGGTGTGGCAAGCTGTACTCATTTGGCAATACGCCAAGCGTCGCGGTCTGTGAGAGCGGTGAGCGTGATCGGCATGATGCCAGTGAATGGACGTTTGTCATCGTTGGGCTCTCTAAACGTGAGGTCGAGTCGCAGTGCAGCCAAATAGAAGAAAAAATAGAACGGACGGTAGATGCGCGGGTGATGAATGTTGAGAGGGAGTTTGTTTAATCAAAGCGACTTTATTATATTTTCTATTGTCGTAAGTTATAGGTTGGGTGTGGTCTGATTCTTCTTAGGGTGTTTGACGGAATATTTAATGAAAGTTCTAACTTTAATAAAAATTACTCTAGGTGTATCTATTGGTTTTATGCTTTTGGCGTTAACTCAAGAAGCATACTGTACCGCCGAAGGTTGTATGCATTCAATGATTGCTTTTATTTTTGGCCTATTTGGAATGTTTATTGGGGGTAATGAGACGCTTGCTTGGTTTGCTAATCCGTTATTAATTTCGGCATGGTTATTTATTAAGCACCGTAAAGCGTCTTTGTTATTAAGCTTATTATCTACTTTAATTGCAGTGTCATTCTTAATGTTTGATAAGGTAGTTATCAATGAGGCAGGACATAGCAGTATAATTACAAGGTATGTTGCAGGATATTGGCTGTGGATAGGTAGTCATGCTGTCATGGTATTGGGCAATGTACTACTCATGATTAATGAACATTACTATTTGGAAACAGAAACGAAAAATGATTAAAGTTTAGCGCACTCCTTGCTAGTAGTGTCTGCGATATTTTATATCGCTCTATAAGTTATAATTGATCATTTATCTTACGTTATAATGTTGGGGGTCGCAAGCTCTGCCCAACCTACAGTGAATCGAAAGTTAACTATAATTAAGATAATGTAGGTTGGTGTCGATGTGTGAGAACTAATCTGAACGTGTTGGATTTTAGATATCTTGGCTGACCTAGAATAAGTAATTTTAAATTTTAAAATAACCAAGAGATATAAATTATGGAACAAGTAATTAAAGAAATAGATGCTCTTCTAGAAGAAAAAATCCCAAAATTTAAAAATACTTTCTATCCACCAGCGACAGATTCTGAGTTTGAAAGTATGGAAAATTTTGTAGAATCTAAACTACCTGATGAGTTCAAAATACTCTATAAATGGCATAATGGTCAAATTAGCTCCCCCTATATTCCTTTCCATGTTGAAACGCACGAGCTACTTATGCCAATATTAGAAATAATGGATTGGTATGAGGAGCTAAGTAGTCAGCTAGAAGACGGAGATATTAACGATGAAGTATGGAAGAAAAGTTGGGTACCGTTTACTGATGATGGTACTGGTAACTCTACTTGCATCGATATATCAAAGGATAACTTTGGTCAGATAATACATCAAGACCATGAAGGTGATGAGACTCGTGTTGTTTTTGAGTCATTAACAGAATGGTTGAAAGATTTATTAGATAAGATGAAAGTTTTTGATTATTCAACATGGACTTATCTTGATAGATTATAAAGCTTGAATACTGAGCGATATGGTGTACCGTTCAAAGCACTATTTATTTTAAGGTCAAAATCCAAATCTAAAAAAGGCTATTCTTATAAAAATAACCTTTTTTTATTCATCAATAATTAACTAATTTCTATTAACTCACTTCTTTCATCGCTTGCTTAAGCATCGGTTTTAAGAACTCACCCGTATATGAGCCTTTGACTTCAGCTACTTCTTCAGGCGTGCCTTCGGCGATAATCATGCCGCCCCCTTTACCACCTTCAGGGCCAAGGTCAATCACCCAATCCGCCGTTTTGATAACGTCAAGATTGTGCTCGATGACCACGATGGTATTACCTTTATCGCGTAGGGTATGCAAGATATTGAGCAGCTTATCGATATCATGGAAATGCAAACCAGTGGTTGGCTCATCCAAGATATAGAGCGTCTGTCCGGTATCCCGTTTGGCAAGCTCACGCGCCAATTTCACACGTTGCGCTTCACCGCCCGATAGCGTTGGTGCAGACTGACCCAGACGGATATAACTCAGACCAACATCCATCAAGGCTTGTAGGCGACGATAAATGGCTGGAATGGCTGAGAAGAACTCAGTCGCATCTTCAACGGTCATATCGAGCACGTCGGCGATATTTTTACCTTTATAGTGAATCTCTAAGGTCTCGCGGTTATAGCGCTTGCCTTCACAGGTATCACACGGCACATACATGTCAGGTAAGAAATGCATCTCAACTTTGATAAGACCATCACCTTGGCACATCTCACAGCGTCCGCCTTTGACGTTAAAGCTAAAGCGACCGGCTTTATAACCACGGGCACGCGCTTCTTGCGTTTGTGCAAACATCTCACGTACTGGCGTAAATACGCCTGTATATGTCGCTGGGTTTGAGCGCGGTGTACGACCAATCGGGCTTTGATCGATATCAACCATTTTATCCAAATGCTCAAGACCAGTGATGCTGTCATGCTTATCCGCGATGAGCGTTGAGGCATTATTTAATTGCGTTGCGGCTAATGGCATCAAAGTACGGTTGATGAGGGTAGATTTACCAGAACCCGAAACACCCGTGATGCAAGTCATAATCCCTATTGGCAAGGTCAAATCAACATCGTGTAAGTTGTTGCCGGATGCGCCTTTGAGCTCAATAGTCATTGGAACTTGTTTCGGCTTGGCTTTTCCTTTAACTTCCATATCGATAGTTTTGGCTTTATGACGAATGCTTGGAATCTCGATTTTCTTCTTACCAGACATATATTGTCCAGTCAGCGATTCTTTATTGGCCATGATGTCATCGACCGTACCCTGAGCGATAATATGACCGCCATGGACGCCTGCACCGATACCGATATCGATAACGTGATCCGCTTGGCGAATGGCATCTTCATCATGCTCAACGACCAATACGGTATTGCCCAAATCACGCAAGCGCGTTAGGGTTTTTAGCAAGCGATCATTATCGCGTTGATGCAGACCAATTGACGGCTCATCGAGCACATACATCACACCCATCAGACCTGCGCCAATTTGGCTGGCAAGACGAATACGCTGCGCTTCACCACCCGATAGCGTTTCAGCAGAGCGGGCAAGGGATAGATAATCAAGCCCAACGCTAACTAAGAAATTTAGACGCTCATTAATCTCTTTAAAGATTTTTTCTGCAACTTCACCTTTATGACCGCCAATTTTTAGCGTCTTATAATAGTCAGCAGCGTCACCGATAGACAGCTTAACGATTTGGGCGATGGTTTGATCATCGACGCGCACGTTGCGTGAAATCTCATTGAGACGCGCGCCATCACAGACGTTACAAGTGGTATCGGCCAAATATTTTGCCAACTCGTCACGCACAAGGTTACTTTGGGTTTTGGCATAACGGCGCTCTAAATAAGGCAGCACACCTTCAAAGGGCACAGTCTTATTGGTTTTACGACCGCGCTCATCAGTAAAGTTAAACGTCAGCTTCTCTTTACCTGAGCCCTGCATGATGATATCTTGCTGCGCTTTTGGCAGCTCTTGCCACGGTGCGTCCATATCGATTTTAAAATGATTGCAAACGGTAGAGAGCAGACCAAAGTAATACGCATGGCGCTTATCCCAACCATTAATTGCCCCTTGATTGAGCGATTTTTCGTGATGGGTAATCAGCTTTTCGGCTGAGAAATACTGACGTTTACCGAGACCATCACAGCTTGGGCAGGCACCATAAGGATTGTTAAAACTAAACATACGCGGTTCAAGCTCAGACACAGCGCGATCACAAACAGGGCAAGAGTGCTTAGCTGACATGACTTGATTTTCGTCACCGCCTTCTTTTGGATTACCATCCATAAAGTGCAGCGTGACCAGACCCTGACCTAGACGTAGCGCCGTCTCTAGACTTTCAGCGACGCGGTTACCTAAATCATCACGGACTTTAAAGCGGTCAACGACGACTTCGATGGTATGCTTTTTCTTTTTATCGAGCGTTGGTAGCTCATCAGTATCGTAGACATCGCCATCGACGCGCACACGTACAAAACCTTGACCAATTAATTGCTCAAGCAACACAGTATGCTCGCCTTTACGCTCACGAATAACCGGCGCAAGTATCATGATCTTGGTATCATCAGGCAGCGCCATGACTTGATCGACCATTTCAGTCACCGACTGCGCGACCATTGGCTCGCCATGCTCTGGGCAAAAGGGAGTACCGATACGCGCATAGAGCAGGCGCAGATAGTCATAAATTTCGGTAATCGTACCGACCGTTGAGCGCGGGTTATGGTTGGTTGATTTTTGCTCGATAGCAATCGCCGGTGACAAGCCTTCGATACTATCGACATCGGGCTTTTCCATTTGCGAGAGGAACTGACGCGCATAAGCCGAAAGACTTTCAACATAACGGCGTTGCCCTTCAGCATAAAGCGTATCAA
>Ga0208014_1000745_pt1 | contig 11978 bp, 9 predicted proteins | sample 25_taG_FD_184099 | JGI IMG/M metagenome (GOLD analysis project Ga0208014, IMG submission 184099) | Marine viral communities from Cariaco Basin, Caribbean Sea - 25_WHOI_OMZ (SPAdes) (version 2) | ecosystem: Environmental > Aquatic > Marine > Oceanic | place: Caribbean Sea: Cariaco Basin...
TCCAAAGTTCCCCTTCGGCAGTAAGCAGACCATGACCCAGATATTTTGCCATGTCCTGAGTCTGGATCTCGGACTTTTTGTAATTCCGTTGATTCTTCTGAAGTACGTATTCGGCAAAACCTGAGTCGCGGGAAAAAATGATCTTCCGACCAAAACCGATGTTTAACCTAAAGGTATCTCCATATTTCTGAAAATTCCTGTTATGAAAGGGCAACGGATTTTTCAATATGCCGGTTGCACTTTTGTAGAACTCAAGTCTGGAAACTGTTGGTATACCGCTGGTGTCTTTCATGTTTTTGGATCTCTGGCAGACCTCACAGGTTTTAGAAACCTGTGAGGTTTGTTATCTTAAAATAATCCGCCCTGGATACCGCCTCTTACTCTTATGTAGAGACCTAACAGGTCTTGAAGACCTGTTAGGTCTGGTCCTGCAGGAAATTATTTAAATATTGGGTTTGCAATTTTCTTTCATCATGCCAATATTCGAAAACCTCACGATCAATAAGAGACAGTACTACTTCCCGCTTCAGAAGTGAAGGTTTAGACGATTGATAGGCCTGATAGGAAGAAAACCTATAACTTTTATAATCATCAGTAAAACCGTGTTTCACCGGATTTAGATGAATATAAGCAATTAATTGAATTAAATATTTCTCATTATCTACTCTTTTTCGTTTAATATGTTCCTGAAAAAGGCTACCCGACCTGCCGTATCTTTTATTGATTGCTTTAGTATAGGCGTTGAACAAATGTGAAAAAGCCAGGTGTGGTTTTTCAAGGGATTTAGGAGGAAGACCCTGAGCATCTTTAATTCGCAACAAAAAATGAAAATGATTCTTTAAGAGACAGTATGCGTACACATCGGCTATGGGGATGATATATTTTTTTTAGAAGCTGAAGAAAATAGTCATAATTCACAGCTTCCCTGAAGATATCTTCTTTATTGTTCCCCCTATTGAAAATGTAATAAGTTCCACCCGGCTCAAGTACATCCTGCTTCATTGTGGAATTTAGTAAAAACCTCACAGGTTTCTAAAACCTGTGAGGTTTGTTATCTTAAAATAATCCACCCTGGATACCGCCTCTTACTCTTCCGAGGTGTTTATAGGCAGCATCGGTGACTTCCCTGCCGCGGGGAGTACGCTGAATGAAGCCCTGTTGGATGAGGAAGGGCTCGTAGACTTCTTCTATAGTTTCTGCGCTTTCGCTCACTGCGGTTGCAAGCGTGGTAATCCCCACGGGGCCACCTTTAAACTTGTCAATAATTGTGGTGAGGATCTTATTGTCCATTTCATCAAGTCCATGAGCATCTACATTCAATGCCTTAAGACTGAACCTGGCTATTTCAATATCAATCTTTCCATTGCCTTTGATCTGCGCAAAGTCCCTTACCCTTCGTAAAAGGGCATTTGCGATACGCGGTGTCCCACGGCTACGGCCGGCAATTTCGATAGCAGCTTCCATAGAAATTGGAACTTTTAGAATATGCGCACTTCGCTGCACAATATCAGAAAGCAATTCGGTGGTGTAGTATTCGAGTCGGCTGGAGATCCCAAAGCGTGCCCGCATTGGTGCGGTGAGTAATCCGCTACGGGTGGTTGCACCTATAAGCGTAAAAGGATTCAGGTTGATCTGCACAGAACGCGCATTCGGGCCTGTTTCGATCATGATATCTATCCGGTAGTCTTCCATGGCCGAATAGAGGTATTCTTCCACTACTGCACTAAGGCGATGGATCTCATCGATGAATAATACATCCCTTTCATCGAGATTGGTAAGCAGACCTGCAAGATCACCTGGCTTGTCGAGCACAGGGCCTGAAGTCACTTTTATACCCACGCCAAGCTCATTGGCCAGAATGTGTGCTAAAGTAGTTTTACCAAGCCCCGGAGGCCCATGGAACAGGGTGTGATCAAGAGCTTCTCCCCGCTGATTGGCAGCTTCAACAAAAACCTTCAGGTTATCCAATACCTGATCCTGGCCTGCAAAATCATCAAATTCGAGAGGCCGTAAAGCTCTTTCGATGTCAAGTTCTTCCGAAGAAAAATTTTCACCGGTGGGATCAAGGTTTTCGTTCATGCTCATCAGGTTTGGAACAAAGATAAAAGAAAAAGCCTTTTCATTAGATGAAAAGGCTTTGTAGTATTAAAGAAGGGAAAGCTTAATGATTAAGCTCTTCTTCCCCTTTTTGAAGCGGTACGTTTTGAGGGGCGAAGTCCTGCCCTGCAATCACATACTCACCATTTTCATTTGTTTTACTGTAATCGTAAGCCCAACGGTAAACGTGAGGAATCTCACCAGGCCAGTTTCCGTGGATAGGTTCAACTGGAGTGGTCCACTCAAGTGAATTGGAATTCCATGGGTTGGCAGTAGCTTTTTTCCCGGCAACTATAGAATGTATAAAATTGTAAAGGAATACCAACTGCACCAGTGCAGTTATTATAGCGAACACAGTGATCAATACATTCACCTCTAAAAGGTCATCAAAGTATGGGAAAGCAGTGTTATCATAATATCTACGAGGTAGACCGGCCATACCCACAAAGTGCATTGGGAAGAAAACCCCGTACGCTCCTATAATGGTAATCCAGAAGTGAATGTACCCGAGGTTCTTGTTCATCATTCGCCCAAACATTTTTGGGAACCAGTGGTAGATACCCGCAAACATTCCGTAGAGGGCAGATATACCCATTACAAGGTGGAAGTGAGCCACAACGAAGTAAGTATCGTGAACGTTAATATCCAGTGTACTGTCCCCAAGAACGATTCCTGTCAAACCTCCAGTAATGAAGGTAGACACAAATCCAATGGAAAACAGCATGGATGGATTCATTTGCAGGTTTCCTTTCCAGATCGTGGTGATCCAGTTAAAAGCTTTTACTGCGGAAGGAATCGCAATCAATAAAGTTGTAAAGGTAAACACCGAACCAAGGAACGGGTTCATACCCGATACGAACATGTGGTGCCCCCAAACGATTGTTGAAAGGAAGGCAATACCCAAAATAGACGCGATCATTGCACGGTATCCAAAAATGGGTTTTCGGGAGTTGGTTGCCAGGATCTCTGAAGCGATACCCATAGCAGGAAGTATAACAATATATACTTCAGGATGCCCAAGGAACCAGAAAAGGTGTTCAAAAAGAATAGGCGAACCTCCCTGGTAGTGCAGCACTTCTCCTCCAATGTAAATATCACTAAGGAAGAAAGAAGTTCCGAAGCTTCTATCCATAATAAGCATTAAAGCTGCCGATAACAGAACCGGGAAAGAAACTACTCCAATAATTGCAGTAACAAAAAGAGCCCAGATAGTTAAAGGCAAACGTGTCATAGACATTCCCTTAGTTCTAAGGTTAATGACTGTAACAATATAATTTAATGAACCCAAAAGAGATGAAGCGATGAAAATTGCCATAGATATTAACCACAGCGTCATACCAAGACCAGAACCACCAATAGCTTGAGGCAATGCACTTAGCGGCGGATAAATTGTCCACCCTGCTGAAGCAGGCCCGGATTCAATAAACAAAGAGCTAAGCATGATAATACAGGAAAGGAAGAACAGCCAGTAAGACAGCATGTTCATAAATCCTGAAGCCATATCGCGGGCACCAATTTGAAGCGGAATCAACAGGTTACTAAAAGTTCCACTAAGCCCCTGTGTAAGTACAAAGAATACCATGATGGTACCGTGAATAGTTACAAGTGCAAGGTAGATCTCCTGACTCATAACACCATCTGGAGCCCATTTGCCCAGAAAGATCTCAAATATTTTAAATGATTCAGATGGCCATGCAAGCTGCATACGGAAGAAGATGGACATTGCAATTCCAATAATCCCCATAAAAAGCGCAGTGAAAAGGTATTGCTTTGCAATAACCTTATGATCCATGCTGAATATATATTTCGTAAAGAAATTACCCTCATGGTGATGATCATCATGAGCGTGTTCATTAACCGGTACGTGTCCTACTGCTGACATATTTCTTTATTCTTAACTTAATTAATTTTCTACCTGTGCAAGTTCGCTCCCACTATTCTTTCCTACCTGTCTGTCTGCAGTTGCAGCTTCCATGGTTTCAGAATATTCCTTTTGTTCTGCCATCCAGGTATTGAATTCTTCTTCAGTTTCAACAACTACTTTCATTTGCATGTTATAGTGTGCCACACCACAAATTTTATTACACAAGAGGTAATATTCAAATTGATCGTAATCACCTAAAGGCTCTTCACCCAATGCAGCCAGCTCGGCGCTTTTCTCTCTCCTGATCTCGTTGATATAAGCGACTTTGTCTCTCATATATTCGGTTTCATTGATCTCATCGGTCGTTACAGTTGGTGTAAACGAAAACTGAGTGATCATACCCGGCACTACGTTCATTTGTGCTCTAAAGTGAGGGAAGTAAGCAGAGTGTAATACATCTTGTGATCTCATTTTAAAAAGCACAGGTCTGTTTACCGGAAGGTGGATCTCTGCAGTAATAACATCATCCATAGCATATGGATCACTTTCGTCAACACCCATAGTGTTAGCTCCTTCAATAAAGCGAACATTTGCTTTACCAAGTACATTATCCTGCCCGGCGTAACGTGCCTGCCAGCTAAACTGCTTGGCGTAAAGTTCGATTACGATAGGATCATCTTCTTCATCCACATCCATAATATCACTCCAGGTAAATAATCCGTAGATAATTAAACCGGCCAATACGATTACCGGGATAATTGTCCATACAAATTCCAGTTTATCATTATCGGCAAAGAAAAGTGCCTTTTGTCCTTTCTTACCTTTGTATTTAAAGGCAAAATAGTGAAGAAGACCCTGGGTAATAACCTGTACGAACATGATCACAGCCATGGTGATCAACAACAGGTTATCATAATCTGCTCCATGTTCTGAAGAAGCTGCAGGTAAAGCCCTGTCGCTAAAGTTCCAGAAGTTATAAAGCATAAAAAGATAGAATGCGATACCAAAGGCAAGCATGAGGTTACCCTGTGTTCTGTTATCCTTATCACTCGCGATCTCTGACGAATCGATAGAATTGGTATTCCTCGACAATTGGAAGATCCTGGAAAGTTGCCAGATAGTTATCGCAAATAATGCTACTACTATTATGATTAAAAATACTGTCATTTTATAGTTTCTCTTTTAACAATCTTTTAATAATGATAATGCTCACTCTCCTTGATGAAAGGATTGCCCTTTGCAAGCAATGGTGCTTTTGTTAGAGCGCTAAATACCACAAAAATAAATAATCCTCCAAAAAATGCCAGAGCACTAAGCTCAGGAATACCAATGAACCATGATTCTCCCACGGTTGCAGGCATTACCATCACAAATATATCAAGGTAATGGCCCAGTAAGATAATTATTCCTGTCATTACCACAAACCAGTTCACTCTTTTGAAATCACTGTTCATAAGCAATAGCACAGGGAACAGGAAGTTTAATACCACCATACCAAAAAATAACAACCCGTAGTCTTCTATACGCGCCACGTAATAGGTAACTTCTTCCGGTATGTTAGAATACCAGATTAGCAAGAACTGTGAGAACCAAAGGTAAGTCCAGAAAATACTGATCCCGAACATAAATTTGGCCAAATCATGAATGTGGCTGTCATTAACGAATGGCAGATAGTTACGTGACTTGAGGTAGATAGTAACCAAAGCGATCACGGTAATTCCCGAAACAAACATACTGGAGAAAACATACCATCCAAAAAGGGTACTAAACCAGTGTGGATCTAAACTCATTATCCAGTCCCATGACATCATTGATTCTGTAACAATAAAGAATACAAGGAATCCGGCAGCTAATTTAAAGTTCTTTTTATACCAGGTAATACCTGTAGCCTCGTCCTGTTTTCTTGAGTTTCTGGTTAGAAGATGTCTAAACAATACCCAACCTCCAATATAGATTACAGCTCTTATCAGGAAAAACGGAACATTAAGATAGGACTGTTTATTCTGAATAATCTCATCGTGTGCTACAACTTCGGGATCCATCCATATAAACAAGTGGTTAAAATGAAAAGCTGAAAGCGCCAGTAAAATGAACATAATAACCCCACCAGGTAGCAAATATGCAGTAATTCCTTCCATTACTCTAAAAAGTACAGGAGACCATCCTGCCTGGGCTGCAAATTGTACTGCATAAAACGCTAGTACCCCAAGTGCAATCATAAAGAAGAAGAAAGCAGCAACATATAACGCGGCCCAGGGCTTATTCTGAAGTTGGTGTAAAATATGCTCCAGGTGCACTAACTCGGCATCTTCGGCCATTTTATGTAGCTCTTCATCTGTACGATCGGTTTCTACTTTATGTTCAGAAGGTACATAATCAAAACCTCTGGCATCATCTTCCAATTCATCTTCAGTTTGCCCGGTTAAAGGCATTTCAACCATTTCTCCATGACCATCATGTGCTACAAGCCCCCTCACATCTTCAATAGTAGAAGGAACGGCAAAGAATCCGTAGACAAGGCCTAAGAGACCAACAACCATGAGGATAATGGAAAATAATTTTAATTTACTGGATAGCGTGTACATATTGTATAATATCTAATGCTGTTATTCTTAGTTTTCGTCAATTGGTTCTCCTTCGGCTTCGTTCTGCTTAACCTCCATAGTCTGCTCGGCATTTACAGGCGGCATAAGATTATCCTCAGGCTCAGTTCCGGGTGCAGCTTCAAACTCTCTTTCAGGCCCTCCTTCAAGGTCATTCTTAAGCTTCATAACATAATGAGTGATCAACCAGCGCTCTTCAATAGAAGTTTGTGAGGCATATGACCCCATCGCGTTAAGCCCGTAGTATTGCACGTGATATACACTACCTTCTGTAATGGCTCTCCCTACGTCGGAATAACTAGGGACACCCAAAAATTTCTCACGCTGTACAAGGATACCTTTCCCATCTCCATTATCACCGTGGCAAACCGCACAATAAATAGTGTAAAGGGCTTTTCCTGCAGCAAGATTATCTTCGGTATATGCCAGCGGATTTTCCGATTGGGTTTTGGCGGTAGCATAACCTTCGGGAGAATTCTCATATTCGTAAGGTTTCCACCCTCTTGATACCGTTCCCTCTACTGGAAGTTTCGCCTCCTGTTCATTAACAAAAACCTCGTAAGCTCCATATGGTTCATAGCTTACAGTCTCGTACATATTTGGCATATACTGGTAATTGGGTTTAGAGTTCTCCACACAGGAAACCGCCGTTACCGCCAAAATGAAAAATATGGATCTTTTAAATAAACTTTTCATTGGGTTTATTTCTTATCTATTAGTTTAATTTCAGAAGCACCGGTGTTGAACAAAAATCCGGTTAGCTCCTCTGCATCATGGCTCCCAACTACAACTTCCATAAGGAAATGATCATCGGTGGTTCTAATATCAGGGTTCTCTGCTTTCTTAAAAGGCCATAATTTACTTCTCATAAAGAAGGTAAACACCATAAGGTGGGCAGCAAAAAACACTGTTAATTCAAACATAATAGGAACAAAAGAAGGCATATTCTGAATAAAGCTGAAACTCGGCTTTCCTCCAATATCCATCGGCCAGTCTTGAATCATGATGAAATTCATCATAGCTGCTGCTACAGACAATCCAATGATCCCATAAAGAAAGGCAGTAATTGCCAGTCTGGTTGGCGCCAATCCCATCGCTTTATCAAGCCCGTGAACCGGAAAAGGCGTATAAATTTGCCCAATGCTGTAGCGAGCCTCCCTTACTTGCCTTACAGCCTGTAAAAGCAAGTCGTCATCTGTATAAAGAGCGTGTATAACTTTAGATGCCATTCTTATTTACTTTTTAGTTCGTTTGCCTGTTGGTTCCAGTCCCCTCTGTTATCGGCAGTAGGGAAATTCTCTATTACCCTGTCAAGTAAGGCGTAATCTTCAAAGGAAAGATTACTAACCTGTGCATAAGTATATATCCCTACCTGATGTAAGTGCTGTTCCATAACCGGACCTACACCGTTAAGCTTTTGAAGATCATCGGCAGATTCTGTTCCGGGGTCAAAAATGCCAATTCTGTGTAACATTTCATCAATTTTATCCCGATCGATTTCAGAATTTGTTAGTCCTTCAGTATGGGTAGTTGGTTCATGCTCCCGCTTCGCCTCAAATTCTCCTCTCTTTATCCAACCTTCAGCCTTATTAACAGCAGGCTCTTTTCCTACAGGGTTTGGGTTTACGTGATCAACATGATCTCCATGTTCGGCTCTTAGCTTCTTATAACGGTCACCCGAAGCTTTAAGAATTGTCTTCACCTCTGCCTGTGCAATTACAGGGAATGTTCTGGCATAAAGCAGGAACAACACAAAGAAGAATCCAATAGTTCCAATAAAGATCCCTATATCTACAAAAGTTGGGGAAAACATGGTCCAGGAAGAAGGCAGGTAATCTCTGTGCAATGAAGTCACAATAATTACAAATCGTTCAAACCACATCCCGATGTTTACAACAATAGAGATAAAGAAAGAGAACATGATGCTGGTACGTAATTTTTTGAACCACATGAACTGTGGCGAGAACACATTACAGGTCATCATAGACCAGTAAGCCCACCAGTAAGGTCCTGTAGCCCTGTTAAGGAAAGCGTACTGTTCGTATTCCACACCAGAGTACCAGGCCATAAATAATTCTGTAATATAGGCAACACCTACAATAGAACCAGTGATCATGATCACGATGTTCATAAGCTCTATGTGCTGAATGGTAATATAGTCTTCAAGATTTGAAACCTTTCTCATAATGATAAGCAAGGTGTTCACCATTGCAAAACCTGAGAAGATCGCTCCCGCAACAAAGTAAGGCGGAAAAATAGTGGTATGCCATCCCGGAATTACCGATGTAGCAAAGTCAAAAGATACGATGGTATGCACCGAAAGTACAAGAGGGGTAGCCAAACCTGCCAAAACAAGCGACACTTCTTCAAAACGCTGCCAGTCTTTTGCACGACCACTCCATCCAAAACTTAAGATTCCGTAGATATGTTTCTGAAATGGTTTTACAGCCCTGTCTCTAATCATTGCAAAATCTGGAAGCAATCCTGTCCACCAGAAAACGAGGGAAACAGAAAGATAGGTAGAAATTGCAAACACGTCCCAAAGTAACGGTGAGTTAAAGTTGACCCATAGAGAACCAAACTGATTTGGAATTGGAAGTACCCAATATGCAAGCCATGGACGACCCATGTGAATGATAGGGAACAACCCTGCCTGTACTACCGAGAAGATGGTCATAGCTTCGGCAGAACGGTTAATTGCCATTCTCCATTTTTGACGGAAAAGTAATAGAACCGCCGAAATAAGTGTACCGGCGTGACCAATACCTACCCACCATACAAAGTTAGTGATATCCCAGGCCCAACCAACGGTCCTGTTTAATCCCCAGGTTCCAATTCCTGTTGAAACGGTATAGATAATACAACCTAATCCCCATAGAAAAGCGACAAGTGCAATAGAGAAAACTATCCACCATGATTTGTTAGCTCGTCCTTCAACAGGCGCAGCAACATCGACCGTTACATCATGATAGGTCTTATCGCCAAGTACTAAAGGCTTTCGAATAGGTGCTTCGTAATGAGACATATGCTTTTTATAATTAATTCTTTAACTGTTTATTTATGCTTCAGATGTATTGCGAACCTTTGTCTGGTACATTACATTAGGTTTGGTCCCTACATATTCCAGCGCGTGATACATACGGTCATCTTCACTCAATGCTGCTATCTTGCTGGATTCGTCATTCACATCTCCAAAGACAATAGCTCCTTTATCACATGCTGAAGAACAGGCAGTCTGGAATTCTCCATCCTCTATTGCCCTACCTTCACGCTTGGCATCAAGAATAGTTTTTTGAGTACGCTGAATACAGAAAGAACATTTCTCCATAACACCTCTGGAACGTACTGTAACGTCTGGGTTCAACACCATACGACCAAGGTCGTTGTTCATGTTGTAATCAAACTCCTCATTCTTGTTGTAAAGGAACCAGTTGAACCTCCTCACTTTATACGGACAGTTGTTTGCACAGTAACGTGTACCCACACATCTATTATAGATCATCTGGTTTTGCCCCTGGCGCCCGTGCATAGTAGCAGCAACAGGACAAACAGTTTCACAGGGAGCATGGTTACAATGCTGACATAACATTGGCTGGAAAACAACCTGTGGATTATCTGAAGCAATTTCCATTTCTCCAAACTGAGACAGGGAATCACCCAAACCGCTCATATTCTCCTTCTTCTCAATATCCTGCTCAAAAGTCTCTTCAGAAGAATAGTAACGGTCAATACGCAACCAGTGCATATCACGGTACTTTCTCACCTCTTCTTTACCAACTACAGGAACGTTGTTCTCGGCGTGACATGCAATCACACATGCCCCACAACCTGTACAGGCATTAAGATCTATAGACATTTTAAAGTGGTGACCTACAGAGCGGTCAAAACCATCCCAAAGGTCAACATCTGGTGATGTAACAGGTGTCTCTACGTGGTTAAGAGAAACTTCGGGCATATTATTCCACACGTGAGAATCTTTAGTATTAAAGATCTCGAGCGTAGTTTCCTTTATAATATCATTTCTACCCATAAGAGTAGTATGCAGCTGCAAACACGCAAATTCATGCACTCCTGCAGCTTTTTCTATAACAACTTTTTGGTGAGCGTTAAAATCCTTGTAAAGAGGATAAGCATTCACCCCAACCTGCATTTCCTTCTGGACACCTTCTTTTTTACCATAACCCAACGCTAAAGAAACAACTCCCTTAGCCTGACCCGGCTGAATGAAAACAGGCACTCTCTCAAGCACAGCATCTCCAACCTTAAGGTTTACGTAACTTCCATTAAGCGCCCCATTAGATACATGTTCATTTTCAAGACCAAGCTCTTCGGCATCGGCTTTCGAAATTTTAAGATAGTTATCCCAGGAAGCTCTTGTAATTGGATCTGGCAATTCCTGCAACCATGGGTTGTTAGCCTGGTTTCCAGATCCTAAAGCCACAGATGTGTAAAGTTCAAGTTCAAGACCTTCACCCTGCGCGGCAGAAAGATTCCTAACAGCTGCATTCTCGTCAAAAGAAACGGAAGTTGCAGTTTGATCGGCTCCCACTTCAGTAGTAAAAGGAGAAGTTCCTTCAAAAACTCCGTCGTGAAGCGCATCAATCCAGGAACCGGCGCCCATAGCTCCTTCCCAGGTCTGTTTTAAATAATCTGCGTATGAAATATTATTATCAGTCCATCTTAGGAGTACATCCTGGAACTGACTTGTGTCAAAAAGAGGCCTGATAGTTGGCTGCATCAACCCAAATTTTTGAGTTGTAAATTCTACATCACCCCAACTTTCAAGATAGTGAGGTGTGGCAGCAACATAATCTGAAAGGAGCGCCGTCTCATCATTTTTCATTGAGAAGCTAACCTTAAGGTCAACATTAGCCATTCCTTTAGCAAACTCATCTGCAAACGGTAAGCTATAAGCAGGATTAACTCCGGCAATAAGAATAGCTCCCACCTGTCCGGCCTGCATATCGGCTACTAATTGCTTAACAGCAGCAGCATTACCCTGGCGCAGCATTCTCGGGCTTGTGGTATTCACCACTCCACTACCAAGAGCTTCGTTTATTGAAAGCGCAAGTGCCTGTGCATCTACATCAGGAATTCCTGTAACCACCACGGCACCGCTTCCGGTTTTACGCAGCTGTCTTGCAGCTTTAACAAGTGCATCATCAATATGCGCAGGTAAATTACTGGTAGAAGCACCACCTGTCACATACCCATGAAGCGCAGCGAGTGCAGCCTTTTGCTGAGAAAGCGTTAAGGTTACCCTCCTGTCGGCATTGGCACCACTAAGCGTGAAATTTGATTCAAACTGAACGTGTCTGGACATTTTTCCATTCTTCGGAATACGTCCTTTTGCATAAGCAGCATCATAGCCACCACCTGCCCAGTCACCCAGGAAGTCAGCCCCAATAGAAACA
>Ga0208014_1000747_pt1 | contig 11965 bp, 14 predicted proteins | sample 25_taG_FD_184099 | JGI IMG/M metagenome (GOLD analysis project Ga0208014, IMG submission 184099) | Marine viral communities from Cariaco Basin, Caribbean Sea - 25_WHOI_OMZ (SPAdes) (version 2) | ecosystem: Environmental > Aquatic > Marine > Oceanic | place: Caribbean Sea: Cariaco Basin...
TTGTTGAACGAAGCCGCTACGCGGCAGAGGCGCAAATCGTCTGTACTTTCCTGACCCCTTCTATTTCGGAAGGGCCTGTCAGGAGACGCGTCATGAACACCCACGACCACGCTCGTTTTCAAGTTCTGCATCAACGCTACCATAACGAACTCACCCTGCGGGGCAAAAGCGCCAAGACCATCGACCTCTACACCCGCTGCCTGCGACAGGTGAGCGACCATTTCGATACCTGTCCCGACCAGCTTAGCACCGAGCAGCTCCAGCAGTATTTCATTCACCTGGTCGAGCATCGCTCCTGGAGCCTGGTCAAAATTGCCCGCAATGCTCTGCAGCGTTTCTATCAGTATGTCCTCGACAAACCCTGGGAGTATGTTCCCATCGTCAAGCCGCCCAAGGTTCAGACCCTGCAGGATGTACTCTCCCTGGATGAGATCGGGCGCCTGATCAGCCACACCCGCAAACTCAGCTACCAGGTCTACTTCCTCACCACCTACAGCCTGGGACTGCGGCTGAGCGAATCCCTGAGCCTGACCATCGCCGATGTCGACAGTCACCTGATGCGCGTCCACGTGCGCTGCGGCAAAGGCAAGAAGGATCGGTTCGTGCCTTTACCTCTGATGACGCTCAAGGCCTTGCGACGTTACTGGGCCACACATCGTCATCCGGATCTACTGTTTCCCGGTGGCCAGCCACCCTTCCAAACGGTGGTTGCTCCGGGGGAGGCCCGGATCATGGCCCGGGCCAGCGTTCAGAAAGCCATCAAGCAGGTCGCCCTGGACTGCGGCATTCGCAAGCGTGTCCACATTCACTCTCTACGCCACAGCTTTGCCACCCACTTGCTGGAGAATGGCGTCAATCTTCGCTCCATCCAGACCCTGCTCGGGCATGCCAGCCCGGTGACCACCGCACGTTATACCCGAATGACCCAGGAGGCCCAACAAAACAGTGCCCTGATGATCAACGCCCTGGTGGAGCGCCTGCAGGTCGACTGGGTGAACGAATGATCACGCTGGCGCAAATCCTGCGCGATCATCAGACCAGCCTGCAGCTCCGTTATGGCGGGCGGATGCGACCGGAGCATCACGCCGCCATCCGATCCATTCTTGCCTGTCATACGCCGGACTGCGGCGAGGTTCGCTATCAGTGCGCGCCCTGTCAGCAGCGACAACAGGCCTATCCGTCCTGCGGCCATCGCAGTTGCCCGGCCTGTCAGCACGGCACCAACCGCCAGTGGCTGGAGCGGCAACGACAGAAATTGCTGCCGGTGGACTATTTCCTGGTGACCTTCACCCTGCCAGTCCAGTTGCGGGGCTTTGCCTGGCATCATCTTCGGTGGACCTGTCACACCCTGTTCCAGGTTGCCCGGGAGACCCTGAACCAGTTTGCCCGCAACGATCAACGCCTGGGCAACCAACTCGGGCTGGTGGGGGTGTTGCACACCCACTCCCGGCGCTTGGCCTTCCACCCCCATGTCCACATCGTGATCCCCGGCGGCGGGCTGACCGGATCTCGCTGGCAACGCCGGGCCGGAAAGTACCTGTTCAATGGCCGGGCTCTGGCCCGGGTGTTCCGCGCCAAGTTCCTCGACCGAATGCGCAAGCAGGGCTTTGCCTTGCCGGACGCCATTCCCCAGGACTGGATCGCCCAGTGTGAGCAGGTCGGGCGCGGAGATCACGCGCTGACTTATCTGGCCCGTTACCTCTATCGCGGGGTGCTGCGGGAGCCGAATATCGTGGCCTACGATGGCGAACAGGTGACCTTCCGCTACCGGGACAGCCAGACCCAGTGTTGGCAGACCCTGACGGAACCGGCGGATCGATTCCTCTGGCGAGTCTTGCAGCACGTCTTGCCAAAGGGGCTGCGACGGGTGCGGGAATACGGTTTTCTGCACAGCGGGGCACGCAAAACGCTACACCGGTTGCAGTTGCTTCTCCGCGTGACGCTACCGTCGATGGCAACCGTAAGCCAACCCCGCAAGCAACGCGCTTGCCCCTGTTGTGGCCAGCCCATGAGCCTCACGGTCTGGCGCCAACCCTGCCGGTGGCCGGTCATTCGGCGACGATGGCCAGCATAAATTACCGACCATCCGACACGTACTCAAGCGGGAGGAGCCAACGCACCTTATGACACCACGACCAGGGCACACCGGCTGCCAGCTTCACCGGCGGCCCCGGGTAACTCTGGCCTGACAAAAGAGGCCGCCAAAAGCCAGGGCCAAAGCACCTCTGAGTTCTCCGCCGCTATTTCCTTAATAATGAAGCACCGGGCTCGTCCAACACCGGATCAGGTCGCGGCGGTGCGCGACCTATCCTTATTTGTTAAGCATAAAACTACAGGCCACGCTCAATAGCCTGCTTTATTACCGGAGCCACGTTTTCTGGTGTGATGCCACGGTCTTTGCAGTACTTGGTTTGCAGCCAGGCGGATAGTGATTTTTGGCCTTTGCTGGCATTGCAGCCACAGCAACAGAGAGCAATATTTTCCCGAGTAATAATGTTGGCATCGTTGATGATATGTTCCCAGCTAGCCGCAGACCTTCTCGATACTTTCGCAGGGGTAAACTCATTGCCGCAATAGACGCATACCGTATCGCGTACTCGGATCTCTTTTTCGAGCCAGTCCGGGATGTTCCAATTATTTGCCATTGCTCGTGCTTACCTTTTACTGCTTAACGCATGCCAGCATGCGCGCCTTTGTAGTGAAGGCGAAGCCGCAACGAAAAAGGCGTCGCCGTGCCTGGCCTGGTTATATTTAGTTGCGACCATCCTGAGACTTTACCTTTGGCAACTCCGGTAATTGGTTGCTTGAGAAAACCATCGCAATGTCTCTGATATCGCCCACAGAAAACTTTAGGGGCTTGGGCGGTTCTCCGTTCTCACCGAACAGAACAAAGCGAAATTCGCTTTGATATTGGTACTCCGAGAACTTGCGGAAAGGCCCCATTTGGCCATGATAGTCACGTTTATCGACGTAATCGACCGGACCGTGTAGCAGCCGCTTCCCGGCGTCTTGTGCTGCTGCCTTGTAGCGCCTCACAAACTCTTTTAAGTCGGTTATGATCACAGCCGCATCCCCGAAGCCAATATTTCGTTCATCGAAATGAAAGTCGGGCTTATCAGTAAACATGTACATACAGAGGATGTTTCGGCTTTCTTTTTCTCCGTACCGGTACATCAACGGGCTTTGCGCACCGCCAATCGGCGTCCAGTTACCGGAGCTGTCTCGAATGGAGATTTCTTTGAATTGCCACGCTTCATCCACTCCTTCATGAGTATCTGACCGGAGTGCATCAGACGATTCAACCGTAACGAAATACGCGTCCGTATTCATGTACAGGTTTCCGTCAAGGAAGTCAGCCACGTATTTTTGAGGAAGAATCTTGGCTAGTATGACTCCGTACGACATAGTCTCCTTCAAATATAACGCCCGGCTCACGCGCCAGTTTGTAGCCGCGAAGCGGCGGAAAACTGGTCGCTGTGCAGCCGATTGTTATGGCTTGCAATGGTTAGATGAGGTCATTGAGAGAGCCAAATGCCTGCCTGAATCGGTCAAGTTGTGAATCACTTAAATCTTTCTTCAGCTCGCCAATCTTTGATGCAAAATATTTGGCAGGACGATAGTGGTTGAATTTAACCCCATTTGGTAGAGGGTGCTTTTCTAGATACTCCTCTACTTTTTTTACTACTCGCCCTTTACCTTTTCTCAGATCAGACACAGATATGTTTATTCCATATTCCTTATTTACCAGTTTTAGGTAAAAACCTTCATTAAACATATCCTCCACATCGGCCTCGTCTCCATCAGTAAAATCCGCATAAGTAAGCACGGACTTCTTCTGAAGCAGCTTCTTCTTAAAAATATTATCAATGCTTTGCTTATCCTTTTTTTGGTAGTCGATCAGAACCGCAACATTCAATTTTCTTTGGGAGCCAATCAGCGAAACAAAGGTCGATACTTTATCTGAGCCGCCTACGGGAGTAATTGTCCAATGATCACTGAGCCCATCTTCTCCGCTCTCTTGGAGTAATGACGAAACTGTTTGCAAATACAAGAGATCAGAAACACCCTCCACTACAAGATTATTTGGCCCTACAAATAATGTTTGGTGAATCTCATAACCTAGAGCACCTTGTAGCGGAAATAGGCTATCCTCAGTCGCTTCCAAAATTTCCGTAGTGACCTTGGTTCCTTCTTTCTCTTTAGGCACCATTTCGTCAGATGTTTCGACACTGATATCTTGCACAATGCGAACTCGATCAAATCGAGTCGAATCCACTAGAAACGGAGAGTGTGTCGAGTAAATAACCTGATGATGGGGGCGCAATTCACGCTCAAAATACTCCAGAAGATCTGCTTGTGCCTTCGCATGCAGGGATAATCCTGGCTCATCCAGAAGTAGGATTAGATTCTCCTTATTCCTTTTCAGTTCGGAATACCAAGCCAGAAAAGAGAAGAACCATACAAAACCTCTAGACCGGGTCCGCAAAGGCGTACTGACCATGTGCTTAGTGTCTACTACACGACCCCAGATATTGGTTCCTGACCTCATCCCTTCAGGGTCCTCTGGCTGCGCAGGCCTAATATCAAACTTGAGCCGTATGTGCTTATTCTGCGACCAATACTTGAGCACTCTTGAGGTAAGCTGGTTTTCAGCTGCCTCTAACTTTGATAATAGCGCTTCGGTGCGCTTTGGATCTGACAGCTCGTCTAATTTTAGCTTTGCAAGAGACAGCAAGCCAAGCAAGGGGTGATCTGACTCAATTAACTTACCCTCTGCACGTCTTTTTTGAAGGGCTTCTACATTATCTTGACCTTTCATCTGGTAATAGTCGTCGAAGTATAAGAACTTCGGGATTCTACTTCTTAATATCTCGTTATAAACGACGTACCTAAGTCCGTTTTCCTTTATTGGTTCAATCTTGCGTAACAACGATTGTGCAGCGTCTGTTTGCTCAGCCTCTTCGATAATAGTGTAAACCTCAGAAACAGAGCCAGCTGCCAGCGCTTGCTCACTTACTGTAGCGGATAAATCAGTCGATCTGATCAGGTGCTGCACTGCTTTTTCTTGGTTAAGCTTAAGCTCGCCGAATGTTCGCTTATTATCGTAATCTTTTGAAAGTGAAACTATCGGATTGCTTGAGGCGAAGCACTCGTCACCATAGATTGCCTGGACTGCAAAAATGTCCTCGTTTTCTAACTCATAAGTAGCAGTGACGACTACTGCAGGCTCGCGCTCCCCCTCTTCTACAGCCTCTTCGTAGTCGGAAACATCTCTTCTAGGATAGTCATCCGTAACATCGAAATAACCATGTTCTTCAATTATGGGGTTGAGCTTATACAGGGCTCGTAAAATTGCCGTTTTCCCTGACTCATTCTTCCCCACGAGGCAAGTGATATCATTAATTTCGAACTCCGTGGAATCGTTGATACTACGGAACTCTTTGATATGTGCTTTCGCTAACTTCATCTTGCCTCCAGTTGATTGATATTGCTTCCCGCTCTAGAGTGAGCATCTCCATAACGCTTGCAGCATGCGCGCCCATGGAATGGAGCCGAAGGCGCAATGTAATGGGCGTCGCCGTGCCTGCACTGGTTATGTGCTGATGGATAAAGCACAGGTGCCTCCCGCTATCTCGACAGAGCCAAAATCTCCGATGATTTGAGCGCTCCCAGGCCGAATCACTAATGTATCAATGTTGCCGTAGTCAGCCTCACCCGAGGCGTCGTTGGAACTTCTCGCCTCAGCCATCGGTAGCAATCCCTTTACGGATTTAAACCCCTCGAATATCAAAGTGCCTCTCCGGTAGCAGGTGTATTCCCGCTCCTTGGGTGCATGGTAATACTCCGATTCTGGCCAAATACTCATTTCCAGGTCGAAAACCAAGCGATCGTCCTCGGAATGCCACCCGAGTACGAACGAGTCATTCAGATCAATTCCCCGGAATAGGTCCATCTCTCTCCAGTTCATCGGCACCTACACATAACGCTGAAGCTCAGCCGACGACAAGCCGCGCAGCGGGTTGACGGTCGGCTGGAGCGCATTGTTGGGCGTCATCTACACGTTGTATTTCCAAAGTAATCAGTGGAGCACCGAGTCGTATTGCCCCGGTTATCCCTATACGTCCGATTCCCAAAGTAATCTGTCGTTCCACGAGTTGTATTGCCGCGATTATCTCGCCACGTCTCGTTGCCAAAATAGTCGGTTGTCCCACGCATTGTGTTTCCCCGATTGTCTCTGTATGTCTTATTTCCAAAGTAATCGGTATTGCCTCGTATGGTGTTTCCCCGGTTGTCTCTCCAAGTCTCGTTCCCGAAATAATCTGTTGTTCCCCGCATCGTTGTACCATCGCTACTTCTACATGTTGTATTTCCAAAGTAGTCGGTACTGCACCGTGTCTGTGCATGAACGACCGTAGTCAGACCAAAAATTGCGATCAATACCCATAAAATCGGTTTCATAGCCTTTATCCTATTCCATCGGTTCCAAAAATAGCACACCCGCCCATGACGCCCAACGCCAGCCAGCATGCGCGGCTACGGAATGAAGGCGAAGCCGCAATGTAGTAGACGTCGCCGTGACTGGCCTTGTTATGCATTTACCATTGGACCAAAACGTCTTGAACTTTCAGTGTCTCCGAGTCGAATCCAATCGCCCAAAACACTTTGATATCACTTTTGCTGTACTTCGCCTTCCACAACGTCAACTTGGACTCATTTCTCGGTAGGCAATCTATAGACTCGATGCTTTCCAACGCACCCATTTCGTTCTCTATATCCCGACACATATCCAGATACATGTCTTCAGTGATCTTCCCATCGTCATTCGGGTCCTTAGGTAGCGCCGACATTTCTTGGAGTTCCCGATAGCTCCTTCCGTCATGTAGCTTGATTAGTCGCTCAGCCAGTTCAGTTTCTCGGTCAGTGATCACGTAACTTGTCCTCCTTGATTGCATAACAGTTTATTCTACGTCAATAATGGCAATATTTCTGGGCATGCCCGTTGCCGGGAATGAAATTTAATGTCTATTATATCAAGGGGTTGTCATCACAAAGCAATTTTAAACCCTGCATATCCATTCCGAAAAAAACGACAAAAATGACGGTATATTTCGAATATAACGCCAGAAGTGGCTGAATATCCCCCGGATATCCGTAAAAAACATCAAATTCGAGCATAAATGTGACCTAAATCACGCCCTCGCCATGCCGGATACTGTACACCTATACAGTAATGTTTCAGGAACTATTGTCGCCATGGACGTGCCACCACCAGTATCCTCTCAATCACCTCGTTTTCTGGATCGACTTCGTACATTCATCCGTGCTCGCGGTCTGGCCTACCGAACGGAGAAAACCTACTGCGCCTGGATCCGGAGGTTTATTCGTTTCAGCCAGTATCGATCCCACGATCAGCTTGATGCTCATGATATCCAGGCTTTCCTCAGCTACCTGGCGGTTGATCAGCATTGTTCAATCAATACGCAGAAAACCGCACTGAACGCGCTGGTGTTTCTGTTCCGCGAGTTTCTGAAGCAGGACATACCCGACCTGAACTTCCGGAAAGCAGCGGGCGGGCGCAAGCTGCCGACAGTGCTTTCAGGTGCCGAAGTCGCCCGCGTGCTTTTGCACCTCTCTGGTACCCACGGCTTGATGGTTCAACTAATGTATGGCTGTGGGTTACGACTCATGGAGGTGGTTCGGCTGCGGGTCAAAGACATCGACATCGAGAACCAGGCCCTCTGGGTGCAGGAAGCCAAAGGGGGAAAAGCCCGAAGAACACTGTTGCCGGAGCGGGTACAAAGTAAGCTGGCTGAGCAAATTCGATGGGTAACGGAGCTTCATCGATGCGACCTGAAGGCCGGTTACGGCAGTGTCTATCTACCGGACGCGCTGGCCAGAAAATACCCGAATGCGCCTTTTGAGCTCGGGTGGCAGTATCTGTTTCCGGCTCGGCATTACTCCACTGACCCGCGCAGCGGTACGAAGCGCAGACACCATGTGGACGAGCGTCAGCTTCAACGGGCAGTCAAGCGGGCAAGTGAAAGGGCGGGTATTAACAAGCGGGTCTCGTGCCACACTTTCAGGCACTCTTTCGCGACAGAGCTACTTCGGCAGGGGACTGACCTTCGTGCTATTCAGGAGATCCTGGGCCATAACTCCATCGAAACAACGCAGATCTATACGCACGTTGTTGGTCTGCACGAACGTGGAATGGTTAGCCCCATAGACCGGCTTTAACTGTCGCACAGGCCCCACCAGGCACGCTACCGCCCCGCCGGTTACCTGACACCCAATCCCTGGCTGCATTTAAAACCCCCGTCGAGCTGATGCCTGACCTGCGATTTCGCAGGCGAATGGTCGCCGTTCCACCCGGGATGGCCTTTGCACTCGGGGTGAAAGTACCGCGGCATTCTGTGGAATTCGCCCAAGGAGACATTAACAAACGGTTAGATGCAACACTATCCCGTCAAGTCACACTCCGCAAACAACAAAGACCATCCGCAAAGGAAAAACCAAAAGGCCCACTTCGAACTAATACACCCGCTGAAGAAGCTCGAAACCAGAACATCGAAAACCTCCAAAGTCGAGCAACTCGGGTCTCATACTCCAGCCATTTTTAATAGTATTATCTTCTGGTCATCAGGAACCCAATGCCCACAAGGACCGTGCTCATGATCAAATTCGACGACCTATGGTCAAACCACGCCACCGTCAGCGGTGTCGATAGTCCCTGCATCGTAGAAAACAAACCGGCTTTCTCTAACCAGTGCGCTATTCGTGTCGGTAATGCCCTCGCACTTTGCGGCTTTGACACCACCACCCTACCTGGTGCTGAACATTGCTGGCATCACGCGAATTCCCATGGGCATGTTCTACGCGCTGAGCAGATGGCCCAGGCTCTGAAGAAAGTACGTCCAGCGGGCCTTGCTGCAGCACAGAGCATCCCCGTAGATGGCTTCAAAAAGCACATTTCAGGTAACAAGGGGATCATTTTCTTCAAGGATTACTGGTTGAGAACGAGCGATCCCGAGAACAATCCAACTGGCGATCATATTGACCTATGGAATGGCTCCCGGTTGACCGACTGGAGTTCGTGGTTCCGCATCGCAACTGGCCTATCAATTGATGGTGTCTGGTCAGACTATGAGAAATCGAAGGAAATTTTGTTCTGGAGGGCTGAAGCGTGAGAGCCGTATTCCTTACCGTCCTGTTTGCCATCATCGGCCTCCTGCTCAGCATAGCCCTATTCTACCTCGCCGGTTCAATCTGGGGTCCGCTCTACCAGGGTGAAGATGAAGCGACTCGCAATTTCAAAATCTTCCTGCTTGTTAGCCTTGGATTTATTGTAGTCGGGGGCTTTGCGGGATACAGGGTGGCTGGCAAGGCCTGAGTGATTACACGGGCCTCAGAAGCAAAAAAGCCGCCAGGCCCATAGGGCACTGGCGGCCATCAGTCAGGAGACCAATCCTGCTTTGAGTCTGGACAAGGCGCCTAGAACGAGTCCCCAGGCACCCTCACCCAACCTTCCATAAGCACCCGGGCGCTACGGCTCATCACAGCCTTGGTCGCAGTCCACTGCCCGTTAACCTGGGAGGCCTCAGCCCAGAGCTACAAGGTCCCGACGGATACCCAAATTCGTATACCGCTACCTGTTGCTGGACCGGGGACGGTATGGAATACTATTCCTTAGCTCGTAGATTGAGCGCATGACGTTGTCCCTTGTTCGACAAAGAACACACGATATAAGGAAGCTCCTGCTATCCCGATGAACACTGGTTTGTTGGGGAGGGGCAATTTCAAGGACAGATACAGGAACCGCACCATGACAGATATTGTCATTCCCCGACATTCGTCGACCCTTTCCGATTTTTGTGAACCGTCAGCCTCTTTCGATGACTATGCCAGAGCTCGTCAGGCCATGTTCGGCTGCCAGTCGGTTGCCAAAGACTATGCCTATTGCCTGGCGGTCGACCCTAATCCGCAGGATCTGGCGATTAGCAACATGCTTAACAGCCTCACCGAGAAGTCCAGGGAGCGGCTCGGTTGTTGTGTCGACCAGCATGGTCAGGACACAGTCCGCCTGGCGTTATTCATTGATTGGGTTCAAAGCCAGTTGAATCCAGACAGTGCCAGCAAGAGCAACTCTGTCGCTGGTATGGGAGCCACAGTGCTTGGCGCAAGGACAGACAGCTTTATGAACGCGCTCAGCCAATATCAGGATGCGCTCGTTAAGCTGAATAACTTCACGCGTGTGGGACGAGGCCCTTCCCGGACAAAAGCCCAACTTAGGCAAAACGTTCGCTCAGCTTACGAGCGTCTAAATCGGTATTTCCAGCAGGAACTGCGCCGACTGGCACCCCGTTCCGACTTTGGCCTAAATAAAGGCAGCGCGATCACGGGAGCTGACAGGGGCGTCAGATTGGCTGAGAGACATAAGGGACGCGGTATCCATGTGGCAGACATGAATGAGGGGCGGGCTGTCAGTCGCTTTTCTCAAGGCCTGCAGTATGCCGGGCGAGGCATCATAGTGGCGGATGTAGGTTTGCGCGCGAACGCAGTATACCGAAGCTATCGGAATGAGGATGAGTGGGAACGTGAACTGGTCGCGCAAACGGGCGGACTGGCTGGAGCTACCTCAGCAGGTTTCGTCACTGGTAAGACCGTTGCGATGACCATGGCACGAGTCGCGCTGGCAGCCACACCCTGGGGATGGGGCTTGATGATCGGTTCCGCCGTTGCTATCGGAGCCTATGCGGCTTATCAAGCCGACGAACGTGGACAAAACCTATTCGGAAAAATCTACGACTACTTTACGGGCGACTGACGGGTGGACGGAGAGCTGATTTTTGCATTTGTTTTCGCCGGCTGTCTGCTGACGGCGATGGTTTCCTGGCTGGTATTCGGCCGGTTGTCCATGGCGAAGATCGAGAAAGCGATCATGGCTGAAGGTAAGCCTCGCCCCTGCCCCTGGGACGGCGTCGGGGGCCGGCTGGTCTGGTACGCATACGCTGTCGCGTTACCAGAGTCCTTTTTTAACGAGATAGACAATCGACAGCTCAATACCTCAGATGTAAAACGGTATACAACACGGGCTGACCAGCTCCGGGCATGGGTGTTTATGATTGCCGGGCATGGCTTTGTATTGCTCGTGTTTGCCGCTGTCGTCTTTGATTTCGGATAACCGGACGGGCCTGGATCGTGAACACGAAAAAAGCCGCCATGCCCAAGGGCACTGGCGGCAATCAGTCAGGAGACCAATCCTGCTTCGAGTCTGATCAGAGCGCCTAGAACGAGTCCCCTGGCACCCTCACCCAACCTTCCATAAGCACCCGGGCACTACGACTCATCACCGCCTTGGTCGCCGTCCACTGCCCGTTCACTTGGGAGGCCTCAGCCCCCACCTGCAAGGTCCCGGACGGGTGTCCAAAGGTGACGGAGGTGCGGTCCCCGCCCCCGGCCGCCAGGTTCACCAGCGTGCCGGGTACCGCAGCGGCCGTTGCAATAGCCACCGCAGCGGTGCCCATCATGGCGTGGTGCAGTTTGCCCATGGACAGGGCGCGGACCAGTACATCAACATCGCCGGCCTTGATATCTTTACCTGATGAGCTGACGTAATCCTTTGGCGGCGCTACAAAAGCTACCTTGGGCGTGTGGCCACGGTTTGCGGCTTCCTCCGGGGTCTTTATCAGCCCCATCTTCACCGCGCCGTGGGCACGGATCAGTTCGAAACGGGCCAGGGCTTCCGGGTCGCCGTTGATGGCCGGCTGCAGCTCGGTGCCTTCGTACCCGATGTCTTCGGCATTAACGAAGATGGTGGGGATGCCGGCATTGATCATGGTGGCCTTGAGGGTGCCCACGCCGGGCACTTCCAGGTCGTCCACGACATTGCCGGTGGGGAACATGGCGCCCTCACCGTCGGCCGGGTCCATGAATTCCACGGCGACTTCTGCCGCCGGGAAGGTCA
>Ga0208014_1000748_pt1 | contig 11958 bp, 10 predicted proteins | sample 25_taG_FD_184099 | JGI IMG/M metagenome (GOLD analysis project Ga0208014, IMG submission 184099) | Marine viral communities from Cariaco Basin, Caribbean Sea - 25_WHOI_OMZ (SPAdes) (version 2) | ecosystem: Environmental > Aquatic > Marine > Oceanic | place: Caribbean Sea: Cariaco Basin...
CCGCTATACTAAGCAGTCTGAAAACGGTGAAGTGGGTGAGTGGCTGAAACCGCACGCCTGGAAAGTGTGTATGCGTTAATAGCGTATCGAGGGTTCGAATCCCTCCTTCACCGCCAATCTTATAAAACCCTAGTTTTCCCACCTTGTCCCAAACACTCCCATATAGCTCTGCAACCCTTTATAAATAACGCGTCTAGCGTTTTTTTTATGTCTACTGTTTTCCCAATCTATCCGAATATAACCCACCTATCCCGTAGCTTGTGTTGGTCTATCTGTTGGTCTATGATTTCATTAGACCTCAAAAAGACCAACATCTAAGCTTTACAATTCAGCTTTAGACCAACGTATTTGTTGTATCGCCTGAATTATATAGCTTATAGCCATAAGGAATAGACCAACATGTTAAGCGATAGTAAGATACGTAAGCTCAAACCAAGTGAGAAATGTACACCTTCACGTCCTGACAAATACAGTGATCAGCAAGGGCTACAGCTTTTAGTACGCAGTACAGGCACGAAAACATGGATAAGCGCCTATCGCTTTGATGGTAAGCAAACACGGCTCACACTTGGTACTTACCCCATCATGTCATTGGCAGGAGCTAGACAAGCCAATACTGAGATTAAAGCGCTACTAGCAGATGGTATCGATCCAAAAAATAAAAAGCGTCAAGATAGGCTCGATAATGTTCATGCACAAAAATTCAACGATTATGCATTAAACTGGCTCGCCGAACGTCAGCGTAACGTCAAGCCACGTACCTATCAGCAAGACTATAACCGTATGCATAAAGATGTGTTGCCCCACTTTGACGGCATTGCACTGAAAGACGTGAGCTTTGAAGATTGTCGATCGATGGCAGATGAGATCGAAAAGCGTGTGAACAAAGACAGTGAGCCGCCACGCGAGGTAACCAGACGCACTATCGATCTGGTGGCTAATGTCTTAAGACGTGCCAAACGTGAACGCATCATTGAGCAAAACCCAATCGATGATCTAAAGGCGCTCTACCCCAAAGCCAAAAGTCAGCACATGAAGCACGTAGATATCCATGAGCTACCTGCCCTACTCCAAGCTATCGAGGGCTATCATGGTCATGATCAAACACGCTTAGGTATGAAGTTTTTAGCTTATTCATTTTGTCGCACCATTGAGCTACGTATGATGAAGTGGTCACACATCGATTTTGCGAACCGTCTATGGCGTGTTGATATCGATAACCTTAAGGTTTCCCGTAAGCATGTGGTTCCACTGTCAGATCAGATGCTCGCAGTGCTAGAGGAAATGAAACCTATCACAGGGCAATATGAATACGTGTTCTATCACACAGGTATGCATCAGCCGTATAGTGAAGAGTTTATTAATAATGCGCTTGATATTTTAGGGTACGCTGGCAAACAGACAGGTCACGGCTTTCGGCACATCGCGTCAACCAACCTAAACGAGCTAGGCTATATGGGCGATGCGATCGAGAAGCAAATGGCTCATGATAAAAAAAGCAGTATCCGAGCAGTTTATAATCATGCGCAGCATTTAGAAGAGCGTCGTAAAATCATGCAAGTTTGGGCTGACTTTTTAGACCTACTCAGAGACACAGGCGAGGTTGTGGATTTCCAAACGGCTCGGCAGCGGATTGAAAAGTCACTTAATGAGCAGACTCAACCATCACTATCAGATATGGATAGTGGTGATTTAATACAAGCTTTGAAGGATAAGGGAATTAGTAGTAAAGACTTGCAAACCTTACTATTCGATAAATGAGCTAGCGCTAACGTAGATTAAGGCTTACCTTAAAGTCATACTCTAATCATCCGTCTTTTCTGCAATGAGCTTATCATACATTTGCTCTATCGAATTATTAACCAACTGCTTTAACGTAAACCCACTATAAGCCATAAGCTCTTTTAATTTAGGTATATTTTTCGTAGATATTTTTACCATGTCATTGTCACTTGAAGGATTGTCGTTAACATACTGCTTTTGACTACGCCATGCCTTTTGCATACTAAACAATACGTAGGCTCTAAGCGAAAAGCCTTTTTTGTTTTTGGTGCCTATGGATGGGTCATCTACGTTAGATAGTACATCCAGACTTGCAAGAATAAGCTCATATTTTTCCTGAGTATTTTCTGGAAAAAATATCCCCTTTAGTATGATATGTTCACGACCTTTTCCGCATAGATATTTGTAACTCCAGTCAATCATTTGATCGTTGTTAGGGTCTATCCAGTCAAAGTTTTCTGTGCGGTTTTTTAAGTATATAGATTTAACAAGCTCTATACTTACTGTTCTCCGGTCTCCAAATCTCTGCAGTATTAATGAATAATTAGGAAGGTTTTCCTCATATTCTTTATTAAACATATAGATATTATAGCGTAAAAAGTCGGCTACTGCCTGAATCAGCTCTTTCCTACCTTTATAAGCTTCATCAACTATTAAGTGGTTAATGAGATGGGCTAAAAATAACGAACAGCGTAGGTCGTTTTTAAACCACTCTAAGTATGTCTCTGGCAATATATTATCAATCTTGCATCTAACAAGATTGTTAAATTCTTCTAAAGGGTTATCGCAATATTTTAAATGAAAAATGAGTTGGTTTGCATAATCATCACCATCAAACGATATATTCTCCCAACTTCTGCCTTGAAAAATGTTGCTTATATAGAGTAGTGATTTTGCGTCACTCTCTCCAATTTTTGATAATGCTTTGTTAAAATCTTCTATGCTTCTTTTCTCGTTTTTGACGTCTCTTATATATTCATCAGCTACAAATCTTATGATTTTAGAGAAAATATATTGTCCTGTGGCCGGATCAAAAACAGGATTAGGATTGTCAACAAACACTGGATTCGCAGGATACACGTTGTGCACTTGGGTTGATAATGCTGTATTCATGATGTTTTTTTCCTTGAAAATAGCTAGCAAAAACCTGGAAAAATTGCGGTATAAGTCTAATAAACCTTTGGGGAAAGTCTAGTAAATTTCTAGCAAAAATAAGCTGTATCCCTTGGTATTGTAAAGTATTTTATAAACATAGCATAAACGGTATTATTTGTATTGTACATATTAACAAAAAGCGTAACTCTATCCTTTTATTATCTACCAATAAACTGCGCTTTATTAGCGATTTCGATCATTTAAACTAAGCCTTACAGTGTTATTTTTTTGCATGCTTAATGGGTTATTTATATTATATAAGAACATTAACTGCCAATTCTTACCATTAGTATAAAAGATTAGAAATCGTATTAAATAATATTTTACTGATCAAGCTAACTATATGAATCGAAAACTCATATAGGAATTGTAATGAATAATTATTATCAAACCGAAGGAAATATACTGACAGATGTCGATAATATCGTAACTATGATTTTGTTTAGCAAAGTCGATAATGTCCAATTAGCTTTAATATTAAACTATCTATATCCAGCATTAATGTATCACCATAAACAAGAACTCGAATACACGGAAACAGTAAAATGGTTTGTGGCTGTCGGACAGTTACTCAAAGGTGAGTACTATCCTTTGGAGGTAATATGGGATCAGCAATCAGTTGATGCATTTGTCTACGAAATAAAAAAATATAAACCTGAATACGATATGAGTCGTCACACCTTCTTACTACAAGAAACTCGAAATACTAATTCTTTTAGAGAGTATTTGACACAGATGTTTACACATCACGGACGCTTACTCGTAGTCAGAGTGGATTTACAGTATAAAATTGAATGCAGGAGTGGCGTTAGTGTTCACGACTTTGATGAGCATATGACATCGCTAAGAGAACGTATGAGTAATAAAAAGGGCTGTTTTAAGGAGCTTGAAGGATTTGCTTGGTCACTTGAGCAAGGATATAAGCAAACTGGAGATCACGATAATAAAGGTAGCTTGCATTGCCATTTATTACTCTTGTACAACGGTGCCAAGAAAGATAATGGTTACTACTCTGGTCGTAGCGTCGGTGAGAAATGGGTATCTATGACAGACGGACAAGGCAGTTACTTCAATTGCAATGATCCGAAGTATTTTAAGCCGTTCAAAGAGAAAGGTACACTTGGTATAGAGATGACCCATAGGAAAGATCCTAACAAAGTTCAAAATACCATTAATACAGCATTGTATCTCACTACAAAAAAGGACAAGTATGAGCAGCGTCTTAAAGCAATGCTACCTAACATGCGCACCTTTGGTCATAGTGCCTACCGCAATACAAAGCGCCGAGGGCTACCACCCATAGCAAACTAATTTCAAATACATACTACTTTCATGAGATCGAGCATTAATTGCTTAATGTTCATCCTTACTCAACATCAAAGGCCTGCCTCGTGCAGGCCTTTTTATGCGCGCAATAAGGAGCCCTTATGAAACTACTATGTCCACGCTGTCAGTCGTCCGCTGTTTATGTAATGACTGATAGTACTAACCATCAGCTTGTTGATGAGCTGTTATCACCCGCTGCACTGATCGGTCTTGGTGTCAGTCTATGCAAACCATTCAAAGTACATCCAGTGATCGGTGTGGTTGCAGGTACTGCGATCGCAACCGTCATTGAGCTTAACCGATGCTGGTCAATAAGCAGCATCGCTGTGATGACTGTACACATGTTTTTTCAACCATCAAATAACTATCAATCATCAATTTACGTAACTTATCAATAAAAAGGAAAGTAATCATGGCACATTTAATCGAAAATATGGCATATATCGGTGATACCCCTTGGCACGGTCTCGGTAGTCAACTGCCAAAGAATCAGCCTATTGAGGTCTGGGCTAAGGAGGCTGGTATGGACTGGCGTATTGAGTCATCAGATGTCAGCTACATGGCGAATAATGAAAAAGGTCAAAGCCTGATTATGCCCTTTGATAGCAACAAAGTGTTGTATCGCTCTGATAACTTAGAACCGTTATCCGTCGTCAGTCAACGCTACCAAGAAGTGCAACCCCGTGAGATTTTAGAGTTCTATCGTGATCTCACTGAGCAATCGCACTTTGAGCTTGAGACTGCTGGTGTTCTAAAAGGTGGTCGTAAGATGTGGGCATTGGCTCGTACAGGCCAGTCAACGACCCTCAAAGGCGGTGATGTGAGTAATGGCTATCTTTTGCTAGCAACGGCTTGTGATGGGACGCTAGCGACCACAGCACAGTTCACCAATATCCGTGTGGTATGTAATAACACTCTAGCTATTAGCTTAGCTGATGGCAGCGGTGGTGTCGTTAAAGTACCGCATAGCACCTCGTTTGATGCCGATAGAGTCAAGCAGCAGTTAGGCGTCTCCGTTAAACAGTGGAATGAGCACGTGTATGAGATGAAGCAGCTCACCCAGCGCCGTGTTACTCAGGCAGAAGCGGCTAATTATTTAAACCGTGTATTCAACAATCAGGACAATGACATTATTCTGTTTAATAGCGCTAAGAAAGAAAAGGATGCGGTGCCTAACGCTCGAGCGATGAATCAGGTGATGAATATGTTCAATGGTCAAGGTCGCGGTGCGGATCTGGATTCTGCACGTGATACCGCTTATGGGCTACTGTCTGCGATGACTGAGTATGTTGACCATGAGCGCCGTGCGATGTCGACCGATCACAGGCTCGATTCAGCATGGTTTGGCGCTGGCGCTAAGCTGAAGGACAAAAGCTTAGAGGAGGCCTTTGCACTGATTGCCTAAATTATCTTAGTAAACTCAACCAATCAAACCACGCCTAAGCGCGTGGTTTTTTTATGCCTGTTATTTCACTTATCACTTCAACCAATTTATCAAAGGAATTCATTATGAACATGATCGCATTAAATACGACTACTCAGCCAAGACTAGCAAAGCGCTCAACCACTAAAGTTAGAACGCCATTAAAAGCCAAGCTTAAGAATGATAATAAGCCAGTTGACACTTTTGTTCGCCAATCGACCACTGCAAAGCGTTTGGTTAATACCAAGTCATTGAGCCGTGAGGACTGGCTACAAGTACGCAAGCAAGGCATTGGTAGTAGTGACGCTGCTGCCGCTTGTGGTATTCATCCGTATCTCTCTATGCTTGAGCTATGGATGATCAAGACTGGACGCTCAAGCTCCGACATCGATGAGAGCATTGAGGGCTACTCGCCCTTGTACTGGGGTAATACCTTGGAGCCTATGGTCGCTAAATACTATCAAGAGCATACCGGCAATAAAGTCAGGCGCGTCAACGCGATCTTGCAGCATCCTGATCCTGAGCAGCACTTTATGTTGGCGAACTTGGATTACGCAATCACTGGTAGCGATGACGTACAGATACTGGAATGTAAAACGGCAGGGGAGCATGGGGCGAAGCTGTGGAAGCATGGCGTGCCTCTATACGTCACTTGCCAGGTACAGCATCAATTGGCCGTCACGGGTAAGCAAGCGGCGCATATCTGCGTACTGCTTTGTGGACACGAGGCTAAGATTTATAAGGTTGAGCGTGATGAGGGTTTGATTGCATCTATCACCCGGCATGAGCGTCTGTTCTGGCAATACGTGGAAACCGACAAACCGCCAACGCCTGATCATAGCGAGTCAGCAGCTAAAGCTCTTAAGCTGCTTTATCCAACGCCCAAGCCATCAAGCAAGGTCGATCTGCGAGAAGACGACGGTGCTAATAAATTGTTTGAGCAATTGCTGAGCTATCGTGATTACATGCAGGAGCTAGAAGAACGTCATGACCGAGTGAAGCATCAGCTGCAAACACTGATTGCCGATAATGAAGTGGCGGTATTCAATCAAGGTGCTATCTCGTGGAAGCGCTCGAAAGATAGTGTCGGTCTTGATAGTAAGGCCATTGCTAAAGCGCATCCTGAGTTGCTTGCGCAGTTTAGTAAAACCCGCCAAGGCAGTCGCCGCTTTGTCATCCTAACTGACTAAGCGCGTATTCAGTCAGTCAACACACCAACAAACCAAAACCAACGCATAAACGCCCACCACTTAAAGGTGGGCTTTTTTATGGCTAAACACATTTTATTAAAACCATAAGGAATATCACCATGATTAAAGGTCTAACCATAACCCCACCTGTACTAGGTCGCATTAGCATTGGACGCGTCATTGTAAAAGATGGCAAACGTCTGCCTGCCAAAGACGATCAATTCACCATTACCAGCCAAATCCAAAACAAGGAGGGCTGGATCAACCACCCACTAGATGACAAGCTACATAAAAGTAAAACCGATAAGCTCAGACAAATACCAGTACGCATGCTGTTTAACGATCCTGAGCTGAATCTACGAGCTGAATACACGCTGTTTGATCGGCAGACTGGCAGACCGTTATGTGTGGGTGACGGTGAGCAGTGTCAGCGCCGAACCAATAATGGCGTGGAGCAGCTGCCTTGTCCATCGCCTGATCGTTGCCCACTAGCACAAGGCGGTGCTTGTAAGCCGTATGGCAGGCTGTATGTCAATCTGTCTGAGGACGATGAGCTTGGCACCTTTATCTTTCGCACTACAGGCTTTAATAGCATAAGAACGCTCGCAGCACGTTTAAGCTACTTTGCAGCGGTGTCAGGCAATAAGCTGTCTTGCTTACCACTGCAATTAACCCTACGTGGTAAAAGCACGACGCAAAGCTATCGTACGCCGATCTACTTTGTCGATTTAACCCTACGTGATGGCGTCACACTAAAACAGGCAGTACAAGATGCTGGGGCCATTGATAAGGAACTTAGCGAACATGGCTTTGATCAAGCGGCATTAGAGACAGCGGCGAAGCTTGGCTATGTGAACTCAGCCTTTGAAATTGACAATGATGAGGCGTTTGCAGTGGTGGAAGAGTTTTATCCCGTTGAGACAAGCGATGCTGATCAATGTCAGCAGGAACACCTAAATAATGGGTTAGCCACTCATGACGTGACCAGTATTGAGCAAGGGTTACGGCAAAGCGTGACAGCGGTAAGCTAAACCCATTAAGGCAGATATGCGGCATAAAAAGGAGCTGAGTCATTCAGCTCTTTTTTTATTGCCTAAACCAAAGCTAACGGTCGGACTAAATGAGATTCAGTAAAAAATTATAGGACTCGGTAAGCATATGAGAGGAATGCTCTCATTCACTTATAAGGAGCAAATCATGGAAAATTTAAATGCCAGCACTCAGCAAAACGTATCAACACTAAGCATGCCACAGATACCGCGAATGCTACCACTAAAGCAAGTCATACATTATACGGGGCTTAGTAGCACAACGATTTACGATATGCTCGATAAAAGATCACATCGTTATGATCCTACCTTCCCTGTTCAAGTCAAGCTATCAAAAGGTCGCGTAGCATGGGTTGAAAGCGAAATTTCTCAGTGGATTGAGAGCAAGATAGCTGCTCGATTTCATTGAGCCTATGAAAATAAGCCGTGTAGTGCGGCTTATTTTTTTGCTATCTTTAGCTTCGCTTAGCTAGGTCTAGCTACATTTAGCCGCTGCTAGCTAGGTTTAGCTACCTGCAAGATACCAAGTTTGGTTTTTAGAGGTCACAAGACCATCGCGGCGCATTTTCTGTAATAGATTACGCACCTTATGTTTACGTTGTTTGTCGTCTAGTACTTGCGGTAGCTTGTTAGCAAGCATCTTATCAAAGTCAGCTAACCTACCTCGCTCAAAAGTTTTGAGATACTCCATAATCAAGCTTTGATAATGCATGTCATCTAAGCCGCGCAGCTGCATATACTCTGCTTGCTGCTCTGTATGCTTAGCAACATCAGCGGCGATGATATAGCTGTTTTTTCGTCCTTCTATCAATGACTTTTTACGTAGTGCCTCTGCTTCATTTTCTGTAATCGACTGCCCTTTTTGTACTTTATCCAGCGCTATAATGTCGTGTAATGTGAGATTGTCGACTGTCGCTAGTTGCTTGGCATACTCTTGATCAAGCACTTTGCCTGTAAATTTCACGAGGACTCTTTCACGGGATAAGTCATAATCTGGCAGAGGGAAAAAGCGCTTATACTGAATCTGATACATTTTTTTGATGCCACTACCAATGGTGTCCATCATATTTAGACTAACCATGGCATTAACTAAAAACGGATTGCGATAGCTCGCTTCGGGCGCATCTTGTAGCAAGACATTCTCAATAGTCTTAGGGATAAATTCACCGCTGTTTTGGAATATCAGTGTTGAGTCCTCTTTTTCAACTACCGTGATACGTCCACCTAATCGGTAGTCTTGGTGACCGATAGCGTTACTCAATGCTTCACGAATGATATAAGGATCGTACTGCTGCACCTCTTCAGGAAACAGCGAACCTGACGCCATGTAGCGATAATTGAGGTTACGGATCTTGTTGTACACTTCGTCTAAAGCTAACAAAAAAGGTGGGGCAAAATGCTCATAGTCCTTTTCAATACCATCGACGCCCTTTAAAATCCAAGTGATATGTGCTTGTGCTGGGCTTAAAAAACTCGTAGCTTCATAACGCCCTAATAAGATGATCGCTGTGTTAGTGATCTGACCACGGATGGTGATTTTGGCTTTATTTAAAAAGGTGATGTCATCCCATTCTTGGATGTCTTCAGCCAACCGCTTGTTTTTATCAGTAAAGACTTGCCTAGCAACAGCAATGGCGTGAGGGTCAAGATCTTCAAGCGCTGCCTCATGACAAATCTCAGCGCTCCAGTCACCTGCTTGATTATGCCAGAGCTTACGGCTTTGATCGGGATAGTGCTTAAGCAGTTTTGTGACGCTACCAATACGAATATAAGGCTCATGCAAAAAGCTAATAGGCGTATTGGTAGCTGCTGGAATTTCGAACAGCACAACCGCTTGACCATCAATCTGTAGCTCATGAATGGTAAAATGAATCTTAGGGCTTAAACGGCTTACCAGCCAATACTCTAAGTCTTCGTTACCTTTGGCTTTTTTTGTCTTAGGGCTAAAACTTGTACCAACAATGTTATGCGTGCCGTCCTCTACTCCAAATACCAAGTAACCAAATTTCTTACCAGCCAAACAAGCACTATTGGCAAGCGCAGAGATACGTTTACCAATCTCTTCAGGGCTATGAAAGTTATGCTTAAACTCAAGCCACTCTTGTTCAGTAGCTTGCTGGGTAAAACTTAGGACTAAGTTTTCATAGTAGTTGGACATAAGAACACTCTATAACTGACTGATGTAAGTGATTATAGTTAAAAAAACAGATTGTAATAAATAATCTGTTTTTTATGAAAAGCAAACTGTTGCAATGAAATCTACACCCTCACAAAATACTTACAGCATAACTTGTGCAATCATAGCAGATCCTATAAAGGTGCCTGTGAAGGTCAATATTGCAACAATGGCGATCTTAAATCCAGACTTCTTAAATAAATCCACTTCCATCTGCGAAATAGCAAAGCCTGCATAAGCAAGCACTGGAGTCAGTAGTTGCAGCGTACCAAGCTTTTCTGTCTCTGCCAAAACGTAGGCGTTAAACGGAAACTGTGGTAAGGATATTAAGATAGCTACAATAGATATCCAAGCAATCGCAGGAACGTTTACTGGGATAAAACGTTTTAATAAAATACCAATAATGCAGCAAGCAAACAAAATGAGCATTGCTGGCAACCCATCAATCGGATCAACACCTTGTCCTACCCAGTTACTCAACAGCAGTACCACGCATATAACCGCTAGCAAAATAAAAGACTGCATAGTTGATAAGCTAGCTGGCTCTTCCATGACTGCACCAAAGTCTGTTTCGGTCTTAGCGTCTGCGCTTTTGTTGTTTTTTAACTTACTGACAATTTTATATAAAAACTCTGTAAAAGGTAGAGCGATAAATAAGCTTACGAACAACCCTGTGGCATAAGTTAATAGGTTAGAGGTCGCGGCAAATGCAGTGATCGTTTCTTCTTGAGAAGGAACCGTCTCTGCTAGTGCTGCCGAGCAAGCACCCATCATGCTGCCACTGCCGATACCGCAGGCCATGGCTAGAGCACGAACATCCATGATTTCCATAGAGGCGATGATACCTGCCAACAATGAGAAATAAATTGCGCCGAACAAAGTACCCATCACATAGACACCCATCACACCGATACCTTCGGGGCTTTGAAGTCCGTACTTATCTGCAATCAAGGCGACGTTAGGCTCACGGGCAATAGAGTGAGTGGCACCAATAGCCTCTCGACCCATCCCAAAGACTAGGACAGCGACGGGTAGGGCGATTAATACCGTAGCAACGTTACCTAGCTCTTGCAGCAGCAAAGCTGGACCTGCGGCTATTATCTCTTCAATATTGGGACCAACACCAACACCAAATTTAGCAATAAAAGGCATGATGCTCAAAAGAATGGCATAACTAGCAAACTTAGCACGTTTCTTAGTTATGACTGCCCTCATTGAAGGGATGACATTAGGATTTAACAAGATTGCAAAGATAAAGGCATATAACAAAGGCAATAATACTAAGACGCCAATGCCGATAGGGATCTTGATAATACCTATCCATTCAGCCAGTAATGATACCGCAATGACTAATAAGTGCAGCTTCCAATCCAGTAGGTGCTTGGTCATTGTCGGTGACAGCACGCTATTATTATCCATACTAATTCCCTTTAAGCTTTATTATGACTTCATCGGTTCATCTAAGATTTTATTTATGCAGTGTTCTTTGGTAATTCAGACTCAACCAAAGATATCCATACTTTGATACCAGTCTCAATAGCATCGTCATTAAAATCATAGGATGCATTATGTAAAGGTTTAGAAGGCGTGCTGCCATCAACACCTAGCCAAAAATAAGCACCTTTAACTTCTTGGCTCATAAATGAAAAATCCTCAGAGGCCATTGATGGCTCTACATCGGTGTTTACCTTATCAGCACCTAACACTTTGGTAGCTGCATCCTTGATCTCAAGATAAGCTTGAGTGTCATTGGTGGTTACTGGGTAGCGAATGTAATAATCCATCTCACCTTTGACGCCATATAAAGGCGGTAGAGCTACCACCATCTCTGTGAGCATATCCTGCATAGATTGGCGC
>Ga0208014_1000750_pt1 | contig 11927 bp, 12 predicted proteins | sample 25_taG_FD_184099 | JGI IMG/M metagenome (GOLD analysis project Ga0208014, IMG submission 184099) | Marine viral communities from Cariaco Basin, Caribbean Sea - 25_WHOI_OMZ (SPAdes) (version 2) | ecosystem: Environmental > Aquatic > Marine > Oceanic | place: Caribbean Sea: Cariaco Basin...
CAAGGTGAAGAATGGCTTGATCCATTGCTTCTTTTGTGCTATCGATAATAAAATCTAACTCGTCGTCCATTTCTAAAAATTAATTTTTAAAAATTATATAAGTCTTGTTCGTCTAAAAATTTACTTTAGTACCAATTTTTTCTCCGGTTACTACCTTTTCAAGGTTGCCCGGTTTGTTCATGTCAAACACGATAATTGGCAATTTATTTTCCTGGCTAAGGGTGAAAGCCGTAGTGTCCATCACCTTTAATCCTTTTGTAAGTACATCGTCAAAGCTGATAAAGTCAAATTTCTTTGCTTTTTTATCAATTTCAGGATCTGCCGTATAGATTCCATCAACGCGTGTACCTTTTAGAATAACGTCTGCGTCTATTTCGATAGCACGTAAAACTGCTGCCGAATCTGTTGTGAAGTAGGGATTACCTGTACCACCTCCAAAAATGACTACCCGGCCTTTCTCAAGGTGTCGCATAGCTTTTCTTCGGATAAAAGGCTCGGCCACTTCGTTGATCTTTATGGCCGATTGTAGCCTGGTTTGGATACCGGCATCTTCGAGGGCCGATTGGAGAGCCAGGCCATTAATTACCGTGGCAAGCATTCCCATGTGGTCTCCGGTAACGCGATCCATTCCACGGCTCGCACCTGCCACCCCTCTAAAGATATTACCACCTCCAATGACAATAGCTACTTCAACTCCCCTGTTAGTCACTGCTTTTATTTCTTTGGCATATTCGGCTAAACGTATTGGGTCGATTCCGTATTGGCGGGTTCCCATGAGAGCCTCGCCCGAAAGTTTTAATAAAATTCTTTTGTAATGCATCTACGTGATTTGATGGGTTGTGCAAAACTAAGGAATTTATTAATGTGATATAGCGATAAAAAAGATTATTGGCACGTGCCGGCAGGGAAGATGATTTTCCTATTTTTAACCATGAAGAAATAATTACTTCAAATTAAATTTCACAATGAAGAAAACAGTTGTTTTAAAGGCTTTACTGTTCTTGAGTATCTTTTTAGGATTTTCCTGTGATAAGAATGATGCTATTGAAGGAACCCTGCCGGGCACATGGATTGAAGTGCAACCTGTATATGAACGTACCACACTTTTGTTTTCTTCGGAAAATAAAATGGTAAAAATAGATGGAGAGGGCAATGAAGAGAATTTCTCTTATGAAATTAAAGGAGATTCAATTCATTTGAGTAAAACAGGACAGGAAGATATGCGTAGGTTCTTCTTTAAGAAACTTGATCCCGCAAGGTTCCAGATAGGAAATTTTTATACCACCAATCCTGAGGTTGAGGGTGCATTCATGATCTTTGAACGACAATAGTGGGGTATCAAAAAAGGCAAAAAACCCGCTCCTTTTTGGAAGCGGGTTTTTTATTGTATAAAAAGTTTATGCTTATCCTAAAGCAACTCTTTCAAAAGCAACTACAGAAAGATTGGCATTTTCAGACTTTACATATTCAGCAACAGACATTTTACTGTCTTTGATGAAATCCTGGTTTACAAGAGTATTGTCTTTAAAGAAACGCTTGATCTTACCTTTAGCGATATTGTCAAGCATACCTTCTGGCTTACCTTCCTGTCTTAGTTGATCTTTAGCGATCTCTATTTCTTTCTCGATCACAGACTGGTCAACCCCTTCTTCATTCAAAGCAACAGGGTTCATGGCAGCTGCCTGCATAGAAACGTTCTTAGCAATTTGGTCAGCGCTTTCTGTTTGTTCAGAAAGTCCTGTTAGAACAGCAATCTTGTTACCTGCGTGGATGTAAGAACCTACGAAAGGAGCTTCAAGAGTCCTGAAGTCACCAATCTCGATTTTCTCACCAATAACACCAGTTTGTTCAGTTAATTTCTCCTGTACAGTGATGCCTTTGTAATCTTTTGCAAGTAGTTCTTCTTTTGAATTTACGTTCAAAGCAAGATCAGCGAAGTCTTGAGCAAGTTGAATGAAAGATTCATTCTTAGCAACGAAATCTGTCTCACAGTTAAGGGAAACGATCACACCTCTGGTGTTGCCTTCGTTCACTGTAGCAATCACGGCTCCTTCAGAAGATTCTCTGTCGGCACGATTGGCAGCAACTTTTTGGCCTTTCTTACGAAGTACTTCAATAGCTTTTTCGTAATCTCCTTCGGCTTCAACCAATGCCTTTTTACAGTCCATCATACCGGCACCGGTTGCTTTTCTCAATTTATTTACTTCTGCGGCGGTTATATTAGCCATAGTCTTAAATGTATTTTATTAAAAAAAATAAGTCGTTTAGTTAAATTCAAATGAATGCAACCAAACGACTTATAGATCAATATTATTAACTTCTATTCTTCTTCGTCGTTAGAGCTTGCATTAGCTAAAGTCTCTTTTTTAGACTCCAGCTTTACATCCTGCTGAGCTTCTTTCATGTCTTTTTTATCCTGAGGATCTGTAGACGGAACTTCAGCTTCTACTCTTGGCTTTCTTGCCTTAGGAGCTTTTTTTGCAGGTTTGTCTTCTGCAGAATCTTCTTCTTTACCTTCTTTTCCTGAAGCTTTTCTTTCAGAAAGGCCTTCTACGATAGAGTCGGCCACGTAAGAAACTACTTTGCTAATTGATTTGGAAGCATCATCGTTTGCAGGGATAACATAATCCACATCTCTTGGATCTGAATTAGTGTCAACCATTGCAAAAATTGGAATGTTTAATTTTTGAGCTTCTTTAACCGCGATGTGTTCACGAGTGATGTCTACTACGAATAGAGCACCTGGAAGGCGGCTCATATCGGCAATAGAACCTAAGTTTTTATCTAACTTAGCTCTTAAACGATCTACTTGTAAGCGTTCTTTCTTAGAAAGTGTGTTGAAAGTACCGTCTTTCTTCATTCTGTCGATAGAAGCCATTTTCTTAACAGCTTTACGAATAGTAACGAAGTTGGTCAACATACCACCAGGCCATCTTTCGGTGATGTAAGGCATGTTAGCTCTTTCGGCTTGTTCAGCAACAATTTCTTTTGCTTGTTTCTTGGTAGCTACGAAGAGTATTTTTCTACCGCTGGCTGCAATTTTGCTAAGAGCCTCACCGGCTTCCTGCATTTTAGCAGCACTCTTGTATAGGTTGATGATGTGAATCCCATTGCGCTCCATGTATATGTAAGGCGCCATGTTTGGGTTCCATCTTCTTGTGAGGTGTCCAAAATGTACACCTGCATCAAGTAATTCTTTTACTTCTACTTTGTTTGCCATTTTTGTAATAGTTTACGTTCTGTTGAGATAGCAACAACCAGGTGGCGATACAATATCAGGCCCTGACCGTTTAGATGCTAAACTAACCACCGGCACTTCGACAAGCTTAGTGTGATTCCGGAGTAACAACAAAAATCTAATGATTTAAATGAACTTTTAGTGTCTTTAAACACCAAATAATATTAACGTTTAGAGAACTGGAATTTCTTACGAGCTTTCTTCTGACCAAATTTCTTACGTTCAACCATTCTTGGGTCTCTTGTAAGTAATCCTTCTGGCTTAAGCGTAGTTCTGTTCTCGGCGTCCAACTCTACCATAGCTCTTGAAAGAGCAAGGCGAATAGCTTCGGCCTGTCCTGTGATCCCACCACCGTAAACATTTACTTTGATGTCAAAGCTTTCGTTGTTTCCGGTCATGTTAAGAGGCTGTCTTACCTTGTACTGAAGCGTGCTTGTAGAGAAGTAATCCTTAACGTCTTTTTTGTTAACAGTGATGTTCCCGCTTCCTGTAGAAACGTACACACGTGCAACAGCCGTTTTTCTACGGCCAATTTTGTGAATAACTTCCATTACTTAAGATCGTTTAAGTTAATAGTTTTTGGTTTTTGCGCCTGAACGTCATGCTCAGATCCTGCAAAAACTCTTAGGTTACGGAAAAGATCTGCTCCAAGTTTGTTCTTTGGTAACATTCCTTTTACTGCATTTTCCACAAGTCTCTCAGGACCTTTTGTGAATAATTCCGTTGCAGTTAAACTTCTTTGACCCCCAGGATAGCCGGTGTGGCGAATGTACTCTTTAGAGTCCCATTTCTTTCCTGTTAAGTTGATCTTCTCGGCATTGATAACAACTACGTTATCACCGCAATCAACGTGTGGGGTAAAATTAGCTTTGTACTTTCCTCTTAGTAGCTTTGCTACTACAGAAGAAAGGCGGCCCAGGGCCTGTCCTTCAGCGTCTACAACAACCCACTCTTTGTTTACAGTGGCTTTGTTGGCAGAAACCGTTTTGTAGCTTAATGTGTCCACACTAATTAAATTTACTTAATAATTAAACATTCCATTCCCTGCATAAAACAGGGGTGCAAATGTACAACTATAAATTTATATTACAAATGGCACTTTCATTAATTTAAAAGGTTTAAATAAACTGATTTTCAGGAGTATTTACTTTTACATAATAAGAGCCTTTTTTCTCCTCATTATGAGGTTGTCGAAACCACCTACACAACTTTCTTTCCTGCATTAATTTTTTTTGAATGATTTTTCCCTTGCTCTGGCCGTGTACTTAAAGGGCTTATTTGTTAAAGAGCGCATAATCACCGACTAACGGATCATTTTATGTTAAAAAATTATTAAAAAAGATTAACTGCTTTTATCTTTGCACCCTGTTATAATGAAAAAGAAAAGGATAAGAAATGATAAAATTATTACAAAGAATGATGATTGGCGGAGTAGGAGTAGGTATGCTAATTTCCTGTTCTGCAGATAGTGTGAATGATGATGCGCTATCCCTTAATGCCACAACCTCTACTGTGCCCACCCAAAATCTTACTATGAATGATTTGGCCGGCACCTGGAACATGTATTCCATGACCTCTGTTGGAGAAGGAAAGACTGTAGATTTTGACCTGGATGGGAATTCTACTTATGATCTCCTTAAAGAAACCGATTGTTTTGACAATATGTTTTTTGTTTTTGAAACCGATGGTTATGTTTTGACCGAACAGGCCAGGCTGTTTTTTGACGGTACTTCTGGAAAATTTACCTGCGCTACCACAGGCCAGTACGCTGCGACATATCAAATAAGTGGGAATGACCTTACCGTTACTTTTACAGTGAATGGTGTGGAGTATACCCAGTCTAAAACCGTTTCCCGCTTCAGTGAAAATGGGAAAGAATATTTAAAAGTAACAATGACTGAAGCAGAGACCGATTCGGCTGTTTATGTAGCCAAAGATCCGGGGAACACTGTAGCTTCTGATATTAAGCAAATTGATATAGTGTACCAAAGAGCTGAATAAAGTAATTTTTGCCCCCAAAAAAAAATCCCCAAAAAAGAATCCCCAAAAATGTCATTTTTGGGGATTCTTTTTTAAGGTATAAGGAATAATGTTTAAGGAATATTGTTTTGGCAAACAAAAGTTAGTATTTAAAACCCTTGTTATACCTGCAGTGCTTATGCTACTTTAAAATCCTCATCTTTCAATTCAACACTAAATTTGATATTAGCTTTTAAAGCCCGGAATACTTTCAAAATCGTCTCAATTGTTACATTTTTTGCATTCCGTTCTAGTTTGGAAATTTGCGATTTTTGGACACCTACCAATTCTCCGAGCTGTTCTTGAGTCAGTTGTCTTTCTTTTCTGGCAGATTTTATCATTTCTCCTAAAACTTCCAATTTCAGGTCAAACTCATATTTGTCACGCTCCTTTGTTCCAACTTCACCAATATGTTTGTCTTTCATTTGATCGAGCGTCATCATTTTCATTTTTTCCTTTGGGGTGTCCATAACCTTTGATTTTTATTGCTCAAAATATTCTTTCTTTATCTGTTTTGCTTTTTCAATTTCTTCTTTTGGAACTTTATCGGTTTTTTTGATAATGCCGTGTGTGGAAATTACAAGTGTTTCAGTTTTTCCCGTTTTATCCCAGAAGGCAAATAATCTATATTGTAGTCCTCTGAATTTGGTTCTGAATTCCCATATATCATCTGTAAGTTTCTTGAATAATTTTGGGTCGTTTACAAGTTTCGCTTTATCTAAATTGTAATAAATTTTCTTTCTCGTTTTCTCGTCCAGGTTTTCAAGAAAGTCAATTGCCTGCTCTAGAAAAACGACTTCAAACTTTTTCTCCATTCAGATTGCTTTGTTGTTCTCCAATAACAAAGCTAATGCAAAGTTTCAATATATGGAAACTTTTGTAGATGAGATTACATCATAAGTAACATAATTGAATCATCTATCTCCTTAATCCTTAGACCTTATCCCTTAATGTGCTTCCAGCCAGTTTTCTCCCAGGCCAAGCTCTACTTCCAGGGGTACTTCCATTTTAAAGGCGTTCTCCATTTCATGTTTCACCATTTTTTCAATGTCCTGCAATTCGGGACGGTACACATCAAAAACAAGTTCATCATGAACCTGTAGCAACATTTTTGTCCGGTAATTGCCCTCCTGTAGCTTTTCGTGGATATTGATCATGGCTAGCTTAATGATATCGGCGGCGCTTCCCTGTATAGGGGCGTTTACAGCATTCCTTTCGGCTGCACTCCGCACCATCTGGTTACGGGAATTAATATCCCGCAAATACCTTCTTCTGCCAAGCACTGTTTGCACATACCCATGTTCGCGGGCAAATTCTACCTGTTCACTAATAAAATTCCGAAGCTTTGGATAGGTCTTATAATAAGTGTCTATAAGTTCTTTTGCTTCTCCTCTTGAAAGTTCGGTTTGATTGCTTAATCCAAAAGCCGAAACTCCGTACACAATTCCGAAGTTCACAGTTTTTGCATTGCTACGTTGCTCCCGGGTCACCTCTTCTATAGGTACATTAAAGACTTTTGCAGCAGTAGAAGCGTGAATATCCTGATTCTGTTGAAATGCAGAGATCATATTATCTTCCTGACTCAAGGCTGCGATAATTCTCAGTTCTATCTGGGAATAATCTGCCGCCAGTAAAATATGGTCTTCATCTCTTGGAACAAATGCCTGTCGCACCTGTCGTCCTCTCTCGGTACGGATTGGAATATTTTGAAGGTTGGGGTTTGTTGAGCTCAATCTTCCTGTAGCTGCAACCGTTTGCATATAATCTGTATGCACTCTGCCCGTATTCTCATTTACCTGCAGGGGCAGGGCATCAATGTAGGTGTTCTTGAGTTTTACGAGTCCGCGGTAGTCGAGTACCTGCCGCACTATTGCATGCTGCGGCGCCAGGGCCGATAGAATTTCTTCGCCCGTAGAATATTGTCCAGATTTTGTTTTTTTTGGCTTCTCTACCAGTTTCAGTTTTTCAAATAAAATAATACCGAGCTGTTTTGGGGAGCCTATATTAAACTCTTCTCCTGCGGTCTCAAAAATGGCATTTTCGAGCTGCTTTATATCTTTATCTAATGCTTCGGAAAGACTCGCCAGGAAATCTTTATCCAGTTTTATCCCTTCCAGCTCCATATCGGCCAGCACCCGTACCAGCGGAATCTCAATCTCATTGAAAAGTTTTTCAGTATTGGCCTCCTTTAATTCAGGTGTAAAATGCTGTTTCAGCTGAAGGATCACATCGGCATCTTCAGCACTAAAATCGGTTTGCTGTTCCAGCGAAATATCGCGCATGGATTTTTGGTTCTTTCCTTTTCCCAGCAATTCTTCCACAAAAACGGGAGAATAATTTAGATAAGTTTCAGCAAGTACGTCCAGGCTGTGGCGCATATCGGGGTTGATAAGGTAATGCGCGATCATGGTATCAAACAGCGGGCCTTTGAACCTGATGTTGTACTTGGCCAGTACTTTAATATCGTGTTTTAAGTTTTGCCCTACTTTTTCAATGTCTTCGGCTTCAAAGAAAGGACGGAGATTTTCCATGACTTCCTGTGCTTCGGCCCAATCTTCGGGTACCGGAAGATAAAATCCTTTTCCGGCTTCCCATGAAAATGCAACACCAATAATTTCTGCGGAAAGAGGGTTCGTTCCGGTGGTGGTGAACTCAAAACAAACGCATTTTTGCTTCATTAAATTCTGAAGGAAAAGCTCCATTGCAAAACCGGAATTTACGCTCTGGTATACATGAGGTACATCTTTAATGGTCTTTCGTCCTGAAAATTTCTCCACACTTTCGGCTGCTTCGGTGCCAAAAAGGGAAAATTGTCCGGCTCCTGCTTCCCGTTCCTGGGCTTTTGCGGTAGCTGTGCTGGTTACCTGGGTAGGCCTGGCTGTTTCTTCTCCCGAAAACAACTTCAAAAATTGCTCTTTTAGACGCCTGAACTCCAGTTCTTCAAAGATCTCCTGTACCTTTTCGGCATCGGGCATGGAAAGTTCATAATCTTCGGCGTGAAATTTCACATCACAGTCGGTCATAATGGCGGCCAATTGTTTAGACATCATACCCTGTTCGGCGTGAGCCTCCACTTTTTCGCGCATCTTCCCTTTCAGCTTATCGGTATTTGCCAGCAGGTTTTCCATGCTGCCAAACTCTTGCAGGAATTTCTTGGCCGTTTTTTCACCCACTCCCGGCAAGCCCGGGATATTATCTACTGCATCGCCCATCATTCCAAGAAAGTCTATCACCTGCTCGGGGCGTTCTACTGCGAATTTTTTCTGTACTTCGGGGATTCCCCAAATTTCAATTCCGTTACCCATACGGGCCGGGCGGTACATAAAGATATTTTCGGAGACCAGCTGCGCAAAATCTTTATCGGGCGTTACCATGAAGACTTTATAGCCTTCTTTTTCTGCCTGTTTTGCGAGGGTGCCAATAATGTCATCGGCCTCACAACCCGGTAGTACTACCACGGGAATGTGCATGGCGGTTAATATCTCCTGTATGTAAGGAATGGCTTTTAAAATAGGTTCGGGCGTGGCATCGCGGTGCGCTTTATAAGCTTCAAACAATTCGGTGCGGGCGGCACTTCCTTCCTTATCAAAACACACGGCTAAATGATCGGGCTGTTCACGTCTTATAACGTCAAACAGGGAATTCATAAAGCCCATAATGGCCGAGGTATCAAGACCCTTGGAGTTCACAATGGGATTGTTGATAAAAGCGTAATAACCCCTAAAAATCAGGGCGTAAGCATCGAGAAGGAATAGACGTTTTTGTTCGGGCATGAATTAAATTTTAAGAGGATAAATTTACGAAACTTAAATGAGTATTAAGGTGGCCTTTGCAGGAGTGAGGTTTAAGTATTCAGTGTTAATATAATAGCAACAAATTGTAAGTTTTAAGCCGATAACCTGGGCGGACTCAAAAAAGTGTGCCGGTATGTTTTTCAGGAAAAACATACCGGCACAACTCAATTATCTAAAAAACTTCAGGAGTAACCTGACTTTTACACGGATAATTCTCTGTTCCTGTTTTTAAATCCGTAGAAAAAGATGTATCCGTAACATAACATGACCAGGATAAGAGCAAGATTAAATCCGAAGGAATCTGTAAGGTATCCAAAAGCAGGAGGAATAATGGCGCCACCCACAATCATAGTACACAATACCCCCGAACCCTGTGGTTTGTTGTCGCCAAGCCCGTCAAGTGCAAGACTAAAGATGGTGGGGAACATGATTGAATTGAACAACCCTACCGCGATAAGCGTCCACATGGCTACAAGGCCCGTGGTAATGTTTGAAATGAATACCAATCCAATAGCACAGACAGCAAAGGTGCTCAATACCATTGCTGGATTAAGGATCTTGGTGAGATAGGAACCAATAAAGCGGCCAATCATGGCGCCGGTCCAGTAGAAGGTAACAAAAACGCCCACTACGGCCATATCTGTAGAAGTGGTAACACCCGAAGAAAGGATCCATTCGGCGAGGGTTCGCATAAATGGCGTTTCCCGAATCACGTCGGGCAGGTTAAGAGTTAAGAAATAGTTGACCATATAGGAGCCAATCGCTACTTCGGCACCCACATAGAAGAACAATCCAAAAGCACCCATGATAAGATTTCGGTCTTTAAGCACCACGCCATAATCATTAGAAGCTTCGGTATCTGTTACCTTCGGAAGGTTTACAAAAAGAAATACCAGTGCGATAAGGATGATAAAAATTGCAATTCCTACGAAAGGCGTTTGTACGGCTGCAGCTTCCGAAGCATAATATTTTACCTGTTCAGCTTCGGTCATATAAGCGATCTCTTCTTTAGTCATCACCTTGTCGCTTAAAATCAATAAAGCTCCCAAAGCCGGAGCGATCGCAGTTCCGAGGGAATTAAAAGCCTGGGAAAGGTTAAGACGGCTGGACGCAGTTTTTGCCGGCCCCAGTATAGTTACATATGGATTGGCCGCTACCTGTAGGATGGTGATCCCACCCGCCAGGATAAAATAACCCAGCATAAATACTCCAAACACGCGGTAAGATGCCGCAGGCCAAAACAGGAGGCACCCTGTAGCCATGGTGAAAAGCCCCAGTACAATCCCTTTTTTATATCCTATTTTGGAGAGCAGCCAGCCCGCCGGGATTGACAATAAGAAATAGGCGCCAAAAAAGGCAAATTGAACCATCCCTGCCTGGAAGTAAGAAAGCGTAAAGACTTCTCGTAACCTTGGGATTAGCGAGTCAACCAGCACGGTAATAAAGCCCCATAAAAAGAAGAGGACAGTAAGAAAGATAAATGCGGTACGATAGGATTTTTTTTGTTCCATTTTTAAATGTAGGGTTTAGTAGGGATGTTTGCTATTGGTTGCCTTTTTTTGCCACACTTCTCTTAGCGCCAGAAAACGTTGTAGCGGCAAGGGCCGAAAAAGATATTCCCCGGTGGGGGTGTCGTAAACACGTTGATAAAATGCCATTTTTGACAGGTTAGCGCAATCATTATAAAGGGAAACTGTAGTTGCTTTGGCTGCACCACGTGAGGTGTTCTTTGTAAAATGATGTGTTTTCAAATTAGCTAAAGCACAGTTAAAGAAAAATCTGCCGTAAATGTATGAAAACTGATCCAGAAATTGTGTGCCTGTAAAGCTGCGGCTGTATGAGAATGCTCATGTTTTAAGCTGAAAATTTATTAGCCTGTTTAAGACCATTTTACAAGCTCGGAGCATATATTTTTGCTGAAGTTAGGCCAATGCAATTCTCTTCCGCAGAAATTTTGTGCCAGATCATTACATTTTAAAATGCTGAAGTACTTACTTATGCAAAATATTAATTGTGCTATAAATGAAAGATTTGGCAGGCCGCAACTTTTGGCAGGGCTTTCGCAGTACCTTTGCAGCTTAAAAATTTTTACATGCGCTGGATCATTTTTGTAATTATATACGTCATTCTCGATATATACGCATATCAGGCCTTTAAAACCGTTACCCGCCATTCCTGGATCTATTTTATCTATCTCGCCCTTTCTTTAGGGGTTTTGGCCTATTTGCTATACCAGTTCAATGTGCCCGAGAAACAAGGTCTCACAGGTGCGCGCAGTTATGCTATAGGTTTCTTTCTCGCTTTTTTCGCACCCAAACTTATCCTTTTTGTGCTTTTATTTGGCGAAGATCTGGTGAGGCTGGTGGTGAGTGGCTTTCAAAAACTTGCACATTCAAATGCCGATTATTCATTGCCGTCACGGCGTAAATTTGTGAGCCAGATTGCCATGGGAATCGCAGCTATTCCCTTCGCTTCGCTGCTCTACGGAATGTACCAGGGACGATACAACTATAAGGTCTTAAAGTACGTTTTACATTTTGACGATCTGCCAAAAGCATTTGACGGATACAGGATTACCCAGATAAGCGACATTCACTCCGGAAGTTTTGACAATCCTGAAAAGATCCGATACGGAATAGATCTAATTAATGAGCAAAAGAGCGATGCCGTGATGTTTACGGGAGACCTGGTGAACAATACAGCATCTGAAATGGACCCGTGGAAGGAAGTTTTTTCCACGATCTCTGCACCCGATGGTGTTTTCTCGGTCTTGGGAAATCACGATTATGGCGATTATGTGAACTGGGAATCTGCAACGGCAAAAAAGGAGAATTTGGAGGCTCTTAAAGGAGTGCACCGGGAGATGGGCTGGAACC
>Ga0208014_1000751_pt1 | contig 11916 bp, 11 predicted proteins | sample 25_taG_FD_184099 | JGI IMG/M metagenome (GOLD analysis project Ga0208014, IMG submission 184099) | Marine viral communities from Cariaco Basin, Caribbean Sea - 25_WHOI_OMZ (SPAdes) (version 2) | ecosystem: Environmental > Aquatic > Marine > Oceanic | place: Caribbean Sea: Cariaco Basin...
GCGTTTTTTTCTTCAGATCAGGTCAACGTCCAAGCGATGAGTGATCGTGGCTATACTTTATTGTATGAGCCAAGAAACCCACCAAAACGCTCAGAGTTGTGGGCGGTATTAAATATCTTTACAGGTACCATTGCCCTTATTACCCTGATGTCATTCGTTCTGTGGTGGATTGCCCACTCGATGACTTGGCGTATCGATCAATTAAGCCAGCAGATGGTGCAATTAGGCGACGGGGACTTTAGCGCCCGCGTCAATGTTAAAGGCAATGATGAGATTGCCTCCTTAGCCAAAGGGTTTAACCAAGCTGCCCAAAAAATCGAACATTTGGTCAATGCCAATAACCTTTTGCTAGCGCACGCCTCGCATGAGCTGCGCACCCCCATCACGCGTATTCGTCTACAAATCGAAATGATGGATATGCTCGCCTCTGAGCTCAAGACCGAAAGTAAGGCAAAATTCGATAAACGCGCCCTGGCCATTAATCGCGACCTTATTGGTCTGAACGATTTGGTCGAGAGCATCCTACTGGTGAGCCGCTTAGATGCCGGGCATGCTTTACAGCAAGTGGAACGTTTGGACTTATATGAGCTGGTCCATCAAGAGCATCAGCATTACCCTGAAGCCTTTTTGATGGGCGAACATATCGTGATTGAGGGTCAGGCACAATTGCTAACCCACCTTATTCGTAACTTATTAAACAATGCTATGCTGCATGGTATTCCGCCCGTCACGGTCATGCTATATGGGGTAGAAAAGTATGAAGATGCGGGGACAATCCCTGAGCATTTGATACAAACCGTGTTGACCCAAGACCTTGAGCCTATGGCAGATGATGAGTGGGGCAGCCATGTCGCTGCCACACCTTTCATTAATGAGATAAGTGCTGATATAAATGCCGATATGAGTGCAACTGCAAGCCAGTCTGTAGATGAAACTGGCCTAGTAACGGATAGCATCCCTGCCAGCATCAACGCCGCTAACGATAAACTTCCAGAAAATAAGGCAGCGACAGCAAATCATAATGCTGCTAGTGCTAGTAATGGTAATGCCAGTATTAATAATAGTGAGACCGCCGCTGCTGGTACAGTGCATGACCATAGCTATGCCGACATTATTAGCTCATTTTCTGCTGTATCCTCCTCATCTAAATCGCAACCGGCCAACGTCACCGAGCTGCCAGCGACTGCGGACGACGAGGCGAAATCTACTACTGAGCCGGCACCGATAGTAGAAGCAAAAACCCGCAGAGAAAGCTTATTTACCAAGCATCTCCGCAAAGCTAAAGCTGAAGTACCTGCTATTAAGCCTAACTATGCTGTGCTGGCGGTCATCGATGAAGGAAGCGGTATTCCAGAGGATAAACGCGAAGACATCTTTAGTCCTTTTGTGCGACTGCAGCAAAACAAAAAAGGCTCAGGGCTCGGCCTATCCTTAGTTTCGCAAATTGTTCATGCCCATCAAGGCCGCATCTCTACCGATACTGTAAATGGTCATACCCGCTTTTTGGTAGTCATACCCATCGAGGCCTCCAACCATTCGCTAGTAGTAGAAGACGCTTAAAATGGCACTACTGGCTGATACAGCCTACAGCAGATATGAAGTATTGGCATTCGCTAATAGCGCATTAATATATCTAGTCAGGCTAAGATATGCTATATTACTGCGCTTTATTTAAGCGGGTTATCTCGGCGTATTAGCACTGCTGATTCCTTATTCAACGTCTATTGAATCCCGTTTAATTAGTGACCGCGACCCTAGACTATGTGGCCCTATTGATTAGCCTTGCTACTGTATTATGTAGTATGCACCACTAGCAGCCCGCCTCTTTTTTTAATTTCAGTAGCCTTATCCGATAATTTTGAGTCTTTTATGATTGATATGATCGTTCTAAATGATGTGAGCAAACGCTTTATGAGCGACCGCTCCGTCAAAGACAAGGCCGGCAAACCACATTGGTTTACGGCAGTGCAACCGACTTCATTACGCATCAAAAAGGGTGAAATCTTTGGTCTGATGGGGTATTCAGGCGCGGGTAAATCCACGCTACTGCGTCTCATTAATCTGCTTGAGCGTCCTGATGGTGGTCAAGTTATCATCGATGATGAAGACCTCACCAGTTTATCTGCGAGCGACTTACGGGTAGCACGCCATAATATTGGTATGATATTTCAGCAGTTTAATTTGATGTCAAACCGCACGGTTTATGACAATATCGCCTTTAACTTAAAAGTGGCCGGCTACCCGTCTAAAGACATCCATGCCCGAGTGATGGCCTGCCTAGACATCGTCGACTTAAACGATCGCGCGCAGCATTATCCAGCGCAGCTGTCCGGTGGCCAAAAGCAGCGCGTCGGTATTGCCCGCGCCATTGCTCCTAACCCAAAAGTATTGTTAGCTGATGAGCCTACCAGTGCGCTAGATCCTGCTACCACGCGGAGCTTATTAACGTGCTTGCGGGATATTAATGAGAAGCTAGGCGTGACCATCGTCATCGTGACCCATGAGATGAGCGTGATTCGTCGCCTATGTAACCGCGTCGCCCTACTCCATCAAGGCGAGCTGTTAGAAGTCGCTGACATCAGTGACGGCGCTATTCAAGCGACGACACCTATCGGCCAAGGCTTGATTCTAGAGGACTAATTATGATTATCAGCGCAGCACTCTCGGAGTCAATAGCCAAACTGCTCACCATGAAAAAAGAAATCTTGCAGGCTTTGCTAGACACTTTTATCATGCTCGGCATCTCTACCACGGTCGCTATCTTGATCGGCGGTATCTTTGGTATTTTTCTATTTTTATCGAGCGATCGGCAGTTTTTGCAGAATAAAACGGCTTATGCCATTCTGGGCGGTATCACCAACTTTGTGCGGGCCTTCCCTTTCGTCATCTTAATGATTGCGATGAGCCCATTTACCAAAGCTATTGTCGGTACCGGTATCGGCCCTATTGCTGCTTCGTTGGTATTGGCCATCGCGGGGTCGTTTTATTTCGCCCGTTTGGTCGAGCAAAATTTACGCGAAGTACCGCGCGGTATCATCGAGGCGACCGAATCTATGGGCGCCCCGCCATTTACTATTATCAAAGTGTTGCTGAACGAAGCGCGCTCAGGCATCGTCTCTTCGGTGACTATCCTAAGCATCAGCTTACTGTCTTTTTCAGCGGCTGCCGGTATGATTGGTGGCGGTGGTTTGGGGGATTTGGCCATTCGTTATGGGTACTATCGCTATCAAACTGAAGTTATGGTATTTATTGTTATCTTACTCTCTGTCATGGTTATTCTGATTCAGGCGGGCGGTAATTTATTAGCCCAACGTTTGGACAAACGCTAACGGACAGATTTTATAATCAGATAAACCCATAAAGTAGTAGCCTTAACCACTAGCGAACGCTGCTAACCGCTTTGGCTTACCGTTAAAAAAAAGCGGTCTTGTTAAAAATAGTTCATGTGCTTATGAAGATTAATCATAACTAATGTTACCGAATTGTACTATACTGGCGTGCTGAAAATGACCGTTACTGGCTCGCCCTTGTTGCTGGTTAATCCTGCCCTATAGGTAGGCTTATCTAGGTAATAGTGACTTATTTATCCCTCTTTAAGCGTATTAGTCCCTATTTAGACTTATTCGCCCTAATAGGTTGGCATAGTCAGTAACGTGCTAATCCCTCTTATTCCTGATAATCGCTGCGCGGCTGTTTCTGTTTAAACCACGGTGACAACGCTGCGTTATCTCAGTTTTTTAAGTCCTCAAAGGAAAATATATGAAACTTTCAACTGTTGGCCGTCAAGTCGCCACTGCTTTTGCTGCTGTCGGTGTATCTGGCTTTGTTTTAGTCGGTTGTAACAATTCTTCAGCGCCTGAAGCAACTACACAAGAGCCTACTACCACTGAAACGACCGAAACCACTACAGCAACGACTGACGCTACTAAAACTGGCGACCGTGATCCTAATAAAGACAAAATCGTTATCGGTACTACTGAAGGTGACTTTGCTGATATGGTCCGTAACCAAGTTAAGCAATCCCTTGAGTCACAAGGGTATGAAGTTGAGCTAGTGACTTTCACGGATTACGTGCGTCCAAACCAAGCTTTGGCCGATGGCGATTTAGACATTAACATCTTCCAACATAAGCCTTACCTAGACACTTTCAAAACTGAAAACAAGCTAGACTTGGTTGAAGTTTTCCAAGTACCTACCGCCCCACTAGGCATCTACTCTGGTAAAAAAACCAAATTAGAAGAAGCTTATAAAGGCATGAGCGTTTCTGCGCCAAACGACCCAAGCAACTTTGCTCGTGCCCTAGTGATGATGGCCGACCTAGGTTGGATCACGCTAAAAGAAGGCATCGACCCATTAACTGCTTCTAAAGCTGATATCGATGACAACAGCAAATTTGATATTAAAATCGTTGAGTTAGAAGCCGCTCAGCTACCACGTGCGCGTGATGAAGTCGACTTTGCCGTAATCAATGGTAACTACGCGACAGACGCTGGTATCAAACTGACCGACGCTTTATTCCAAGAGCCTAGCTTTGCTTATGTCAACTGGTCAGCTATTAAGACCGCTGATAAAGACCAGCCATGGGTGAAAGACGTAACCAACGCTTATAACTCTGACGCGTTCAAAGCTTATGCTCATGAAACTTTCCCAGGCTACAAATACCCTAAAATTTGGGGTGAGCAACCTGCTGCTAAATAATGCAAGTTAGCTAGTAGACCCGTTGGACGATTAGAAAACACTTTAATCGTTCAATAAAAAAGCACTTTTAGCTTGAGCTAAGAGTGCTTTTTTTCGTCTCGAGCTTCTGTTAATAGGTTAAAAATCAATATTAATAATAGCGTTACGGGTTATAAAACTACCCGTGACAGCCTGTGGCAACTTTGTAGGGTTTCGTCAGCATCCCTATAACCGCAGTCTAAACTTCCTTATAGTAAGGGGTATGGCGAGCATGACTGATATCTTATCAAGAGCTACTTTATAGACCACTATTCACGCTAGCCAAAATACTTTAAATGAATAAAAAATAAGGAAAATTATATGAATTTGCATAAAACTTATAATATCCGTACAGCGGGCCCTGCCAATATCCCTGTATTAGGGTTAGGTACTTGGCAATCGACCGGTCAAGACTGTGTTGATATCGTCAGTAAAGCCTTACAAATGGGCTATGAACATATTGATACAGCTCAAGCTTATAGCAATGAGACCGAGGTCGGTAAAGGCATTAAGCAATCTGGGGTTAATCGCGAAAAGTTCTTTTTGACGACGAAAATATTCCCCGATGATATGAAATTTACGCCGGAGAATTTGCAAGCGGCGGCTAAGCGGTCGCTAGAGAATTTAGGGGTAGATTATGTCGATTTGCTGCTGCTGCATTGGCCGGATGAGCGTGTGCCCTTAGCCGACACTATCCCTGCGTTATGCGCCTTACAGAAACAAGGGCTAACTCGCCATATTGGGGTTTCAAACTTTAACATTGATTATTTGCTAGAGGCCAAAGCGCATGCGGATGTGCCTATCGTCGTCAATCAGGTTGAGTTTCATCCCTTTATCAAACAAAGTACCTTGCAGACCTTTATGAACAACCATCATATTTTGCTAGAGGCTTATTCACCACTTGCTCGCGGTGAAGTATTTGATAACGATGTTATTAAGAAGATTGCTGATAAACACAATATTACTCCAGCACAGGTGTCACTGGCCTGGATTCTGTCTGATAACAAGCGCATTGCCATACCTAAGACCGCTAATCCAGAGCATTTACAAGGTAATTTAGACGCCGCAAAGGTCCAGTTAGATAGTGAAGATATTGCCCAAATTAATACTTTAGCTAGTAGTGCTGGCCGTATGATTGAGCACCCTGACTATACGCCGAACTGGGACGATTAGTAGTTTGGAATACTAATAATTGCAAAAATTGTTAGTGACAAAGACCAGTGATTAGGACACTTTATAAAGCGTACCTAGTCAAAATTAACAACGTAAAAAGGGGCAATCACGCTAATGATTGCCCCTTTTTCTATTGCTATTCCTGCGGTCTAACTCGTGCTAAATGACTAGCTATTGCACCAAAGTTTTAGACTCATGCATCGGTGTCGCTGGCGTATACTGCTCTGAATCGGGCGCTACACCACGCGTTTTCTGGTCTTGCTTCAGCGATTTGGCGACTTCAGGCGGCATATAGTTTTCATCATGCTTGGCCAATACTTCGCTCGCGACAAAGGTCTTACCCTGCATTTTACCCGTGGCAACTACCCCTGAGTTTTCGGCAAATAAGTCGGGTAAAATCCCTTCATAGCTCACTGGCACGGTGGCATTAAAGTCTGTTACTTCAAAATTGACATGGGTAGGGTCATTGGGATCGCGATGAATACTGCCAGCGACGACCATCCCGCCGGCACGGATACGTTTATCTTGGGGGGCTTCACCTTGCTCGATGGCGGTTGGGTCAAAGTAGTAATCGGTCTGTTGACCAATCGCATAGATAACCAACACCACGGCTACTACAGCTCCTGCCAAAGTGGCAAGGACCCAAGTGAGCTTTTTACGGCGAACTGCATTCATACCTAACTCTCATTCGTCTATTATCGACGTGGCTAATATTACAATGGCTGATAGGGATTGGACGCGTACACGTTAAGACAAAGCAAGTTTGACTTAACTTTATAAATTATTAAGGATTACTAAGGTTTAATAGGGGTAAAACTGGAGCATTCAAGGATGATAATGACGGCACACAAGCCACCGCTACCCTTCTGACTTAGGCACAGCGGCAGTCACAGATGATGGCTTTCTGGTCTTAGCTTTCGCAGGACGCTGAGCTTGGCGCGCTTGTTGGACCGCCAATTGCTTAAGTAAAGTCTTTCGCTGTTGGCGACTGTACCAAATAAAGGCCAGTAGCATCCCTACCGTAATCGCCCAGCATGACCAGACAAAAACGCCGTGCTTGCCCATGGCCAAAAATTCAGAAAAGCTATAAAAATATGGCTGCATTATCAGCTCCTCATACATTGCTAAGCAATTAAAACCAGACGACTACCTTTAGAACTTCTAGACTATACCTTGCCTCTTGCGCGGGCGGGGCAATAGTCTAGCTGGCCTTATTACGACGCACATATTCATTGACCCAAGCTTTAGCTTGGTCACGGCGTAGGATTAAAGTATTGGTGCGATAAATAGCTAAGGCGCCTACTAAAGCATAACTACCGATCATCATTAATAATAACGGCAACCACATATCTACCGACATTTTCGGAGCTGAAGTTACGGTAAAGGTTGCGCCTTGGTGCAAGGTGTTCCACCAATTAACTGAGTATTTGATGATGGGTAAATTCACCGCGCCAACGATAGATAAGATGGCCGCCGCCTTACCACGATTTGACGTGTGCTCAAAAGCGGCAAATAGTGCCATCACGCCAGCATATAGGAAGGCCAAAATCAGCATAGAGGTCAGTCTAGCGTCCCACACCCAATAGGTGCCCCAAGTGGGTTTCGCCCAAATAGAGCCGGTCAGCAAGCTAATGATACACAATAAGAAACCCATAGGCGCTAAGGCTTGAGCTACCAGGTTGGCGGTTTTAATACGCCAGACCAAAAAGATAACACCCAAGATAGCCATAGCAAAATAGATAGACAGCGCCAGACCCGCCGCAGGCACGTGGATAAATATAATCCGATAGCTGTTGCCCTGTAGATAGTCCGGCGGCGCAAAAGCCAAGCCCCAGATACTGCCAATCGTCAGACAAATGGCGGCCACGATACTCAGCCATTTCACCCAAGGGGAGAATATAGCGAAAAATTGCTTGGTGCCAACGGTCACCAAAAACACCTGCCAAATACGCTGCCATAGGCTAGGAGTCGAGACGGGTCTGGAATTGGGCATGATAATAAACCTTGGCGGTTGGCTTAAGTCTAATAGTCTGCCGACTATAAAACACCATTATAACAAAAATCTAGCACTGCTCCATGCTAGACCGTCTCTATAACTGACTCAATAGGCTGCTTGTGGTTAGAGTCAACAAACCCTAGTTTAACCAAGCCATCCTTAATGTCATCGCAATGACCCAAGGCATTATTAATACTGAAACAATACTGCCTGCTAATAGCAATGCCAAAATGGGCAAGCCATTCATACCAGTGGCAAATAGGTCGACTGCCCCAGTAGCGAAAATCAATACGGGCAGTTGCATAGGTAAAGCGATGAGTGGCACTAATACTGCACCATTTTTTAGCGATAAGGTCAGACTACTGGCAATCGCGGATAGCATTAACAACATAGGACTGCCGGCGATAATAGAAGCCATTAAAATGCCGGTCTCGAGCCAAGATAGGCCAAATAAAGGCACCGCTAAAACGCTAAGTAGGGCGATAATGCCACTGCTAAAAATCCAGTGAATGGTCAAGCGAATTAGCACCCATAAAGGCAGTGGCGCCTCGGCCACCATCAACTGTGCTAAGGTGCCATTATCTAAGGTCGGCTTAAACAGACCATCGACTCCCATTACCAATGACAATAGCGCGGCAATCCACACCGCGGACACGCCTAAGCGCGCGAGCAACTGCGGCTCGCTACCAACAGCTAATGGAAATAAGGTAATGATGACCAAAAACAGCACTAAGGGATATAGCCACTGTACCGCACCCTGCTGCTTAACCAACCACTCGCGGCGCCAGAGCTGACCGAAGCTAATCCCTTGCCGCGCCGTCATCATTGGACGCGCAGCAGCGCTACGAGTGGGCACAGCCGTATTTGACGTAGCAGGTACAGATTCTGAGGCAACATTATCAGACATTAAGTTCTCTTATTATAGGAGCACAGCAGCGGCTAATGGGGCTCATAGTATTGATGATGGCGTCACTAGAAGGTTATAGACAGTGATAAAAAGCAGTTATAAAAGATAATCAGTCAAATCCAACACTTGGTCGGCCACGGTAACTGGCTGATGGCTGGTCATTAACACCGCCCCACCCTGCTGCGTAAACTCAGCCAAACGCTCTGAGAGCAGCGCTACCATATCCACATCCAAAGCGGTAAAGGGCTCATCTAATAACCAAAAAGGCGTGATTTCTGGCTGCATTAAATACAAGCGTGCCAAGGCAATGCGCCGAGTCTGTCCTGCAGAAAGATGGTTCGAGCTTAACCCTTCAAAACCTTGCAGACCCACCCACGTTAGCGCTGCATCGATCTCTTGCAAATTAGGAGAGAGACCATAAAGGTTGAGCAAAAAGGTCAGGTTTTGTGCCACCGTCAGATTAGGGTGAATACCAAGCTGGTGCGAGACATATAGCGGCTGCAAGGAGAATTCGGGGTCATCATAATAGCGGATACTGCCTGTGATAACGGGTAAAAGGCCTGCTATTTGCATTAATAACGTGGTCTTACCCGCCCCATTTGCCCCGATTAAATGACAAATTTGCCCCGCTTCTAAGCGCAGTTCCACGCCTTCACATAAGGGCAGCTCGCCGCGCTGAACAGTAAGGTTTTCTAACACGACTATGGGAGGATTTATCATCGCTACAGCTGTCTTTTTAAGTTATGAATATTTTTAGATAGAATGTTTTTAAATACAACGATATAACTGATTTTTACCGCTCTTAACCCTCGCTTAATAGGCTAAATAACAGCTATAGCGGGGCTTATTGCGGCTAAAGTAATCGCACGACATATGTAGTACAATGACAATTCTGTTAAATCACCCTTTTTAAGGCCTTAAAGTATAGCAAATTAAGCCGAATCATGATGCCCCCTACTGACAATAGCGCTAGTGCCTTACCTTCTACTCTCGAGTCGCCAGACTTGGCCACACTCTCTGGCGAGCAGGTGGCTATATTGACCCCGCTGATTGATGCGCAGATAGCGTTTATGCAGCAGTGGTTGACGCGGCCGGCTTATCAACAGCAGCTTGGGAGCGATTTTTGGCATTGGTTAGGTGCTCAGCCCTTAGCCCGTTATGTCTCTGCCGCCCAACTGATTAGTGTGGTCAATGATTGGGCTTTGGCGCAAACGATGAGCGAGAGCATGCGTGCCGATATTCGTACCTTGCTACAGACCTTGGTCTACCACCCCATCAATGATGACGTCGTGCTGGCAGAATTAATCGATGATGCTCAGGTCACCGCTTTGGCACAATATATCGCCAGCCATGAGTCGCAGCGCAGCAGTCTCATCCATGCGCTCATCGGCAATGATACCTTTACCGATATGCTCACCCAGACGCTGCACCATGCTATCAATGACTTTATGGAGTCCACACTCGATAAGGCCGGCGGTGTGGGTAAACTGATGAAGTTTGGCCGCAGCTCTTTTGAGCGGGCGACTAGCAATAACCTTGATGACAAGCTGCAGGGCTATCTCAACCGTAATATTAAAAAATTATCGCATCAAGCTGAAAATAGTGCCAAAGCACATCTAAGTAATACAGAAGTCGCTAAACTGATTGAGATGAGCTGGGCGAGTATCAAAACCGCTCCCGTCAGTACACTACAACAGTATCTTGACGATGACAGCCTTATTGGCACTGGTGAAAACTCAAATGGCGGCAGCGATGCTAATACGACGTTAAATAGGTTGGAAGCGGGCCTACAAGACAGCTATAACCGCTTAAGGCAGTCGGCTTATGCGAAGACCTTGATTAGCGTTGGCATTGAAACTTGGTACCAGCGTCATGCAGACGATAGTTTAGCTACCTTGGCGACTAGCCTGAATATTGATGACGCTAGCGTAGCCAAACTACTGCCCCATCTGCATACTTTCATTAGCGATATTATGCACAGCGAGTTATTGACGGATACGCTTCGCCAACTTCTAACTGCTTTTTATGGCCAACCCGATATCCAACAGCACCTCAAAGGATACCCCTCTGTATGAGTCACTCCAAAAAACTTAACTTGTGGCAAAAGCTTAAGCGCCTATTGACTGAAAAAGGCACTGAGCACCCAGAGGAGAGCGTGGCTGCTAATAAGGATACTAGTGACAGCGAAGCGACATCTGAAGCAAAAGATAATGATCTGCGCACACGGGCAACTGTGGCGCCTGCCATAAGTATTAGTCATCAAGCTAAATCTGCGCTGAAGTTAGAAATAGAGGCTATGGACCCTGAGGAAGCCGGCGACGATGCTGACGACTATATAGACACGCCTGCCGCGCTATCTTTTAAACAGATGCAAGCCAACAGCCTGACAGGGCCTGATGCCGGTGAAGCTCCTATTACCGCTCGTTTTAATGACTATCTTAGCGCGCAGCATTGGCACTTTACCCATCATTATCCCAAGAATAATGATGACTTAGAGACCCATCATCTGTCTTTGCGTATGAAAAATGAGCCCGTCAATTGGGTGTGTCTGTTCCGTATTCAAGAGCGGACTCAACTGGTCGCCGTCTATGGTATCTTGCCTTTTTCTATCCCTGACAGCCATCGCAATGCTGCAATGCTGCTCAAGACCCAGCTCAACTACGATATGATTTTGGGCAATATTGAGATGGATTTGAGCGATGGTGAAATTCGCTATAAGACCGCTATCGATGTGGAAGCTGCCGGCATGTCAGACGAGGTCATCAGCTATCTCATTCAAAGCGTGATTGCCATGACCACGGTCACCTACGAACTATTCAACGACTTGTTAGACAACCCGAACCCTTCTGAAGACATCGATGTGCTACTTGATGAGATTCAGCATCAGGTCAATGACCGTACTTATTTTTTACCTTCTGAGCAAGTGCAATAGCTCATAGCTAACAACGATACCGATAGCCAAAGTGACTGGCATTGGGGGTTAATAACCCTCAGCGCTAGTCCATAGCTATCAATGCTGACGCTGCCCTTCCCAAAACTCTCTTATTTTGTGCCTCTACTTTATGCTAAAAATTGCTTACTCTGAAGTCTTTCGCTATCAAGTGCCCGAAAAACATCGCTTTCC
>Ga0208014_1000752_pt1 | contig 11904 bp, 7 predicted proteins | sample 25_taG_FD_184099 | JGI IMG/M metagenome (GOLD analysis project Ga0208014, IMG submission 184099) | Marine viral communities from Cariaco Basin, Caribbean Sea - 25_WHOI_OMZ (SPAdes) (version 2) | ecosystem: Environmental > Aquatic > Marine > Oceanic | place: Caribbean Sea: Cariaco Basin...
AATTCCGGGATGGTCATGCTCATGGGCGGTGCCATCTTCTTGAGGATGGCTTCCTTACGTTCTGCGGGGTAACGCACGTTGATCACCTCTCAATCCGTTTGGGTGACAACTACGTTGACGCATAGGGGCCTTCCCACCTCCTCTAACGTGAATCGTGTCGGTTCGGGGAGCAAAACAAAAACTCACCCACCGACACGGCGGCGACCATGGAAGAAGTAAAGATCGCCGTCGCAAAACGTCCAATTAACGGAAGAATGAGGAGACTCTCATGTCTATGGAAATGAAAAAAGCTCTACTCGCCAGCGTGCTCGCTGTGGGTGCTTTCAGCTTCGCAGGTTCCGCTCAAGCCGATTGCACCACCGATACCGACTCTCAGTGGGAGTGCCTCCAAGTCGGGGGTACTGATGTAACTGGAAGCGGTGAGCAGGGTCCGTTCACCTTTGCAGGTACATCAACTCTCAGCTACGGCGGCTTTATCAACGCGACCTGCGGGCTGGAACTAACCGGCTATGTGGACGTGGACACCGCAAACAACCGGACATATATCCGGGTAACCAACGGTGATATCACTGGCAGCGGTACCTGCGCGAACCTGAACCTTTCTGGGTTCGACTGGAATGCTTACGACCCGGACGACGGCAACGCCGGGATTGACGGTGCGAGCAGTGACGACATTTACCCGGCCGCTAGCGGTAACGCAGCCTTGGGCGACATCGGCAACATCAGTGTTTCGCACAGCTTCTTCGGCACTCTGTGTAGCGGCACGCTTGATGACGTTACCTTCCAGAATAATGAACCTTCCGGAAGCCTCAGCGACCCGTCGTTCTTCGTGTTCAGCGGTAGCATTGGCGCTTGTACCGTTAACGGCCAGTTGGATTCAACCGGCACTGACGTAAACGCTTGGTAAGAAAGCTGAGGAGGTCAGGGGTTCTACTCCCTGGCCTCCCTTATAAACGAAAATTCGGCGTAACAAAGGTGAAAAAACATATAAATAAAATATTAATATATTTGATAGCGGCCGGTTTAATCGCGCCATTGGCCTGGCTACTTACGGAAACATACGAAATATATAAATCTCAACCTCTAAGCAAAGCCGAAAAACCTTCGACCCCCTCCCCTCAATCGTCACGATCAATCTCTAGTAGCGACCTGGATGTAAAGGCGTGGCAGATTTTTGGTGCCGCGGATCCAGCACAACACGCTACCCAAAGCAGTGAAGATCCGGATTACGATTTACCGTTTGAAGTAACAGGTTTATTCTTTAATAACCTTAACAAGGACAGTCACGCAATAATAAGCGTTGCTGGCGGTGATGAGAGCCTGTATCAGATAGGCAACAGTTTACCTGGGTCGGCCACGTTGGTGGCGATCGCACATAATTTTGCTCTAGTAAAGTACAAAGGCAAGATTATTAAAATGGAACTAAAGCAATCTCAGGATTTAGTAGATACATATTCGGAAAGCAAAGCTATGGAATCAGATCAAAGCAAAGAGGAAGACGACATTCGATCAAGAGTCTTATCAGTTTTAAATTTAGAGCCGGTATCCCAAGAGGCCCCAAATGGATATCGAGTCACAGAAGACTCAAAAAAAATTATGGACAAGTACAATCTGGAGCCTGGCGACATCATAGTGTCCGCCAATGGATATCCTATTGGTGACGCCATTTCTGATCAGGCCGCTTTGAAATCTTTCCAGGATACTGGGGAAGCGGAATTTCTTGTGAGGAGAAATTCGACAACACTTTCTTTTATCTATAACACAAAAACTCTCGTGTCAGAGTAATTAATCCATGCTTATTCTTCTGACCAAACTCTTCCGCACGACGACGCTTTCCTGGGCAACATAGCAAGACTCTTATCAAGTATCGCACAAGGCTACACATGAAAGGCCATCGGCCCACCACTCTTTTAATAATCAAAGTTACTTTCCAGACCGTATTCGCGGGCTGATAGCTTGTACCCTAAACCTCTATCTTTTCTCTAACCCGTGGCGTTTTCCGACTACGTCGGCCTGATCATTAGCGACCGGGACTAAAGCTCAGCATGCACATGCAGGTAAGCAATTATCAACTTATAATCATTGGAAACGTAGGAAATACATCATTGCATGCGGAGTCTTCGCGGCTCTCTAACAATATCCTCGACGGTCTATTTCCAGAGCAGAAAGAATCTACAGTGTTCTAGACACCCCGTCTCTTTATCTTTGAGGTAGGCATTAATGCTCGAGTGAGGTCACAGACAAAAGGGGTTTGTTCAGGAGGCTTTGGTCGGCCTTACCTTAGTTTCAACGAAAAACCGCTCAAGGCAAGAAACCTTGAGCGGGGCTTGAGTTTGAAATTTATTATTTAATCGGTTGTGACACGAACTGCAGAAAATTACCATTTTGGGGTATCACCAAATCCCCATAACCGAAGTAACTTCCATCACTAGCGGTAAATTCCACCCCGATATCCACAGGATTTAAATTATACTGTTCGACCAGCATACGCCCATCTTCCATAAACGACACGCTGCCGGTAAGTTCCATTTCAATTTTGTAGCTATTAAGGTTATGGCCTGCATCAAATGTCAGACCATAAGCAGTCACATAAGGCGCATCCAAATATAGACTAACGTCAGCAGAAAGGGTTAGCTCGCCGTCGGAGTCGTCAATCCATCCCTCTACAGGATCATCACGATAGCCATCGCCATCATTGTCTGCGTACCGCATTCTCAGTATCTGCGGCCCAGTAAAACCAGGGTAATTAGCTCCAAACTGGTCATCAAACGGCGTACCTGGCGCCAATGTGATCGCAGCCATAATATCTATTGATGTGGACATTATCTGAGTCGGCCAAATATTAACTTTTACCCCCTTTTCAGGATCAACCTCGTCTGTCACGTCCGCCACCAAGGCTGCGGTCAAATAGGTGAATTTATGTTCGGGACATTCTTGCATGATCGGATCCGAGTGATCCAAAGGCACCTGAAAACTGCACCCTACACTAATACCGTTTACGTTCGGGTCAGAAGCCTGATCGGAGCGCTCGCCTTTCGAGATTATTTTAGCTGAGTTCGGTGAAGGCAAAACTCCATTTGGATCGAAGGCGGGATCACTGTTCGGATCATTTTCCTCAGAAGGACCATACTCTTGTGTGTTGTACTGATAAGAAAACGCATTGTTCGATTTAGTTGTGAAATTCGCAGCGGTGTTCCTTTCACTAAAAAAGTTGGCATTTGCATCCGACAGCGGTTTTGCGGTCAAAAGCTGGGGCACCGAACTGCTTTCTGTCGAGCCCCTAAAATACTGCACCAAATCCGGACCACCGGCGTCCATGTCAGGGCCGCCTCGAGCAACAATATATTTCCGATAACTACCATCTACTTCAAGGAATTCCATGGCGCCAAGCGTCTGTGTTTGTAAAGGAAGTCCAGAATCGTCACATATGGCATCTAAGCCACAGTCATAATTTTGGTTTGCAACAAATTGAGGATAAATCGTATTTACCTGCGATGAAGGAACAATATCATACCCGCCGGATCTCAATGTATATTTGTAGTAAGCGCCGTTATCCCATCCTCCATCAGGATAGAAAAGTAAACTCTGCGAGTTGACTTTCACGGTTCCATCCACGCTTTCTATAAAGCTTCCAGCGCTATCTACTTTTTCTACAATAAACGTGCTGCCCAAATCGATGCTTGAGGTTTCCATCGGCTTGGAGAACTGAACAACTATAGGCCGTTGTTTAGGTACATCTATAACCGGAACCCAGTCGTCTTGTTCCTGCACATCCGCTGGAGTGCCGTCGGAAATCCCAGGCATACCACCCGCGCATCGTCCTGCTCGACCGCTGGAGAGATCGATCGTGGGCGCCTCCAAAACGCACGGGTAGCCCGGATATACTGCTAGAATTACCGGAGCATGATTGACTAGCTCGTCTCTCACTTCGGTCCCGGTAGCAGGTCTTACGACAGTCTTATTCTGTACCAACGTTGCCAACTCAAAACTTTGGTCCAAAGCCGATATACGGTTTCCCGCAAGATCGGTTATCCCGGATTCTAATTGGATTCGATACGAGGTCGGTGAGTTTTCTAAGCTATAAGACAGCGGTTTTCTCGGTTTAATAACCACCGAACTACCGTCGACATGTGCTTTAGCATCGATTTCCAACCCGTTTTCATAAAGTGTTACTTGGCCATCAAGGCTTTGTGGGTCAATAGGCTCGTCAAAGTTAAATACAATAGGATCGCCAGACTTTTGAAGTTCGGTGTTTGCACCCGGCATCCAGCTCTGTAGTGTCGGAGAAACCGTATCTTCGGCTATCTGCGGTGGGTTATTCTGATCTTTATAAGACTGCAGTTGGAAGCTCAACATCCCGTAGCCGTATTCCTGGCCCAGAATGTTCGGCTCCACCATGCTTACCGCATCCAGGTTCAGTACGCCTGCCTCAGGATCCACCTCGGCAAGGCCAACCAACTCAATGTGCAGCAGGTCCTGGGTGAAGGCGCCGTTGGCGCGCGCTTCGCTAGTGGCGATGCCCACGTCCATCAGCAGATGCACGATACGCAGAGCATCCGGGTTGTTTTCGGCGTAGGGGTTCGGTACCAGGTAGCCGCTGGCGTCGGACAGCACGGTCATGGTGACGTCGCCGGAGCCAAAGCCGGCCGGTACTTCACCGCCGATCAGGATCGGATTGATTGCCGCGCCCTTGAGGACGGTGCCTTTGGGCAGGCGGATCGGGGTGACGTCGGTGTAGGTGGTCACATCCGCCAGTTCTGCGCGCACCACTTCGGCGCTGGCCTGGGTGATATTTTTGTTTTCGCCCAGCAAGGTACCGTTGACGGGCACTTCGTTCACCGGCTTGCCGGTAAGGCGTGAGGTGCTGCCCTGGGTGAGTTTCTGCACCAGGATCGCCGGTTCACGGCCGGGGGAAGAGTCTTTCGGTGTGAAGGTGTAGCTCTCGGTGCCGAAAGTCTCGCCGTAGGTGCTGGTCAGGTCCGCGGTGATGTCCAGCGTGTAGGTTTCGCCGGCGTTCAGGTATTCGGCGTCCGGGTCCACGGTCATGTAGGCGCCGTCGATCAGCAGCGTGGCGTCCACCGGGTCACCGGCGCTGTCGCGCAGCACGACGGTGTTGCCGTCGCCGTAGGTGGCGGTGGCACGATCGATGGGCTGGGTGAACTGGAAACGGAAACTGGAGAAATCCATCACCGGTTCCATGGCCGAGCCGTCCGGCATGCGCCGGCTGATTTCAAAGGTGTCTTCTTTCACCACGAGGTTTTTCGGGCCTTCGTGCAACGGCCGCGTGGTGAAGGTGAGAGTCTGGTCCTTGGCGACGCCTTTGCGCAGACGCAGATCCTCGATTACCACGGTGTAGGTCTGGTTGGGCTTCAGGTCCTCGTCGGGCTGCAGCAGCACATTGTTGGGCTCGCCGGCCACGGATTCCGGCGTGACGGCGACCATGGTGCCGCTCTGCGCGTCGCCTTCGTAGACGGTGATCGAATTCTGGGCTTCGCCCAGATTCACGGCGCTGGAGAAGCGCAGCACCACCGGCGCGGCGGTGGAGATTTCCTCCTGGCCGTTATCGGGATAGGCGTAGAGCAGCGCCTGGTTGTCGCCCTCGCCCGGGTTGCTGCCGAAGTCATCGACAGGTGAATCGCCGCCGTCACCGCCACAGGCGGTAAGCAGCATCGCGGTGCCGAGCATCGCGACGGAGGACAGCAGCATTCCTTTCCGCTTGATGTATTTCGTTTTCATGGTGCCCCCTTAAAACTGCATGCTGATGGAGCCGGCGAAGACGTTGACGTCGCCTTTGGTTTCCACCACGTCGTCGTTCAGTGCGGTCGGCTGGCTGGATACGATCCGGAACTCCCGCTGGTCCATCAGGTGGTACTGGTAGCCGAAGTCCAGACGCAGCGGATGCTTGAGGCCGTAGACGTGGTCGAAGGTGGCGCTTATGCCCAGGCCGATCACGGTGCGGTCGGAATCCAGGTAGTTCACTTCCGGGTTCACGTCGTTGGCGAGCGGTGATTCCTCGAACGCCACGCCACCGGTGAGGGTGTAGGTGTCGTTCAGGTAGTACTCGGCGCCGATGCGCGGAATGACGATGTCGTCGAACTCCAGACCCAGGTTGTTCTTGACCGTGTCGTTGTTGAGCTCGTCTTCCAGGGCGGACCACTCCTGCATTTCCACCGCCAGGCCCAGGCGCCATGTGTCGCGCTGGAGCTGCATGCCCAGGGTGTAGATGTTGGGCTGGTAGGAATCCACGGTGGCGATGTCGATGAACAGGCCGGGATCCGGGATGGTGCCGGGAATGATGGTGTTGGCGTTCACTTCCACGGCGGAGTCGGAGTAGCCCTTGAACGCGAACGCGGTTTCCAGGCCGTCGTACCAGCACTGAGCGTCCGGGCAGAAGGTCTCTTCCCAGTCGAAGTTGAAGCTGATGATCGGCCGGATCACCGGCTTGGCGGAGACGTTGAGTTCCTCGTACTCGGTCTCGCCGGCCAGGTTGGTCTGCGCCACCAGGGACGCCTCGGACTTGAGAGTGACCTTGGTGCCGACGCCGATGTCCAGACCGCGCCAGATGTGGGTGCCCACGCCGATGCTCAGGAACAGCGGCTGGCGGCCGTAGTTGAAGTACTGGCCGTCCGGATCGGTGCGGGAGCCGAAGGCGAGCAGCTCGTCACCGAACTTCTCGGAGCCGATCATCACGCCCAGGTACATGGGCTGGCCCAGCTCGGTGAGATCACTGAGGTCCGCTTTCAGGCCCAGCAGCACCTGTTGGGTGGGGTCGTCCTGCACGGTGTAGGTGCCGAACTGCTGGCTGTCCGCCTTGAGGTTGTGCTCGGCGTGCATCAGGCCGGCGGTGAGCTCGCTCTTGGTGCTGTGCGCCAGGTAGGCCGGATTATAATACGCGGTGGAAACCTGCGTATTAAACATGGAAAGCGCTTGCGCGGACGCGATGTCCGTGGGCAGCAAGCCGTAGGTGGTGGCGGTGTTGCCCATATTCGCCAGGGAGATAGCGGGTGCCAGCAATAGGGTGCTGGCGCACAGCCCGGTCTTCAAATAAGGAAGCGGTCGCATGCGGATTTTCCCTCCGATTTGTTTGTTGTTCTCTATTGTTCGCGGGTGTTCGCCGCAAACAGTCGTTATTGGTTTTATGTCCCGAACTGTCCATGAACGGGAAAGGCACCCACGGGATGGTGCAACTGCTGAGGCTATAGGGGCGCCAATGACGTCGGACACAAGAAAACGTGAAAACAAGTGTTTCAAAAAACGAAAAAATGCCGGAAACGCCCTATTCATGGTCCTGACCAAACGGTCACATTTTATGGTGACAGACACTTTTTGCCGGTTTTGAGACCCTAAAAAGCCCCAACTCTATGAAAAAGTAAACAAAAAAATAAACAAAATAGACCTCTTTTATTTACTTTGTTTTGTGCGGCAGGTCCGCCCTTTGTGGCAGCCGCAAAACGCCGATCCGGCGCTATCAAAATGCCATCATGTTTACAGGTGTTACCAGACGAAACACTTGCCCTGGTCGTCGCTGCTTTTTTCGCTCCGTGCCAGACTTTTTTGTAACAGAGCGGTGGCGAAGACCGCTCTTTTTTCCGGGAAACGCCCGTGCCGCGCGGCTTCGAGAGGAAGGAAAAGCGGTTTTAAGTGGCGGCGGCGAAAGCGTAGTCAAACGGTTGTCTTGTGTTATAGTTTTTTAAGAACTGTCCAAGGATCGGTAAAAAACACCTTAACGGGACGGGTGCTGGGCCCCCGGGGCGGGCTTATGCCCGGAGGGGATCAAAACCCCGAAGAACAACAAAAGGTGGAAGGAACCGCTGTACCGTTTTGTGTATCGGTTCCTTAAAAAAGGATTCGACGATGAAACGGATAGCTGATCTCAGTGTGTTTGTGTCGGTCGTTAAGGCAGGCAGTCTTTCCGAAGCGTCCAATGATCTGGGTCTATCCGTGGCGTCCATCAGCAAGTATATATCGCGCATCGAGCAGGAGCTCGGGGTGCGGGTGCTGGTGCGCAACGCGCGGGGACTCAGGCTCACCAGCGAGGGACAGGCGCTGTATGTGCGGGTGGACAGCCTGCTCAGCGAACTGAACAAAGCGATCGCCTACGTCAGTGCTTGCCGGGACGTTCCCCGCGGCGTTCTCAAGGTGAGTTCCACTATCGGGCTGGGGCGCAATCGTATCGCGCCCCTGGTGTCGGAATTTTCCAAGCTGTACCCCGACGTGACGGTGCAACTGTCGTTGGGCGACCGCTATGTGGACATGGTGCTCGACGACGTGGACGTGGCGATCTCCATCGGCGCGCCGGACGACGCCTCCCTGGTGGCCAAGCGGTTGATGAGCAATCCCTGCTGCGTGTGCGCTTCGCCCGCCTACCTGAAAGGCCGCAAGGCGCCCCGTCACCCCAAGGACCTGAAACGGCACGACTGCCTGATTCTGGATTGCCACGGCTCCTTCAAGGATCAGTGGCGGCTGGAGGACGAGTACGGCGGCCAGCATCATGTCAAAGTGTCCGGCAACCTGATCACCGATAACAGCGAGACGCTGCGCGAGTGGGCGCTGAAGGGCTACGGTGTGGCGCTGAAGAGCCGCTGGGACATCGCCGAGCACCTGGAGCGCGGTGAGCTGGTGCAGCTGATGCCGCGTTACCGGGCGCCGGATCTGGACTTCTACATGGTCTACACCGGGCGCGACCTGCTGCCGGCGAAGACCCGGGCCTTCATCACCTTCCTGGAAGAAAACGTGGAGCGTCTGAAAAAGCCGATCTCGGATTCCGCGTAGGGGGTCTCAGGCGTAGGCTTCCAGCGGGCGCTCCAGACGCCGCACCCAGGGCAGCACCTGCGCGCCCAGGCGCAGCCGCAAGTCCTGGGGGTGAATGGACAGGCGCAACGTGCGTCCGCTGGCCAGCGCCGCCAGGTAATTACCCCGGTTGAACAGATTCAGGCTCCAGGCGCGCAGCGCGGTGTCGGCTTCAAAGCCCAGCAGCGGCATGGGGTGAAAGCGCTGTTCGCGGGCATCGTGGATGCCGCCCAGGGTTTCGTAATAGCGGAACGGCAGCGCCGCCAGCCGGCGTTTGTTGACTGCCCCCAGCGCCCAGGCCGGCGGCACATAGAGCGGCCCGGGTGTGAGGCCGTGCTCCACGAACCAGCGATGACAATCCTGAATCAACGCGATGATGCGCTCTTCATCCAGAGACAGATGCTCGGCCGCATCGCGGGAAATGAACGCGCTGTGCAAACGGTGGTGCAGGCTTTTCGGCGTGTCGCAGCGGTGCCGCCAGCCGTGGCCGGCGAGCGGGTAGCCGCGCTCGCTGAGGTCGCGCAGCCAGTCCAGGTCGGCGGCCCGCCAGTCCTTGCCGGGTACCACCAGCAGCGTCACCGCCGCCGGCGGCAGCCAGGCAAGCTGCTCGAGGATGTCCGAGACCCGCTCACGGGTCTCCGGCATCACATCGTGAATCGAGATCAAACCGCTTAAGGCCATCTCAGAGCTCCGGGCGGGCGGTGCTCAAACGGCGCAGCACGGCCAGCGTCGGCGACGGCCAGCGCTTGGGCAGCAACGGCGCCTGGCGGGCGCAGTGGCCGAGCACCTGCAGCCAGGTGTCCATAGCGCGCTGGTTCATGGTGAGGGCGGCGTGGCGGGCCTGTTCGGCACGCTCGCGGCGCTGGGCCGGGCTCTGTGCCTGCAGGCGCGCCAGGATGTCGCCGAGGCTCTCGCCCTCTTCCATGATCGCCAGCCCGCGGGCCAGCTCCGGCCACTGGTTGATGCCGCAGGCCGGCGTGGTGATCACCAGCCGCTGCCGGGCCATGGCTTCCAGGGCCACGGTGCCGAACGCCTCCACCACCGACGGCAGCACCAGCACCTGGGTGGCGTCCAGCTGATCCACCACCTGTGCCCGGCTGCACCAGCCCAGGAAGGTGAGGTTGGGCAGACGGCGGGCCTGCTCCTCCACTTTTTCCCGCAGCGGGCCGTCGCCGGCCACGGTGAACCGGCAGTCCGGCCGCTGGGCCGCCAGCGCCAGGAAGCGTTCGATGTTTTTTTCCGCCGCCAGCCGGCCCACGTAGAGCACCGAATTCAACTGCTCCGCCAGCGGCTGCGGCGGCCGCTCGACGAATTCCGGGCCCAGCGGCGTGCCCACCAGTTGCGGGTGGCGGGCGCCGGCGGCTCGGGCGTCGGCGATCAGGCTCTCACAGATGGTGGCCACCGCGCTGCTGCCCTGGAACAGGGTGCGGTTCACCCAATTCAGCAGGCCGCCGGCCAGGCGCGCCAGACGCGGGCCCCAGTACAGCCGCACCAGGCTGTCGTAGTCGGTCTGGAAGGTCACGCACACCGGGATGCCCAGTTTGCGCGCCACCCAGAACGCGCCCAGGGAGAAAATCCCGGGCCCGGGCACCACGATCACATGGGGTTTCATCTCCCACACCAGGGCGGTGAGCTCGCGCATTTTCGGCAGGAACAAGCGCTGGGTGGGATCGCCGGGGATCGGCATGGACAGCCCCTGGCAGGGATGGGGGTCCTCCAGGCTGGGGGATACCAGCTCCGCCCGGGCCACCACCCCGTCCAGGTGGGCGACCAGGTCCTGAAAGTAGGCGCCGACCCCATTGCGGCCTTTCATGGCGTCGACGACGAACAGTACGCGCAGGTCTTTTGTTTTCATGGTCGTCAGTATCCGCACCGCGTGTGTCGTATTTATGACACCCCTAGCCTAGCACGGTTCAGTCACCGGGTCGGGGGTAGCCGAAACGGTCGTAGACCCAGCCGAAGGTCGCCGCCAGGCGGGCCCGGTCGACGCCCAGATTCTCCAGGGAGTAGCGGTGACCGCTGCGGTAGGCGGCGGCGCGGCGGTCCTCGCCCTCCAGAAAGGCGCGGTACCCCGGCGACGGGGTCCAGCCGAAGGTCCGGTAAAATCCTCTTACACTCTCACCGGGCGCCGCCGCCAGGGTTTCCATCACCGACAGCGCTCCGCGCCCCTCCGGCAGGGCGTCGAGCTGTTCGAGCAGGTGCCGGTAGTAGTAATCGAGCATGGCCAGAAAGCCCTCGCGCCAGTAGTCGGCGGTGTCGCGGCCGTCGAACAGCTTGCCGCCGATGACGATGGAGTTGATCTGCGACGGCACCGCAGCGGTGGGGTTGCGCAGGCAGCCGATAAAGCGGGCGTCGGGAAAGGCCTCCGCCAGGGTGGCCATGAACGGCGTGAACGAGGGGTTCTTGGACAGGAAGGTGCGGTGCTCACCGTGGAAGTACAGGTGGCGCTGCACGAAACGCCGGTAGGCGGCCATCAGCCGCTGCTTCTCCGCCGCCGGCAGATCCCGGTCCGCGTAGGTGAGGCGCCACAGCGCCGGGTCCGGCACCGCCAGGACCAGCAGAAAGCAGCCCAGCACCGGCAGCAGCGCCAGATAGTCCTCTTCCGGATCGCGCAGGCCGGTCTGGTGGACGTCGTCCAGCCCGCCCAGCACCCACCGCTCCAGACGGAAGAACAGCCGGCTCAGCGGCGCGCCGACCAGGGCGTCCAGCCGCCCCACCCCGCGCCAGAAGCAGCGCTGGGTGATGGACGGCGCGAAGATCAGCTCCCACAGGGCCGTCGTGGTGAAGCGCTCACTGTCGCCGGCCAGCAGCCGGTGCAGGAAGGTGGTGCCGCTGCGCGGCACGCCCACCACGAACAGCGGCTCGCGCACCCGTACCCGGCGGAAGTCGGGAAACAGCAGGTAATCGAGCAGCAGCCCGGCGCCGTTGATCGCCTGCAGCAGCACGAACAGCGGCCAGAACAGCGCCATCACCAGCCAGCGGCGAAACGACACCCCTTTCAGCGTGCCGCCGTAATCCGGACACCAGGAGCGCACGAACAACCGCGCGTAGGCTTTTAACAAAGCACCCATAGCTTTCCACTTCCGTCGAAGACGCGCCGACACTAGCAGCAAA
>Ga0208014_1000753_pt1 | contig 11883 bp, 10 predicted proteins | sample 25_taG_FD_184099 | JGI IMG/M metagenome (GOLD analysis project Ga0208014, IMG submission 184099) | Marine viral communities from Cariaco Basin, Caribbean Sea - 25_WHOI_OMZ (SPAdes) (version 2) | ecosystem: Environmental > Aquatic > Marine > Oceanic | place: Caribbean Sea: Cariaco Basin...
TAACGCCGCGGCTTTCATAGCGTGTGTCATTTTCATCAGGTATATCTACAAACTCTAAAACATAAGCAAGGCCTGAGCAACCCGCTGTACGGATACCAACTCGAATACCTTCACCTTTGCCGCGATTGTCCAAAAAGTCTCGAACATGCTGAGCGGCGCGTTCTGTCATTTCAATCATGCCAACTCCCATTGACTATTAATCGTAAATATCAATAAATAAACTATGTAAACTGGCAAGCGAAATTACGAGTTTGCCAAAATAATATGCTAATAGTTTTTAGAAAATAAAAGGTGACAATTACATAAGTGTCATTGTCACCTTTTTAGCGTTAGTAGCCATTTGATGTATTACTACTTTAGCATTGCTAACAAAACACAGCGCAGACGCTAGTAGGTTTGGCTTAGATAGTAGCTTCTTCTGCCGCTGCTGCTACGCCATGCTTACCTTTATAGTCGCTAATAGCGGCTTTAATGGCATCTTCTGCAAGTACAGAGCAATGCACTTTTACTGGTGGTAACGCTAGTTCTTTAGCGATATCGTTGTTTTTGATTTCGCCAGCTTGATCCAAGCTCTTACCTTTTAGCCACTCAGTAACGAGCGAGCTTGAAGCAATTGCTGAACCGCAGCCATAAGTTTTAAAGCGTGCATCTTCGATAATACCGTTATCGTCGACTTGGATTTGTAGACGCATTACATCGCCACAGGCTGGGGCACCGACCATACCGGTACCAACGTTTTTGGCGTTTTTGTCAAGATTACCAACGTTGCGTGGGTTTTCGTAATGATCAATAACTTGGTCACTATAGGCCATGGGGTTTTCTCCTAGTTAGATGATGAGTAATCGCGTATTAACTTTAAATATCTAACTACTCATCGATAATTGGGGTCAAACATTTAGTTAATAAAAACTGGATTTATAATTGTCTGATCAATCGTTTAATAAATATATTTGAAGCTATATTACTGTCTGTACTTGATTTTAGTGCTCAGCCCATTCAACTGAATTCAAATCAACACCTTCTTGGTACATATCCCAAAGTGGCGATAGGGCACGTAGTTTATCAACAGCTTCATGCATTTGCTTGATAACAGTGTCGATGTCTTCTTCAGTCGTATAACGACCAAAGCTGAAGCGGATTGAGCTATGCGCCAATTCGTCTGGGCGACCGATAGCACGTAGTACATATGATGGCTCAAGTGTCGCTGATGTACAGGCTGACCCTGATGATACCGCTAAGTCTTTCAGAGACATCATCAATGACTCACCTTCGACAAAGTTAAAGCTGATGTTCACAATATTTGGTACGCTGTTCTCAAGATCGCCGTTTAGGTAGATCTCTTCGATATCTTGTAGACCATCCCACAATTTTTGACGCAGTTTTGCTGCATGTGCGTGATCTGCTTCAAAGCTTTCATTGGCTAAAGCAAATGCTGCACCAAGCCCAACGATTTGATGCGTTGGTAATGTACCTGAACGCATACCGCGCTCATGACCACCGCCATGTTGCTCTGCTTTTAGGCGAATACGTGGCTTACGACGAACAAACAATGCGCCGATACCTTTAGGGCCATAAGCTTTATGACCTGAGAAGCTCATCAAATCGATCTTCATTTCTTCAAGATTGATTTTTACTTTACCAACAGACTGTGCGCCATCAACATGGAAAACTACGCCCGCTTCGCGAGTGATTTCACCAATCGCTGCAACATCAGTAATCGTACCAAGCTCGTTGTTAACCATCATGAGAGATACCAAAATCGTATCATCACGTAGGGCTTCTTTTACTTGCTCTGGCAAGATAAGACCTGTGCTTGGTTGGGGCTCAAGATACGTAATCTCAAAACCTTCTTGCTCAAGTTCACGGCACGTATCTAGCACGGCTTTGTGTTCAATCTTACTAGTGATGATGTGCTTACCACGAGACTGATAAAAGTGAGCCGCGCCTTTAATGGCTAAGTTATCAGATTCAGTTGCACCAGAAGTAAAGACGATTTCGCGTGGATCAGCGTTGATGACTTCAGCAACTTGTCCGCGAGCGGTTTCTACGGCTTCTTCTGCTTGCCAGCCGTAGCCGTGCGAGCGCGAGGCTGGATTACCAAAGATGCCATCTACTGTCAGATATTCGCTCATCTTAGCAGCTACTGATTTAGCAACTGGTGTGGTGGCGGCATAATCTAAGTATATAAGGTTGTTATGTTGGCTCATGCTGGGTTTGCCTCGCTGTTCGATAGAGTAATGGTATTGATGTCTTTTATGGAAATGTCTTTTGTAGAGTTGTGCTGACGTTCTGATACTGACTGCACGTTTTCCATATCTAATAATTGCGCTAATGTTATATTTTTCAAGTACTGTTCAATATGATTTGATAGTGCACACCATAGGTCATGGGTTAGGCACATTGTACCACCTTGACAGTCACCGCGTCCTTCACACTGCATCGCATTAACGGATTCATCGACAGCAGATATGATGCTCATCACATCTATCTCGTTCAATGGCTTGGCTAGGTGATACCCACCAGCTGCACCGCGAATACTGGTCACAAGGCCGCGTTTGCGCAGCTTGGAGAATAACTGTTCGAGGTAGGAGATAGAAATTGACTGCCGTTTAGCGATATCAGATAGAGATACTGCGCTCTCTTGTTGACTGGTCTGTAATGCCAAGTCTAGTAAAGCGGTAACGGCATATCTGCCTCGAGTAGTTAAACGCATGTGTTATCTCCAAACTTTTATGTCATTTTTATTTAACAACGATCTTGGAAAGGGATAGATACAGTCAATAATACATCAATATAAAAACTGTCAATCATATCCGTTCAAGTTGTGTCTTATCGTTATTAAACAACAGATGGTTAACCCGATGTGTGCAACGATTAGATCAATTATACTTAATCCTGAGTAATTTAGTCAAGATTAAAGTGTGGTTAAATGGTTAATCGAGCTTATCGCTATAATTGATAAAAACAATGGTGTTCGGGATGTATGTATGAGCGGGGAGAAAGATCTTATTTTTAACACTTCGATATTGGCTAATTTATGAGTTAAACGTTAGTTATAGTAATATCGAACAAGCCAGAATGGAACAATCTAGGGAAAAAATGAGCGTCCAGTACCTGCAATAGGCACTGGACGCTCATTTGTATCTGAAATCATAGTTTGGTAAAAATCAATTAATAAAAGCTAGGTTCGATTAAAATCAGCTCATCAATAGTGCGATGACTGAGCCAATCATAACAACCAGCGCCACCACTGTGACAATCATAAAGGTCTTTTGCTTACTCTGTAGTTCTTTGACTGTGGTTTCAAGCTCGCGGTTCTTGATGGTTAATGTATTGATTTGGGTCTGCTGTTCTTTGATACGCTCTTTATAATGGTCTTTCTTTTCCGCCATTTCAGCATCGGTCGGTTTGGTTTTAGCTTTGCCACCTTTTATCTTTCTAATTAGACCTTGGATTAAGCTGCCGAGACCAAGCTGCATAATGAATTGTTTGACCAGCTGCACTTGAACGGATTCACCGCGCATCTGTAATTTTTCGGTCGTCTCTCTATCGTGAGTGGTGATGGCATTAATCACTTGAATGCTATAAGCATTGATAACGACATCAGGTTCGCTACGACCAACAGGCAACTGAGCATCTAAGAGTACGCCTTTGGTACTAAATGTGGCAAAAACCTCAACATGAGGCAAATATAAGCGCAATGCTACAACTGTACCTTGTTTGGCAAGTGGATAAGCGGCTTTACGTAGTTCAGGATCCAAACGTAACAATAGTGTCAGCGCCGACTCGATGAACACCAGAATAATATTAAGAAGAGAGTGAGACAACGTAGAACGCTTCATGTAAATAATCCATTTTTTTTATTTAGCAAGTTTTGCGTAAAAATAAACTTAAGTTTATTTTTACGCAAAACTTGCAGTGATATTTTGCTTATAGTAACGCCTTTATAATAAAAAGTAACGCTAGTTTCTGTCAGTGGTAAAATTATTACAGTACAATCTAGCAGTCGATAAAGACACCAAAATTTATGACTGGTAATGCACAGGCACCAACTGACAACTGTTTTAAAGAATAAACAAATAAGTTGATTCATTGTTTGAATGAGGGCAGTTTGCCTGTATAGAGGTTACAGATGTTTTGCGTAACATTGGGTGTCAAATACGTAGTTGATGGCACAAAAAGATGTAAAATCGCTTGCACTCCTTATGCTGCCTTGATATAAAGACGATAACAAAGCGAAACCTGTTAATACGCCAGTCAGGTAGTTTTTATTGCGTAAGTACCACGAGAGCGTTACAATGCTTGGCGTGAGCGTTTATTACCCCCTTAAACTTGAAGGAAATTTTATGAATAAGTCAGAATTAATTGATAGCATCGCAGACAAAAGTGGTCTAAATAAGACTCAAGCTGGTGATGCTTTGAATGCTGTTATGGAAAGTGTTGGCGAAGCTTTAGAAGCTGGCGATAGCATCTCTCTAGTTGGCTTTGGTACTTTTAGCGTAAAAGACCGCAAAGCACGTACTGGCCGTAACCCTAAGACTGGTGAAGAGCTAAGCATCCCTGCAAGCAAAGTACCAAGCTTCAAAGCTGGTAAAAACCTAAAAGAGCGTTTGAACTAAGCCGCTCCATGGTAGATGGTCGCTTTGGCTGATGTCATAAGCTAAGCACCGAAAAAGCACCTAAATATTAGGTGCTTTTTTTGTCGCTATAGTTTATCTCATACAACGTGAATATTTTGAGTATATACGAAAAATCACGTATCATAGGGCGCGCGATAGATGCGTTGTTTAAATAAGGTATTGTCACTGAACCTTGTTTCCCCTAATAAAATGTACACTTTCTTCCTCTTACCATTGCCGGCTTAAATAGCATTGATATTAGCAGGTCGCACTCAACAGCTCCTAACAGTATTACAATGGTTTTTCATCAATATAGGTTAATAAAGCAGAGATAACTATGGATAAATTGCGCGATTTCTTAAAAAGCTGGCCAGGTCGCATTTTATTGATTTTATGCCTATCGCCACTGGCTCTATTGGGTGTCGAAAGCTATTTTGGCGGTGGCGTTGATCCCAACCAAATCGCTCAGGTGGGTGAGGCAAGCGTAGGGTTGTCCGAGTATCAGACTGCCGTCAATAACCGTCGTAGCGAAATACTAGAGCAAGTTGATGATGCCAGTTTATTGAATGAAGACGTACTGCACGAGCAGGTACTAAAAGGTCTGATTGATCGTACATTGCTAGAGCAGCAAGCAGGTAAGCTTGGCATGACAGTCTCTGATGACACGATCAATCGTTTGCTGCGTGAAGAAGACATATTCAAAGATGCTGATGGGAACTTTTCTAACGATCAGTTTGCAAACTTTTTGCGTCAGCGTGGCATGACTAAAAACCAGCTGTTTGCAGAGTTTCGTAATCAGTTAAGCTTGGATCAGTTGAATGCTAGTATCGTTGGTACAGCCGTCTATCCAATGCAGGCAGTTAGCCAATTGATCGACTTGCAACTGGAATCACGCAACGTCTGGGTACATCGTTTTGATTGGCAGGACTATGCTGATCAGGTCAAACTGAGCAAAAATGACATTCAAGCATATTATGATGCCAATAAAGACACCTTAAAAAGCGCGGCAATGGTTAACTTGGCTTATCTTCAGCTTAGCCCGCAGACCATCAAAGTCGATGATGTGACAACAGAAGAGTTGCAGCAGCAGTACGAAGCGTATAAGCAAGGTCTGGCTGCTGATGATGAGCGCAGAGTGAGTCAAATTCTGTTAACAGGTGATGATGCTAAGGCAAGAGCAGATAAAGTTAAAGCTCGCTTGGCTAAAGGCGAGTCTTTTGCTGCTGTGGCCAAAGCAGAATCGGATGATCCTTCAGGAGAAACAGGCGGTGATATTGGACGCTTTAATCCGTCAGTATTTGGTGGTGACGCCGATGCCGTTGAAAAAGCACTAGAAGGCTTGAGCGTTGGAGATGTGACAGCCCCTATCAAGACCAGCTTTGGCTATCAAATATTCACAGTCACCGAAGATAATGGCAAAAAGATTCCAAGTCTCGATAGTATGCGTGCAGAGCTGACTGCTAAGGCAAAAGAGTACAAGCGTCAAGAAGTCTACGCGGATAAAGTAACCTCGATTAATGATTTGGCAGCAGATGGCTTTAGTATCGAAGATATTGCGCAGCAAGAGAATGTCACGTTAAAACGTATCAAAGATTATCGTAAAGAAAACAACAAATCAGTATTATCGCAACCAGCAGTGATCAAACAGGCCTTTGACGAATTTACGATTCAAGATCAGGCCGTAACGGCAGGTATAGAAGTTGGTAACGGTACGGTATGGGTACAACCAAGCAACTATCGTCCTACGACCACACTGAGCTTATCTAGTGCAACGCCAAGAATCACTCAGATATTGCGTCAGCAAAAAGCCACAGCCTTGGCGCTAAAAGAAGCGAAAGCTGTCGCTGCTGGTATCAAAACGCCAGCTGATATTGCTAAGCAGTCGGTAAGCTTGCAATCTTTGGGTGAGATCAATCGTCAAACAACGTTGCTGACTGATAAAGAGCGTGGATTGGCCTTTAGCAAGCAAGCTGCCAATGATAGCGTAGTTGCGCTCGCTAGTGAGACTGAAGCAGGTGCAACGCTATTGGTTGGTGATCGCATCAAGACTGAGCAGCAGTCACCACTATCTGATATGCAAAGAGCGCAAACGGCCAGCATCATTCGTGATAACTTAGGTCAAGACCAGCTGCAAGACTACTTAGATTATCTACGTATGGTCTATCAGGTTGAGATTAACGAAGCCAACATGGCAAATGCACAAGGGCGCTAAGCGTTCGTTGTATGGTTACTCTTAATTGTTAAACGTAAAAAAGCCACTGTAGCGATACAGTGGCTTTTTTATGTTGTTCATCAGATAAACTAGAAATGAATAACAGTGTTAAGTATAAGTAGTGCTATTCATGCCAGTTTGCAACATGCTATAGGAGCATTTAGTGGCGGAAATGACGCATGCCAGTAAATACCATCGCAATACCGTGCTCATTAGCGGCTGCAATGGTCTCATCATCACGCATAGATCCACCTGGCTGAATGATAGCAGAGATACCCACTTCAGCAGCATTATCGATGCCGTCACGGAATGGGAAGAAGGCATCTGAGGCCATAACGGCACCTTCAGTGGCCAGTCCAGCATGCTCTGCTTTGATAGCAGCGATACGCGCTGAGTTAACACGGCTCATTTGACCCGCGCCAACGCCGATAGTACGCTGACCTTTCGCGTAAACAATGGCATTCGATTTGACATATTTTGCCACATTCCAGCTGAACAGTAGATCTGCCACTTGCGCTTCAGTTGGTTGTACGTCAGTGACGATTTTTAGATCGTTTGCCGTAATCAAACCAAGGTCTTGCTCTTGTACGAGTAGGCCACCATTGACGCGTTTGTAGTCAAGCTGACTATCACGTTTGTCTGGAGCTGGTAGTTCACCACATACCAATACGCGTACGTTTTTCTTAGTAGCAGTCGCTTCAAGCACACCGTCTTCAATGCTAGGCGCAATGATAACTTCTACAAATTGATTATCGATAATAGCTTTTGCAGCAGCAAGCGTCAGTGGACGGTTGAATGCAATGATACCGCCAAAAGATGACTCAGGATCAGTGCTAAAAGCAGTGCGATAAGCAGCTACTTGGTCATTATCAACCGCGACACCGCAAGGATTGGCATGCTTAACGATCACACAAGCTGGTGCACTAAAGGCTTTAACACACTCAAGGGCTGCGTCAGTATCGGCGATATTATTATATGACAGCGCCTTACCTTGTAATTGCTTAGCCGTAGCAATAGAAGCTTGCTGGCTCTTTAAAGGCTGGTTTTCAGTGTAGAAAGCAGCGTTTTGATGTGGGTTTTCGCCATAGCGAAGATCTTGCGCTTTTTCTAGCTGTACATTAAATGTACGTGGGAAGTTTTCTGGCTCTTGCGTCTCATTGACACGGCTGCCTAAGAAGTTGGCAATCATACCATCGTACTGCGCAGTATGCTCAAAGGCTTTAACCGCTAAATCATAGCGTAGAGCTGTTGTCAGTTCAGTACCACCATCTAAAGCAGTCAGTACACGGTTATAATCAGCAGGATCGGTCACGATGCCGACATGGGCATGGTTCTTTGCTGCTGAGCGTACCATGGTAGGGCCACCGATATCGATATTTTCGATAGCATCGTTCATCGTCACGTCAGCACGCGCAATCGTCTCAGCAAATGGATATAAATTTACCACAACCAAGTCAATACGCTCGATTGCGTGCTCATTCATGACAGCATCGTCTGTACCACGACGTCCCAAGATACCACCGTGAATTTTAGGGTGCAGAGTTTTAACACGGCCATCCATCATCTCAGGAAAGCCCGTATAGTCAGACACTTCCGTCACAGCGACATTATTTTCTGTAAGTAATCGATAAGTACCGCCAGTAGAGAGTAAGCCAAAACCTGCTTTGATAAGGCCTTGAGCAAACTCAACGATATTGGATTTATCAGAGACCGAGAGTAGGGCAAGTGGGGTTGTACTCATAAAAAATCTTCCATAAAAAAAGCCTGACGTAAACGTCTGGCAAGGTGATGATGGCAATAACGGTAGACTATATCGTGATAGATAAAGCCATGCACATTCAATTGCCATGCATGATGATTAGTAATAATGGGTGAGCTCATATAGCAGTGCTACATTAAGTCGTAAGTTTTGAGTTTTTTGCGTAAAGTGCCACGATTGAGGCCTAATATTTGTGCACACTTGGTCTGATTGCCTCGAGTTTTCTCTAGAACTACTGACAATAGAGGCTCTTCGACTTGCTTTAAGATAAGCTCGTACAAGTCGGTAGGCATCTCATCACCTAGCATAGCAAAATACTGGCGAACGACGCGTTCAACATGTACACGCAAAGGCTGCTGTGTGCTATTCGCAGCACTTTCTAACGGGAACTCAACATCGTGAGCGACATGGTGATGATCTTCTTTATTATAGTCGGCAGGATGCTCAGAGCTCTTAGCAAAATGATGGGCATGATGCTGTGCATGAGGTGCCATAAGATAATATCCTTGAAATGAAAAAAGAGTCAAACCATAAGATGTCAGAATAATAGTATATCAAATTAATATCGTCTAGCGCTGACAGATTGACGGCAATCTTAAAGTCAGCGATATGTCAGGCTTATTCTATTGCTAAAAACAGTATTCAATAAAGTGGTATCATCGTAATTTCGCGAATTTGTGCATTGTCAACGGGTATGGTAAATAGTAGTTGTCTGTTATTACTAGCAGCTAGCTGGCTTGGCTTACCCAATAAATAGTTGTTAGGCGCTGCTATAAACTCTCCAATGAGGTTGTCTGTCCCATAAACACTGACTTTTATATTTGGATAGAGCTGTGCTTTTGTGCTTTGATTGTTCAAGGTCGCACTGATATCGCTAAACGCACCTGTTGTTTTAATTTGACTTGATCGATGACTTGGATTGGCGATAGTCAAAGCTGTCAGATCAGCGCTTGGCAAGCTACACGCCGCAATAGAGCATACCGTTTGGAGGCGCTGCGCATTGGCAGGGTTTTTGACTAATGTCTCTAGGTTAAACATAACATACTGCGCAGCAAGTAATAGTGCTAATACTAAGCATCCCAGTATCCAGAGAATAGATGCAATTGAATGTGTTGTGGATGTTGGTGCAAACTGTGCATGTACGTTGTTTGCACGTTCTGTAACAGAATTTTCTTCATCTCTAAGAGGCACACCCATATCTATCAGTAGTTGTGATAAATCTGTACTATCTGCTGATTTGGCTTCGCGTTTATTCTGTTCCTCAAGAAGTGCTTCTAGCCATGAGTTATCAGCTTTGTCATTGATACTAGCATGAATGTCATTGGCGGCAGTTGAGCTCAGTACTTCTTGAGTCATTGAGGAATGTTCTGTTGCAATACGATCGGTAGGGGTTGCTACAAATTGCTCTTGGCTTTTATTATTGGTTTTGGAAAATGTGATTGTCGAGTTGTCAGTTGTCGTGGCAGAGTTGGTATCGCTCACTTGCGTCAACCAAGCATCCATGCTGTCTAGTGAGTCGTATTCTACAATGCTGTCTTCTGGCTCATCGATATCCATATCATCATAGATCAAGTCGTCATGAATCAACATATCAGATGAACGTTTCTTATTGAGTGAGGATTTCGCAGTATTTGATATATTAGATGATTGATTACGATTATTGACAGAGCTCTCAAGTTGATTACTCAGCTTGGATTGAGCATTTTGATATGCTGTAGCAGTATGTTGATGTTGAGTGGAGGAGCTGTTGGAGGTATCAGGGGTTACGATAAGGTGTTGATTGACCGAAAAACTTTTTTGGCACTGAGTACAGTTAATAGTAGCGTTGGCTTTATTTAGTTGATTCTGTTGCACTTTAAAGCAAGCTTGGCAATGAGGACATTGAGTTTTTATTGGGGTGGTCATAGGGTCGAATCCAAAAAAGTATGGTTATCTATACCGCTTAGCCACTCACCAACAGCTACCATGCTTTTTGAAATTCTATAAATCATGAGCAACGACAGAGTGGCGTCAAACATGTAACGTTTGACTGCCCTCTATCGTAACAGATGTAATTAAATGTTGCTAGCTAGTAAATGTACCAGACAAGCGCTGCCAATGCTGGTCTTCTTGTGCGGTAAAGGCATGCTTTGGATCGAGTGCAAAATAGGGTTGATAAGCTTCCATGACTTGTTCAGTCTGTGACTCGATTAAACCTGCCAATACGATGCGACCTTTCGATGCAATCAATGTCGAAAAGTAAGGTGCTAAGCCAATTAAGGGTTTGGCCAAAATATTGGCGACAATCACTTCTACAGGCAAAACATCGTTTTGTGAGCAGTAATTTGTGAACTCTTCTGGTAAGAACGCTTGTAGACGATCACCGACATGATTACGCACTGCATTTTGATTGGTTGCGAGTACAGCTTGTGGATCGATATCGACTGCATACACTTGGCGTGCACCCAATAATAGAGCGGCGATACCCAAAATACCTGAGCCGCAGCCATAGTCGATGACCACTTTATCTGTCAGATCTTGCTCTGTTAACCAGTCAAGACAAAGACGAGTCGTGGCATGATATCCAGTACCGAAGGCTAAGCCTGGATCCATAATGATATTGGTCGCCTCTGGATTGGGCGGCGTGAGCCAGTCTGGCACAATCCACAAGTCATTAGCGCATTCGATAGGATGGTAGTTACTCATCCATTCACGCTCCCAATCCTTGTCATCAACAGCCGTTAACCAAATACGAGTAGCCTGTACCTGTGCGGCGATTTCATGACTGAGCTGCTCAACAGCCTGACGGCTACCATCATCGGTGGTGGCATCAAATAGTCCTGTCAGTATGACTTCATCCCATAATGGTGACTCACCGGGAAGTGGTTCAAACAAAGGCTGATCACCTGCATCATCTAAGGCAATAGATAGTGCGCCAGCTTCTAACAAAAGCGCTTCAGCCAAATCGACGTTTGATTTTTCACATTGTAAATGCAGTTGTTGCCATGCCATAACGATAACCCTAAGCTAAAATAAAAGTAAATGTATGTTTTGGATAAATGATAACTGTAATGAGCGATTATTAGCGTAAAGCTCGTCTTGCTTCACTAACGACGCGTGAGTTACCTTGAGCTTGCCCTGATTGTAAAATGATTTGCCACAGCGCTCGTCTGCGACTGGCATCTTGAGAAACGCTAAGGCCACGACGTGCCATCGCTTCTGCCTTACGAGGTTGGTTCTTTTTCAATGCCACCTGCGCCAGATAAAAATACACGGCTGACGATTTGGGTGCCAAGCGCTGTGCACGGGTAAAG